>Ga0209629_10000974_pt1 | contig 17034 bp, 24 predicted proteins | sample TergutCu122P5_FD_187286 | JGI IMG/M metagenome (GOLD analysis project Ga0209629, IMG submission 187286) | Cubitermes ugandensis P5 segment gut microbial communities from Kakamega Forest, Kenya - Cu122 P5 (SPAdes) (version 2) | ecosystem: Host-associated > Arthropoda: Insects > Digestive system...
AGAAACCATAATCGGATAAATGTGCTGTTACTTTTAGTGGTTTTGTTGGTAATTTTGCCATTGGGCGCGTCCTCTCTTAATATTTTATTGGTTTTAGTCGATATCTATAGCATCCATTGCTTTTGCTTTCTGCTTTTTTATAAGAGTAATATAGGTATTATAAGTGGTAGAAACATCAGCATGACCAAGCAATTCTGATACAACCTTTACGTCAACGCCTTTTTCAAAAAGCATACTGGCATATGTGTGACGAAAAACATGCGTTGATTTATGTGGAATGCCAGCTTTATTTAAGATGCTGTCTAAGGTATTTTGTACGTTACGTGGACGCAAAGGGCTGCCAGTGCTTGTACAATAAATGTATTTCCCAGATTTTGTAATAGGTATTGCGCTTATTGCTTTACTATTAATTTTTAAAGTCCGTTCGCTATTTCGTGATTTTGTTGTTACCTGATCCACAAAAATTCTTTTATCATCTTTATCCCTTTTTATTACCATTGTGTTACAAACGTGAATAGTCTGATTTATTTCATCATAATCAGTCCATTTTAATGCTGTTGCTTCTCCCTCCCTTACACCTGTATGCAACATAAATACAAACATTCTGCCATTTTTAAAAACTGGAGTTCCGTCTCTATAAGTGGAATAAGCAACGTTCGTAAAGCGATCAATTTCTTCAGCGGTGAGTATTTCGAGATTTTGATTTGATTTAGCATTGTCTTGAAAAAAATCACTGTTTTGCGACGGCATGGTAACTAGATCCACAGGATTATGGATTATTAACCCTTTATCTTTAGCGTACCGAAGGCTTTCATTTAATGCGTCATATATTTTTTTTACCGTTGAATATGATTTTGTCATGGATGTTTTATCAATAACGTCAGCCTGAATAGTATCAGGATCAAGCTTATCCAGGTTATAGAAACCGATTGCTGGTTTTATATGTGTGTCCACAGTAGATACGATGCGATCACATGATTGGCCTTTAATTTCTTTCCTCTTCTTATCCAACCATTCATCTAAGAAATCTGAATAAGAGATTTTACTTGAACTTATTAACCCCGCTTCAGCTTTTTTCTTGAAATCTTTTAGCTTTTTTGTTACTTCTTTTTCGGATGTGCCTCTGAATGAATGTTTCTTTGAGTTAATTGTTATACTGGCTATCCATTTGCCAGGTTCATATTCGCGTATTGTGCCCTCGCCCTTTTGTCGTCTCATTTCCATTTATCTCGCTCCTTCTTTTTGGAAATTTGTTCCAATATCCAATCATTCAACTGACTAGATAAGACGCGATATTGCCCACCTATTTTGAATGAAGGAAAGTCGTCGCTTCGTACTAGCGCATACGCCGCATCCTTTCCTATTTTAAGGATCTTTTGTACTTCTTGAACCGTGATAACATCTGACATCACATTCTCTGATGGGCTATCGCCTATTGTCGGCGGCGGCATTTCCGCCAAACAGTTTGATTGAGAATCATCTTCACCTGATAGGGAAGGCTCTTTTTGTTTAAGCGTATCTTTGAAGGCTTCTAATTTTTCTGTGACCTCAGCCTCAGATGAACCATAAAAATTGTATTCCTTCCCATCTTTTCTGATCCTTGCATACCATTTGCCAGGTTTATACTCTTTTATTGAACCTTCGCCTTGAGATCGTTTCAATAAAGTGCCTGCCTTTCTTACATAGAAAATATTTTTTTTGCGATATAGTAGCTAGGGTTCTCATTATTAGGTGAGAATAATCGGATACCACCTGTCCTTACTATATCAGAAAATTTAGCATAAGTCAAGCACAAAATAGAAAATTTAGAAAACGTTTAAATTAATTGCGATCCCTATCTGATCCGTATCATAAAGAAACGTGCCTTATTAGCTGGAATTAAACGGGAAAATAACGCAAAACGCATGAGGAAAAGTAGTGGAAATAAAATAAAGAAAGCCCCAGAATCCGCATTATATCGGCATTTCTGGGGCTTTCTTTTACAGGCGCCACCCGGATTCGGACCGGGGAATAGAGGTTTTGCAGACCTGTAACTGATTGGCAGATAAAGCACGATATAATCACATTTTTATGAGTATCTAAACGCCTCATGATCCCTATCTGATCCCCATCCAGTATATGCCATTTTATCTATACCACTTGTGTTTACTTGTTTTTTTGTTGCTTCATTAACCATTCGCCTAACTGATCGATGAAAACACGGTATTCTTTACCAAGCTTTATAGATGGAAAATCTTTGCGCTTAACCAGAGTATAAGCAGTATCTTTTCCAATGTCAAGTATTTTTTTTAATTCGGCAACGGTTGCCATTTCTGGTATGCCGTTTCCTATTGGTGTGCTTATTGTCATATTCCTCCTTACGATGCCTTGCCGATTTCCTCGGCGATAACTCTTTTAACAGTGTCCAGAAACAGGCTGCGTTCCCGGTTATAGCGATAGCCTTCGAGAACGTCAAGGCGGCTGGCTTTGTTTATTTCTTCCTCGCTGTATCCGCTCTTAGCCATCTTTGCGCGATAATGCCGGAACCGTAATTCTAAGTTAATGGAATGCTCACGTTTAAGCACCTCTGCCGCTCTTGCTAAGATTATGCTGGCGCGTCCGGGAGCATAGTCTTCGATAAGTTTCACGACAGTTGCTTTGAAAGAATCCCCCGTATATGTAAGCAGACTTACCACTCTACCAAATTTTCCTTCCAGCTTTTGATGGTTTGTTTCCAGCTTCCGATAGCTGTCTTCCAGGACATCAATATCATCCTCAGCGTCTTTCAAATAATAAGACAGACCATCTGACCGCTTGTATATGCCTTGGATTTTCGCGTTCGTGCTTTTAACGAACTCGTTTACGGTTGTAGTAAGCTTGTTAAGCTGGCTCGTTGCCGCTAGCAGATTCGCACCCAATATCTGGGTTAATTCTTCCTGCATGTGAAAGTAATTGTCCAACAATATATCATACTGCGCCCATGCCGTGTCATCTTCCAAAACCTTGATCAGTTTGGCATAGCCGCGTTGTGACAGAAGCCAAATATGTTCCGCTTTGCCGACCTCCATAGCGGTCATAATATTGTTGGTAATCAAATGCCCTACAATTTCTTTGCCTTTCAAGTCAATATAATCGACACCATCAGTAAAATGATTAAGATTTCGAGCAATTGACTTGTTTATTTCTTTCAATTCACGGCCATGTATTCCTGCGATATCCTTCGCCAGTATAGCTTTTTTACCGGGGCCAAAACCGCCCGATATGCTTTGGAACTTCATATTGTCTATGGTGATCGTTCCGTTTAAAATTAAGTTCTCCATTCTGTTCCTTTCATTTGTAAAATTCCAGTTTCATTAGCAGCCATCTCTGTATTGTGCTAACAATGATATTATACCAAACCAGAAAACCAAACGCTTTTTAGGCCGACGAGATAATCAGGTTTTCTGAGGGACAAATATTACGCTTTTATAACAAATAAAAATCAGGGGCGTAGCTTAACCCCTGACCCTAGCCGTTAACTCTATTTTGCTATTTTTATGTAACGAGGGTAAGTTTTCTTTAGGCTGAACGTCTTACCGGATTTAGGCTCGAATAAATATTTATGTCCTGTTGCTTCATCTGTTCTCTCGTAATAAACGGGCACATTGTATTCTTCGGAAAACCATTCTATGGGCGTCTGCTCACCACGCTGTTTCTGGAAGCGGCTTATTGCCATAAGATAATTGACAGAAAATTCAGCGGTCGAATCATTATCATAATCCCACAAAAAATCCATAGCGTGTTCGTTGCCGCCTATCATCATATCCATGCCGATTTTATTGGCGGCATCCATTGATGTGTAATAGTCTTTACATTGCCAGCGTTTACCATCATATCTCTTTTTTATAGGGAATATTTGCATCAACTGGTTCGGCGTTAATCCTCCGACGCAAGCTAAAACAGCATCGTAAACCGCTAAGACTTCTTGCAATGGTTTTGTATCAATCGTTATAAACCGCGCCGCCTTTATGCCATGATAAACAGCTTTGAGAAGTTTTTTGTTTACTACGGCATCAATAAACGCATCGATGTAAATATCCGATCTTTGTTTCTTTTTGGGTAATAGTTCCATATAATGCTCCTAAACTAAATCAAACTGTACCCTACGCGCCAGATTAACGCATAGGGCACAGGAGGCGGCGAGCTACGGCGTGCTGTCGAATAGATACCTTGCGATATCCGTTCTCATGTACGGCATAGGCGGCATTAATGTGGCGTTGGACATATTTAGAACTTGTAAGATTTCCTTACATATTGCCTCTCTCGGTTTGTTCCCGCCGTAATCATTGCGGCCTATGGTTATCATTTTTGTTTTTTTGCCAAAGTGCTTCATCGGAGAAGAAATCATAACCTTATATCGCCGGTCATCAGAATAATAGACCGCGAGATCATTTAAGGGCAACGTAAACGCTTCGTCTTCGTATGCCCTAATCAGCTTCATAACCATACCTCGACTATACATGGATCGTCATCTGGCGACCTTTCTAAGCATGTCATTGTTAAAGGTATCGCTGCCCTGACGCCTTCAAGCGTATCCGAGAGAGCCACATAAGATGTAGAAATTAACCCATCCCACAGGCGCGCGACATATTTATTCGGGTAATCAGCCGGATATTTGTAAATCACTATAAATGGAACAGTGACAAAATTATCATCGGAAATGGCTGTTTCAAAATCCATTATGTTCACCGCCTAATGGTTGAACCCACACGCTATTGGAACTTGCGGCTCAATTTTTTCTTCATTACGGGTAGTAAGATAATCTCCCATAAAAATTATTCCTCCGCATCATTGATTATTTCAAAGCTGGCAAATGTAATCGCCGTATTTTTAAAATCAGGATGATTGTTATATATATGCGCGAATACCGCGTCATCCAAAAATGTAATATGGAAGGATACAAACAACGATTTCCTCCGGTGCTTTGCGCAATCAATCTGGTTCTGCGCGATTACCTCCGGCGTTTGGGAGCAGATAAATATACGGCATATTCTTGGCCTAACTGGATATATAAGGCATTTTTTATTTTTGTCATCTCGGAATGGGCATTCAAGATTTACCTCTGCCGGATGCCCATCGCTATCAAACTTAATCTGCCGGATAGGGATTACATCATTTTGCGTTATGTATCCTTTAATCACTATGAGTTCGTCTTCAGTGACTGGAAGAATATCAGGGCAGCACATACCACATTGGATGCACCGCCCATTTTCTGTATTATTTTGAACGCCCTTTCTAGCTGAATCCTCAAGGAATTTCCTCATATCGCTTTCCATAAGATCAACGACTCGCACCATATGGTTACAACCTCTCCCCAGAGTTCTTCTTATTTTATGGCATTTACCATTTCAACAAAGTCTATCCAATCCGTCGCCGCACACACAATTCAATATGAGGCTTGTGTTGTCTTTATTGGAATAAACCATAACGTTCACTCCTCATCTAGTTTCCGTTTGATAGACCTTGTTGATTTTTCTAAGTCAGCAAGTTCACGCGCCGCCTCGCGAGACACTTTTAATCCATGAAAATCCATAAGGTCATTCAAAGCGCCAGTAAAGATACAAGCAACCTGATATTTTTTAAGGATAATCTCTCCGTCAACAACGTTTATTTCGATTGGATCGCCGCTGCGAATATCAAGTATATTTCTTAATTCTCTTGGTAATACAACACGACCAAATGTATCTACTTGCCGAACAATACCTGTTACTTTCATTATTGCCAATCCTATCCTTTAAATCTTTTTAGTTACTATTAACCTGATTTCCCGGTGTATTTTCTCCTAGGTCGCAAAATCATGATTAAGCCGAGAAGTTTAACATGCCTAGGGGAAAATCATTTTCACCTAGGTAACGAAGACTTATCATAAAATGAACATGTATACCTAGGGAAAAATAGGAGGCCGGGAATTCAGGTATTAAGCCAGTCTTCATAAGCACAGGTTAAAAACGTTATGGCAGCCTGTTCAGGGTAAGACATAACCATTTTGTAAACCCCAACTAGATTACGCGCTTTATCATTACCCGCGTTTGCTTGTTGCCGTATTTTGTCCGCGTTATCATTTATGCCCTGAAATATTTCTAAGATAGATAAATCCATATGCATCTCCTAGAATAAAGACATTTGTGTCATCTCAGATTAAAATTGTATTTGGACATACAAAGTAATTATAAACTTTTATTAACCAATCCTTAAACTGAGCAACTGTCATTGTGCTTTTTGCTATATTGCATTTTTTACAACAAGCTACAACATTAGATTTCATATAACCAATGCTGCTATCAACCCTATCAATTCCATTATAATGAATAACCGTATCGCTAATTAAAACATGCCTTTTATTAGAATAATCACGAATATAATTAGTGTTTAACGCACCGCAATAATGACATGGTTGAGTAATAATTTGACAGAAATCATTATATGTTAGATCGTATTCACCTCTTTCTTTAAGCTGTTGTTTGCTTCTTTTAATAATTAGGTTTTTATATAACCGTTTACGCAAATACTCATATCTATCTTCGATCTTATTAGGAGGTATAAATTCTTTCCTTAAACACCCACATGAATTAACTACGCCTCTGCATAATGCCATTGCTGTAACAACGTGTGTATTGCCACAATCACAAATGCATTCCCATCTTAATCTATTTTTGGAATCCCGCTCATCTGATAATTTAACAACAACTAGCCTACCGAACCTCTCGCCAACCAAATTTTTATGGTCATATATCCTATGAGTTGATATTCCAAGAGAATTTAACTTTCTTATTACGGCGTTTTTTGAACAGTTTAATTCCCGGCTAATATAAGTCGATGAAAGTTTCTCATTAACATAAGCATTAATAAGCCAATCATCATCAATGCTTATTTTCCTATATGCGCTATTACGATTCCTAACGCAAATTCCGTTTTCAACTAACAGCTTCCTTATTTGATGACCAGATGAATAGCCAAATAGTTTGGCTATCTCGATCATAGTATGTTGTTTGTTAATATATAAATCATATAGTATTTCTTTTGTTATTCCTCTTTGTTCGTAAGTTTTTCTTCTTCCCAGTTTCTTATTTCCCTTTCAATTCGTTGTTTTCCTATTTCACAATAGGGTTCTGATTTAGTATTCATTATCTCAACTCCAATCCATTTTAAATTGTAATTTTCATAAAGATTAACTTGGGTGCAAGCTACTCCAAACGTAAATGAACCGGCTGTGATATCAATTGTGGTTCCATTTACAGGTGTTAATAATTTTATTAACCATTTTATAAGACCTATCGGCTTTAACGTTACATGGGGATTGCGTTCGCCGTTAGGGAGCTTTCGTTCTGAAGGTGAAACTTTTGGATGATATTTTATAATGGTGAACAAACGGCTGCCACCACCAGCATCACCATAGCCGCCAAGAGATTCATTTATGTAACTCTCGTTTGTTTTATCCTGATATGCCCCATAAATCTTACGGGCACGACCTATTCTTGATTTACGGCCAGCGCCGCCAGTTGATTTGCTCTCGCCGGTCTGCTCATCTAGCAATTCGGCTACATATTCATCTAAGACTATATTGGCTGGGAAACGACCCATTTCATTTGCTGGAACGGCTATGTCTTTTGCGAATTTGCCGTAGATTTTATCAGCCTTATCGGAATAATTTGTTGTCGGGTTCTTTGAAGCCTTGGCGTTTAGCGTGTCTATGTCCGCTTGCGGGATTGGGACGCGGCAGGCGCCTATATTCATGGCGCCACAACCATATTTTTCGATATTGTTTATGTAGGTTCCATCTAATGGCTTTTGGAATATCGTTATTTGCTCGTGGGCAGGTTTCAACCCGGCGGTTTTCCAGCCGTTCCACTTCTTTGCCAAGTCAGATGACGGCGCGGTTATTGTTAAGTCTTTTGCATAATCCCAACCTGTTTTATTCATCATTAACACAGCGCCATTCATAGGATTGCGTTGCCTGGAAGCATATGGATTTTCGCCGATGATTTCTCTTTCCGCGCCAGCCGCTTTATCAAACAGCTTGCCTATGTCCTGATTTTTGGGCATACCTTGACAGTGAATCCAGTCGATTTCCTCAACTATTTTAAAACCAGCGTCTTCAAAAGCGCATTTCATTCTGTGATTTGTTTTAGCGTGCCCAAAGATAGCGACATATCCGCCCGGTTTCATTATTGGGAATAATGCCTGTGCCCTAGCGTAGCACCAATCGTAGAAGATTAGTTTGTCCTCAGTGCTGTTCATATAAAATGAAGGGCGTTTCTTGCCTGAATATCCAGTGCCTTCAAATATGCCGTGCTTCCCCTGCCCTACATTCCAATATTTTGCCGAGTCCCAATTCTTTTGCATGAACTCGATTGCGTATGGGAAATCGGATATACAACTATCAACCGAGTTTTCCTCGGCAGTCGCAAGATATTCTAGGTTGTCGCCGTGTATTATTGATCCGTTATTATTTTTATAAATGGTTTCCATATCATTCAGGGAATACATAGGCATAAGGGTATTCCTTAAGATATTCCAGAAACCTCCGATAAAATTTGAGTGTGCCTTTTACGGTCCCCCAGCCGTTAGGCGCCTCGTATTGTTTATATTTTTCGGGATGCTTTTCCAGTTCGCTTATGCCATGTTCGATAAACTTGCCTATGTACTCAGCCGTCCCGTTATTTTGCTCATTTTCTATGTCCCATCCAGAAGATTGCCTAATTAGTTCGCTTACGTTCCATGTAATATTAACAGGATAATCCCAATGTACAGGAGCATAAATATCAAGACCTTCCACCTTGACTTTTAATCTCATATCGTAACTTATGTAATTCAAACCTCTTCCTTAATTTGGATATACGGCATACCGCCGGGTAATACACTCCACAATTCACGCGGACAACAATATTCTAATCGGCCTGCCGCAATGCCTAATACTGTCAGTGCTTCACAATTGATGTGTTCACCCCATTGATGACCATGCTTGTCCAAACACATATTCAGGAAAGACCAGCCCTGTTTAAATTCTTCTGGCAGTTCATCAATATAGGTATCAATTTCGGCCTTATGTGTGGTGATTCTTGCGGGATTGAAGCCAAAATTTCTGACTATGCCCTCAACAACGACCATGTTGTCAGTGTTCTCGCCTTCTTTGTATAAACAATTGACTAACGTATTATGAACCCTATCGGCCATGTTCTCCATTGCTATACCTCGCTTTCAATCCTCTTGCGAAAATATCATTTTTTCCAACTCACAAAATCCCTCAACCATAATTAACCCATACATCATACTAGCCACCGCATCTAATTCACGCATTTTATCCAATAATTGCGATGAGCGGATAACCTCCTGGTATTTATTGCGGAAATCATTTAGCGTAACCATTGCCGCTTCTTTAAGCATAATTTATCCTCCGTATTTTTTGTATTAAGATTCCAACTGTAATCGTAATTCCCGACGTATAATCCTGTCGCGGAAACTATCTTCACCAAAGATTTCTTTATATGCTCCCCAAGCAAGGCCGCCGCCTAAGATTCTGACTATTTTTCCGCACCCGGAATCGGAGACAATAAAAATATGCTTTGAAGCGGATACCGCGTTTGTGGTAAACACAAACCTATTAATTAGTTCTTCAATTATAGGCGTGCCCTTAATGTCAATGATATCTATACCAAAAATGAATTCGTCGATATGCTTCATTATTTCCTCGTTGAGCTTGCCATGTTCCCTTGAAAGAATTTTTGCGATATCCTTAACCAATACAGCCTTAGTCCCATTGCCAAAGCCGCCTTCAATCTTTTGGTAAATAACACCGGCAACGTCCTCAGTACCCTTTAAAACTAGATCGACCAAGGCTTATTACCCTTTCTTTGGTATGAGGGGCAGGCATAGTCTACCCCTCCATCAGTCAGTCAAAATTAATGTCGTATTTTGATTTTATAAAATCTATAAAATTCATCATGCGTTGCATTGACTCCATAGGATCGTAGTCATAATAATTCTTATACAACTCATATAGAATCCCATTATATGGTAACCACTCGTCCACGCAGTCCTTCTTAGAATATGTCTGTCTGCATTTTACAGGATCGGGTACAAGCAATCTGCCGCCCTTGGGTCTTTGTTCTGATGGTAAAGAACAGCCTGTTTCCATATCCCAAAGAATGCATTGCCCCCCGAAACTAGGATCTGTTATACATCCCCAAACAGTCTTTACCCTAAGAAAGAAACTCCGCTCATTTGCCTCCCACCAGTCGATTGATATATAGCCCTTATCAATTTCAGCTTTCAGCCCATCATATGATAGGTCTGTAAAATCCTCCGGTGAATACTGGCATGGATATTGCTGACAACAAATGCCGCCACACTTTTTACATAATTCTGGATTATCATTCATTATGTTAATACCGCCGCAAATTTAGGATATGACATCATTCTTCGAGCATAAACACAATCAGTACATTTGAAATGGCGGATATTATCTTCAATTACTTCAATAGGATCTGTAACGCTACCGACCGTTGGGCATAACAGTGATTCGCTTAAAGTAATTTTCCCTTGAGGAGTAATACCCCATGAACAAAATTTAAAACTTCCTTCACGATTTTTATTTGCGGTTATAAAATCAGTATGCTTTAAGATTGACCTCATATTAAAACAATATGGGGAAGATCTATCGTTAAGTGAAATCCCATTTTTCGCGGCACGTCCATATTGACATACAGTTTGTAATTTTAATTCAATGTCATAGTCGCGAAGCTTTTTTAGGTCTATGGGTTTAGGGTAATATCTTGCATCATGTGTTATTTGCACTACAATGTTTAATCCAGGCAATTGTTCGGCTATACAATCGATCTCAGTAAAGGTTCCATTAGTGCATAGAACGAACGCTGTATTTGGAAACTCTAGCTGCAGCCGCCTGATTATATGTATGATGTCTGGGTAGAGAGTTGGTTCACCGCCGCTTATAAGTATACCCGCGGGTTCTATTTTATGAAGAAACTTAATTGAATTAAAGAAAACCCTCTGCGTCATATCAGTTCCATTTTCGTAACAATCTGACATGCAATGAGAGCATCCCATATTGCAACGGCTGGTAACAAACATAATCATTTTTTAGTTTCCTCACTCCTGATTGATGTAGCATATAACCACGTTTATGCTGAGACGGAAGTGAATGTGCCGGGTATATGCCCAGAATTTATTTCTCCTTTAAGTCCCGCATTATAATTAACGCTTCCTTCAAAGGCTTAATAACCCCATCAGCCCTTTCTGCTAATTTCTTTAGGCTCTTTTTCGGCTTTTTACGTTGCGGGTGAGATATTTTCGTGATAACGGATTTGTATTTCTTCCCGGTAATTTCTATGTCCTCGCGGAATACCTTAGTAACAATAACTAAAACTTCTGATTCTTTGCATTGTACCCTTACTACATTTCCCGGATTAATTATTAATGTTCTGAGCTTCTTTGGTATATGCCAGTAATAATCCTTTGGGTTAATCTTAATCTCGCCATTCCTCACACTGAAATGATGAGCAATGATTGTATTGGAAGTAGCCATTTCATTTCCTCCACTTTATGTCCCGCATTAAATAAACAACAGCAATAGGGTCTATGTATTTGGTTCCATTTATAGAAGCTGAGTTTCCGTATCTGCAATCCATACCTTTACTTACGCCCATAAGCCTACATATAACAGGTCTTACAGGATAGATTTCACAACGTTTCTTTCCTTTATTAAGGAAAGGGCAATCTATTATTTCGCCATCGAAAATCTCAACATCATGATCAGCTATATAACTCTTAATCATGTTGATTTCCGGTATCGTTACAAGCACGGGGCCGCAACATGATCCGCAATCCCGGCACGTCTTATGTTCTGGAATAGAGAGCATTATTTTTGTTCCTTATTAAGGAAATGCCGCTTAATTATATCTACAGCTTTTTCATTGTAGGCGTACTTGTCGCCGACTTTTCTGGCATACTCAGGTATTTTTAAGTTATACTTTACAACTACCCGCCAGATGTTATCCACAGTTTTGCCTAAGGATTTGGCAATCTCAACCATTAGGTATTCGCCTTCCACCAAGCCGAGTTTTTTGCGTATCACTTCAGAACTATGGTTTAAACTGTTTGCGGCTGCTCTCCCATCGATCTTAGCGGACATTGAAGGCGCTACTTTCCATGACGTGTCAGGCATTGGATTCTGCCGCGCCGCTTCATCTAACGCGGCTTCTTCTTTAGATGATATTTCTTCAGCGTCAGACGAAAGAGTTAACCCGTTAGATTCAGCAAAATAGGATTCATCTTCATTATCTGAGCCAACTTCACTGTCTGTCATGTTTATTTCCGCCGAGGCTTCAATGGTTGCTTCGGGATTTAATAGCGTTTCTGATGCCGCTGACGCATCAGGGGCTGCCGGCGCTGTTGAATCTTCATCAATTTTATTGCGCTTGTTTTCTGATATTGGTTTCGCATTGTTCCCCGGCAATGATTCAACTATCGGTTCCTTTAAAATGCGCTCGCCGCAAGCCATATCAAGCGCGCCATTTAAAGTCTGCCGGATATCTGACATAGGAAAGTTCGCCGTGTTCATAAATTCAGCGACTTTATACGCAAATTCGGCTTTTTTAAGAATCTCGTCCGTACTTAACGTCTGACTTAGTGATATTCCCGTTATGCCAAAATGCATCGCGAGGGCTTTGTTGAGTCCTGGCAGATATGATCTGTCCAGCGTTTCTTGGAATTTGCCTAATTTTGATTTAGAGATTGTTGTGGCGCATTCGCACAGGGCGACACTTGATACGCCTGTACTTAATGTAACAATAACACGCGTGGGCGAAGCGTCTTTTAGCTGTGTGGTCAAAGGCACTACCGTAACAGTCCCATTTCCGTTATTCTTTTGGGAAACTACTATTACCGGCCTTTCTTTTGCTGGCTGTAGCCCGGCGCCTTCAAATTGGTATTCACACAAATAGATATTACCGCGCGGAACCCGGTAATATGATGTGGAATCCGCTGTCCCTACTAAACTCATTTCACAAAACCCCCTCTTTGAGCTATTTTATATTCCTGTGCTTCCAAGCCCGCCGCGATTGGGCTTGCCTGAAATACCTTTACAGAAAGATATTTTAGGCTGCCTGCGCTGAACGCGGAATTGACATATCTTGGAGAACATTGGTATCTCGGTATCACGCATGGCAAGCGCGGGGAAGAACCAAACGTCATCTTCGCCGGCGTACTCGTTATCAATTATGCCTATGCCGTTTGCCTGTATGATTCCATAGTTTTTAAACGTGGAGCTTCGCGGCGCCAGTATTGCTTCATATCCTTTTGGAAGCATCATGGACACGCCTAAAGATATGTATTTAAACTCACCTTGAGCGAGTTCAACGTTCTCCGCCGCGCGTAGATCTATCCAATCTGATTTTTTTATTTGCTCTAACTGAGCAGCATTATACGGAGTGTGATACTTAACTATTATCTTTTGTTTGAATAGCAATAAATATATTCCCTTCTTTAGTCATCTAGCAGTTTTATATTCCGGCATTAATAATGTTTTCTCGGAAAGTTAAATTATTGGCGTCCATAAGTGTCATGCCTTTTAATTGACCAGCCCTAAAACTAAACTGTGGCAACAAATCTACGTTAGTATCATAGCCAAGGTACAATAAAGAAAACGTAGCCATCCTTAATTTCTCAATCAGTTCTTTGGGCTTGTTTTCTTCCTCCATTTTCATAAAAAACACGGAAAGAAAAACAGATGTCCTTGACCATAAATGCTGAAACTCATCATTTAGCGGCACACCAAACTTTTCTAGCCAGCTTCGTACTGTTGGAGATTCTGCTTTAGATCCGCATTTAACAGGTTGAACGAAATATACCGGATCTTCTGCCTTAAAAGTAGCATCGTCGTAGAAGGTATATCCTCTGCCCAACGGGAATAATGCGCATACTGTTGGCTTGGCTTTATGTACAATGCAATGCCTATCAAATAGTAAAGGGCATCTATTATCTAAATCTACAGGTTGAAGCCTAACTAAGGGGACTCTTGATGACTCACCTACGTAGGATTCACAATATCGCTTGATTATTTCTCCGGTTGTTCGCCCTAAAATTTTGGCAATATTAAATAAATCACGAGGTGAAAGCAATATGTCCTCCCTGTTTTTGCAGCACTTGCCACACTCTTTACATTTAAAATCAAACGCGTCGTCAAGAGCCAATTGATTATTTTCAAGGCTATATAAAGCGTCCTCTTCTCTACTCATTACAGATAACACTCCTTTAATGATGGTATTTTCTTACACCAATATAAGGCTCTATCTTTGCGAGAGTTTCCTTCGGAACTATATTCTTATAACCATAGTCCCACAATCGCCACATAGTTTTATCATATGATTCGATTTGAGAATAAAAATTATTGTCCGCTTCAGTTAAGTTGCCATTATAAAGCTGATCCATAGTATATTGAAAAATCGCATTGCTAATCTCCTCATGGTTCTTAAATGTTACTTTATTTTTAATAAGCAGAATTGCGCAAAAGCACATTGCTATTGCTACCGCTATGTTGCCAATAGTGAAGATCATAACTACTCTCCAATCAATGCGTTTGTTATTCCTTCCATAACGTATTCAACACAGGGTATTGCGACGCTATTGCCCAAAGCTTTATATCGCTGCGCGTCAGAAATAGGTTTGCCATCATGACCGAATTCGGTCCAACCGTCTGGAAATCCTTGAAGTCTCTCACACTCCATAGGCGTAAGTCTACGCACCGCATAAGATTGCTTAATTAAATCTGTCGCGCCTTTATAATCTCTGGATTGAAGTGTGCTACTAATGTCCGATTCCTCATATTCGCCAAAGCTTCGTAGTGGATATGCACAAATTGGGTTAATAGAATTCAAGCTATGTGACTTGCTTGCTTGCAGAGTGCTCGATAGTTCTTCATTGAGACTATAATTCCGGCAATCCGCGCTAGATGCAACTACGACATTGCCGCTATCACCACTCCTGATTCCGCCGCTTGCGCGTAGTGTTCCAATGCCTTCCTTAAATTCACCATGCCTATAGTTCTCATATGCTATGGCATCTATGATTGCTGTTTCGTACCCGCTCACTTTGGCTGTGACCGTATTTGATTTATCAGTTTCATTTACATATAAGCCACCATCTACACGATCTTTGCGGCGCCCGTTGGCATCGCAAAAAGTTATATTAAAGGCAACAGAATCTTTTGCGGGTTCAACAGCCAGCGCGGTATAATCTGTAACCCTATTTTGATGATCACCGGTAAGGGTATTGACTGTCTTTCCATCTCCATTGCCACGGGCATCGTATGTTATAATAGAAGGAACTGTATTGCTGCCACTTTGAGCGGATTTAAGAGTTGGCGATAATTCTTCTTGGTAAGCGATACTGCCTGCCTTAGCGCCTTGCCCGCCCATAAAGCCAGCGCATATAAACGGCTGGCCTCTATCAATGCATGGGGAACTATCGGCACGAGCTAACAGCGATCCAGTTGTCTCAGGCCATACATCCGCCGGCGCTATCAGCCCAGCAGGGTTACGTCCGCCACCGCCGTCACAGCCTGAAAGCGTTGGTGAGACGCCATTATCAGTGAAAATCCTGTTGCTTTGCGTATACCACGCTGTGAGATAGTCTACGCCATTAACGCCGCTTTCAGCAGGGGCGGCAGTTCCTTCCCCCGGCGTTCCGCCCTGCGCAGGACACCATCTTTTGCGCGACGGCTTAAAAAGTATTTCTCCGGCACGTTGTCCTGCAAAATCCACGACAAGGAAGATTCTACGACGACGTTGGGGAACTCCCCAGTATTCGGCTGAAAGGACACGCCAGGCAACGCTGAAACCGTCTCCCAATATAAGCCCAGCATTGAGCCATTTTTTAGATCTAGGAATTGAAACTCCTTCTTGGTTGATTTTCGTGATTTCTTCGAGGACAACCCGGAAGTCTTCGCCTTTGTTGGAACTGAAAGCTCCGGGCACGTTTTCCCAGAAAAAGATAGTTGGTCGTAATCTATTTGTTTTACATCTCATTTCTTTTATTATTCGAATGGCTTCCATAAAAAGACCGGATCTAGATCCCTCTAACCCATCTCTACGCCCCGCGATACTTAAATCCTGACAGTTATGAACAACTATGCTATCAGCGATATAACTCTCGTCTTCTTCTACTGAAAGATTATAAACTTGTCTAACCATACCAGTTTCTAAGACGGATCGACATTTATACCATTTGTGCCCATCCTTCTCTATTCCAGTTTTACGAATGCCAGACCCACACAATGCAATGGTGTATGTATTTTTTTGATTTACAATTCTACCTTCAATAGTTGTAGTCTTTGGGCGTTCGCAAAATGATAATGATGTTGTGTACCCTAGAGATTCGCCAAGCAACCTGATTCCTAAAATCAACTGCTTACTGATGGAAGTAATTCTTATGGTGCATTCGTTATCTCGGTATCCGTCTGATTGCTCAATTCCCAGCATGATTGCGATTCTATACTCTTCTGGCAATGATAATACCCAAGAGGGTATTGTTTTTCCAAATGCCCCTTTGCCGAAATTTGCGACTAGCCATTCGCATAAAATTTGTGAAGTAAACATTACTTTTACGCCAGTTTTCTCATGCATAACATGATAATTATCGGAGATTTTGGATACCGTTTGAATTATTTCATTTTCTTTATCAAAAGAATCACACAATAAAATAGCGCCCGATTTTTGTCCTTCCGGTGTATCAATTCGTTGTTCATTCCTTACCCAGCCGTCTCCAAGCCATCTGCCCACAAAATACCAAAAACTCGTGTCCATCGTCGGCATTGGCTTCTGGTTAATATTCTTCTGAAAGCCAACCGGAATTGACAATGCTTCAATACTTGTTGGTGTAGCCCACTGTTTGCCTTTCATATCTTTTGCGCTAGTCCATTGCCCTACATTAACAAGTTTTTTCCTATTTCCTCGTTTATGATTTGGTAAATGCGGGTAGTATTTTTTAATGTCAGATCTATAA
>Ga0209629_10000975_pt1 | contig 17028 bp, 5 predicted proteins | sample TergutCu122P5_FD_187286 | JGI IMG/M metagenome (GOLD analysis project Ga0209629, IMG submission 187286) | Cubitermes ugandensis P5 segment gut microbial communities from Kakamega Forest, Kenya - Cu122 P5 (SPAdes) (version 2) | ecosystem: Host-associated > Arthropoda: Insects > Digestive system >...
CCCGCCATACGCTATGCCGAAGTGCTGCTTACTTACGCCGAAGCGCTCAACGAGTTGACTTCAACCTATAACATTCCTGCTTATGACGGAACCGGTACAATTACCGTTAGCCGCAGTCAGGAAGAAATAAGCAAAGGCTTGCGCCCGGTACGCGTTCGCGCCGGCTTGAAAGATTTCACAGACGATTATTTCAACGACAAAGAGGAAATGCGTATGCGCATCAAACGCGAATGGCAGATTGAATTTATGGGCGAAGCGCACCGCTATTGGGACCTCCGCCGCTGGGGCGATGCAGCCCGCGAAGAGGCAATGCCGGTTTGGGGCTATAACATGGATATGACAGGACCCACCAGTTATAGTGATAATAAATTACTACAAAGAGACTATTGGCTTATGCCCCACGAAATTACGATTATTCCGGCTATTTTTGCTGAAAAGATGTACTTATGGCCCATTTCTCAGGATGAATTGAAAAAGAACCGGAAAATGACGCAAAATCCCGGCTGGAAAACGTTTGATGAATAATTATGAGTTATGAATTATAAATTATGAGTTATAAATTTTATGAAACTAAATATAAAAAATCCTTTTAATCCTGCTAATCATTTAATCAGATTAATCAGGTTAATCACAGTTCTGACAATGGTTCAGATATTCTTTTCCTGCAATGACGTGTGGAAAGGCGAACAGTACATAAAGTATATATCGTTTGTGAACTCCGGTTATACCAATACTTATCTGAACACAAACACGCCCGACGGAGTCGTTCATTACCAGATTCCGGTGGAAGTAAGCGGCTCTGCTATAAATGATCACGATATATCCGTTACATTAGCGATCGATCCTGATACGCTTATTGCCTATAACAAGGCTACTTACTTTACACGTACCGACCTGTATGAACTCCAACTCGACTCGACGCATTATTCTTTTCCCAAAGGAATGACGGTGGTCATTCCAGCCGGAAAATGTACAGGCAACCTTCCCATTGATTTCCGTCCGGGAGATATGGATATGGTGGAAAAATATGTTCTGCCGTTAACAATTGCTTCTACTTCGGAATACATCCCTTCGCCCAAGCGATACTACAAGAAAACGCTGATGCGCATCGTCCCTTTCAACTATTTTTCGGGAACCTACTCGGCAAGCGCCGCTAATATCACTGCGGAAAACATCTCTGACCAAACCACAGTGGCAACTCGCGAAATGCGCTATGTAAGCGACAGCGCCGTTTTCTTTTATGCCGGTTTGTGCGACGAAAATGCCCGCGATCGTGCATCTTACAAAGTACGCGTGCAATTTAACGCCGATGGTACGCTTACGTTTACTGCCGACAATCCCAATATCCAGTTTACGCCGATTTTGACATCGACGAATAATGGGGTAACTTCCAATCGGTGCGTGTGGACGGAGACGAGAGAAATGGACGCCTTGCAACCCTTTTTGGAGATACGTACCATAACGATGAATATTAAATACTCCTATTATGATATATCCAATCCGAATTATACGGTAAAATATACTGTGGATGGGTATTACACGCTGGAACGCCGAAGGAATACACAGATTCCCGAAGAAGACATGCAAGAGATTTTTGATTGGTAAAAACAACATTTTAAAATATATTTTAATATGAAAGCACTAAGAACTTATTTTTTATTGATGTCTCTGTCTGTTTTAGGATGGCAGATACATGCACAGTCGCTTGTAGATGTATATAAAGGTACATCGCTTCCTACCGCGCAGGGTTGGAACGAATTGCGTTTCGACAACAGTATGGTTTGGGAGCAAGCAAGCAAAGATTTGTTAGTTGCGCCTTCGGAACTCTCGGCAGTTGCCGGCGCGGCGCTCAAACTGAAAGTCAACGAGGCTGTTGATCAATACAACAAACCGTTGTATTCGCAATTGGGCTGGTATAAAACGCATACCGGTTTTTCATCTGCTATCGGCTTTACGGTAGAATTTCGCGCAAAAGTGGAAAATTCCGATGGAACGTTCACTGTGTCCGGCGTTGGAGGAGGGAAGGGTTTCCGTCTCGAACTGTCCAACAGTTTACTTACCGAACACGCCAATGTGGTGGATACCGTCCGTGTTTTGAGTACGGCAGACAACACCGACGATTTCCACATCTATCGCGTGGCGGTTACGCCAGATGGAAAGGTATATGTCTGGCGCGATGGCGTTAAGTTAGGCGAACTGCCTTTACAGACCTTCAAACTTGACAATATCTTTTATGATGGCGGTTTTGAAAAAGGCGGGACGCCTGAAGAACACGGTTGGACTTATACTGAAGACGGCACGCCGGGTACGCTCACCGTTTCGTCGGATCCCAACTATGTGCATACCGGAAAATATGGCTTGTTTGTGGACAAAGGAATTCACAAGAACGAATATTTTCCTGTTAAACCCGGCTCTGTTTACGATGTATCGGTATGGGGAAAAACGATTAGCTATCCCAGCGGCGCATGGCGCGATTTCAATGGCTGGTACGACCCAATCAGCGATAAAAGCGCTTATTTTGTCGGAGACGCTAATAATATGAACTGGAAGTATTACGAAAGGTTAGGCGTAGAAGGCGGAGCGGATTACATGCGTTTTATTATGGAAACCATGGCAAACAGCAGTAATAATAATAACCAAATGGCTTATGACGACATATATTACGCCGAACGCATTCCGGATAACCGTATTCCTGCAGGAGCGGTAAACCTCTTTCCTAACGGCGATTTTGAAGATCCTTGTTACCACTATTTCCCCGAAGGCGACCCGAGGAACGACACCTGCATCGTGAACCCGAACAACTACCGCTATTCTGCCGATGCTTATTACGGTGGAAAAGACGATAATGACCCCAGTTGGTTTAGCGCTTGTAACGGTATTGGATATACTGCCGAACACAATGCAGCCCCATTTTGGCATCCTTTCTGGGGAGCGCGCGTGCGCACGCAATATCAAAGACAGGCATGTAATAGCGAAAGCGGCGGACACTGGGCGCGCGGAAAATATTCGTTGCGCTATTTCAACTGCGGCGGTTACAATGTCCCTTATGGGAGTGATTTTTCTCAAGCATCGTCGGGGGATGACCGCGGCGGCAACTCCGATATAAAAACGGTACCCATCAATCTGGAAGTGAATACGACCTATACTTTCCTTTTCTCGTATCACTTTGCCAAATGGGGAGGCGACAACTTGACGGTGGTGGTAAAGAACGGTAATACGGAAATTTTCCGAAAGAATATCAATAACTCGGCATATCCCGATTGGGTAAATCCGGTGATTGAATTTACCACCGATGCCGACAACCATGCGCTTCAAATTCTGACTGAACGCACCTCCGGCGGTTGGAACGGCGGCACGCCGGGAGTTGTCTATTTCGATGATTTCAACTTGTTTAAAGGCAAACTGCTGCCCATTGACGACACCCATCTCTTTTTTGGAAAACAGACCGGCGTGAAAGGCGCTGAAGTGGATGTCGACTATATCAAAGTAGATAATACAGGATCTTATGACCCTGCTGGCGCTCTTGTTGGCACGCAGGTTTATGCAAAAAAAGCCGCTCCGCTTATGACCGTATGGGGAGAAGCTTTACCTCAAGCGGCTCCGGTTCCGGCAATCCTCGATGAATATCCGCGTCCGCAACTCAAACGCGACAACTGGACCAATTTGAACGGTATCTGGAACATTACCCGCAAGACATTGGACGGTTTTGGCGTTTACAATGCAACCGAACCCTATCGTCAGGAAATATTAGTGCCATTCCCCGTAGAATCGGCGCTGTCGGGCATCATGGATGCAGATTATACCAACCAGAATAAAACCTACTCCTACATGCGGAAAGTAACAATAGCCAAACCAACCAACGGCAGTCGCGTATTGCTGAACTTCGGCGCTGTGGACTGGGAAAGCTACGTGTTTGTAAACGGAACGCAAGTGGCTCATCACAAAGGCGGTTTTGATCCTTTCTCTGCCGACATTACCGATGCGCTCAACGCAAGCGGCAATCAGGAAATCGTAGTGCAGGCATTCGACCCGACTCGCGGCGGACAACCTGCCGGAAAACAAAATACAGCGCCGGGCGGCGACCAGTATTCGCCTTCTTCCGGTATCTGGCAGACAGTTTGGACGGAAACGGTAAATCCGGCGCACATAACCAGTCTGGAACTCACTCCGGTGAATAACACTGCTTTAAAAGTAAAAGTAGATGCAGCAAACGCCGCTGGCGCAACAGCAACCGTAAGCGTGCTGGATGGCGCAACCGTAGTGGCGACAGCCGATGTAGCTGTTGGCGCGGAAACTTCGATTAACATCAGCAGCCCGAAACTGTGGTCGCCTCAATCGCCTTTCCTCTACAACCTCAAAGTGGATTTGAAGAAAGACGGAGCGACTACCGATGAGGTTACCTCTTATTTCGGTATGCGTAAACTTGAAATCAAAAAGCTCCGCAATAAACCCTACATTTATTTGAATGGTAACGTAACATTCAATTATGCTTCGCTCGACCATGGTTATTTCCCTGACGGTCTTTATACGCCGGCTTCTTACGACGCTATACGTTTCGACCTTAAAAAGTTGAAAGAACTTGGCTTCAATGCCGTGCGTAAATTTGAAAAGATTGAACCGGCAGTATGGTATCACATTGCCGACTCGCTGGGTCTGCTCGTATGGCAGGACATTCCTGCCGCTTACGAAACGACTCCGATTTCGGAACTCTCTACGGCAAATGCCCGTAAAGCGAATTTCCTTCGCGAAGCGGCTGCAATGACGGCAGCGATTCGTAACTTCCCATCAGTAGCAGGCTGGATTGGCTTTAACGACGGCTGGGGAAGGTATGATTACAATCATGTATTGAATACGGTGAATCTGTTCCGCTCGCTGAATGATGGACGGTTGGTTGCTCCGGAATCCGGGGGCGATAATTATGAACTCGGCGATGTGGTTTCGACCACCAGCGTACCGTTGCCTTCACTGTATCCCAATGCTTACAACGAGCGCGCTTCCGCTTGCTTCATAACCGGTAGCTATTCTTATGTAATAAACGGACACGTTTGGAATACAAGTTCTTCGAGCGATATTAAGAATGACTCGATCTATGCCGCCCGTCTGAATGAATTTTCGACTGCTTCCAAAAACCTTACATTCAATGGAATGGCTGGGTTGGCAATGGTGCAGACCTCTGACGTTGAGAACGAAGTCAATGGCTTGATGACTTACGACCGGAAAGTTTATAAGGCAGGCGCTCAATCCGACAGTATATTGAAAGCTACCACCGACTTTATGCAGACTAAAATTATAGCTCCAATTCTTAAAACCGGCGCGCAGGGAGGTGAACTGTGGAAATACGTGATATATGCTCCAATCGGCTCTGGAACACCGCCGGCTGACTGGTACAGCAATGTCAATTCGGATGCAAACAACTGGAGCGAAGGTCTCAGCGGATTTGGCAGTAATATGGGTTGGTTTGTACCCAACACTCCTTGGGCTGGTGATAACAGAGAGATATATCTCCGCAAAATGGTGAATATTCCCGTTTTGAATGCAGGCGACCAGTTGCAGTTCACTATAGCTTACGATGAAAATTATGAATTTTATATCAATGGCGTATTGGCAAGCAGTAATACAGGCTGGACTACCAGTTATGTTCCTGTTACTATTACTCCCGAAGCACAAGCTGCAATCAAATACGGCGCCGACAACCTGTTTGCTATCCACGTGATTCAGAACGGCGGCGGATCGGCTATCGACTTGGGTGTAACGGCGAAAAACGCTTCCTATCCCATTACATACGAACCAACTGTGCCGGTTCCGGTTTGGAAAGATATTGCTACTGCCCAAGACTGGTTGAATATCAAGAACGACCTCAATGGTTTCTATCGTTTGACGGCTGATATCAATTTGTTTAATGCCTCTAACTATCAACCAATAGGCAGTTCCGATACTCCATTCAAAGGCTATATCGACGGACGTGGCCATACGGTCATCTGTCCTGAAATAAACACAAGCACTACCGATCGCGTAGGCTTATTTGGTTATGCCGATGGAGCATACTTTGTCAATCTGCGCTTTACCGAAGCATCAATAACCGGTCAAGCTCATACGGGTATTCTGATGGGAGGCGGCAAAGGAGTTACTGTTGAACACGTAGTATTCGACGATGATGGCATCTATCAGAACGAAGTTACAGGACTCGATCACGTAGGTGTTGTAGCCGGTACGCTTTTTGCAGGCAAAGTTTCGACCATCAAAAATGTATATGCAGTAAATGCCAAAGTATCAACGCCCGGACAACAGGCTGGAGGTTTGGTGGGCGTTATTAACGATACTCGTATTATCAATTCCTACTTTACCGGTACAATTTCTGTTACAAGATCCAACTACTTAACGGGCGACAGTTGGGATGCTTCCGGCATTGCCTCCCGTACTGAAGGCGGTCACAACTCCTTTACTGGCGTAATGTCGCTGGCTTCGAAAATAAACAGTGGATCGGGTAACGAATGGCTTTCTTACAATGGTGGCGGCTTCCTCGTTATCGACTCGGCTACTTGCTTTACACGCAACGATATGGCGTTAGACCCATTAGTTAATCCCAACCGCGGTGGTCAGTTTGCACGCGCTACCGACTCGATGAAACGTCCGGATGCTGATTTCAAATCGGCAGCTTTGTTCGAAGCTGCAGGCTGGGACTTTACCAATGTTTGGATAATTCCTGCCGGCGGCGGCTATCCGGTTTTCAATCCTAAATACGTTGGCATTCCTAAAGTCGTCAATAATACTGTAAATAACCTGAGAGTATATTCGGATGGCGGCAACATTGTGATGATTGCAACAGCGCCGACTGCTGCATGGATTTACAATTTACAGGGCGTTTTGGTTGACCGTTCCGACTTTACAGGAAACCATTCGGTTGCGCTTCCACGCGGTATTTACATCGTGAAATCGGTTGCCAATGGTATTGTGAGCGCTGTAAAGGTTATTAATAAATAGATATGATTTTAATAAATAAAAAAGTTCAAACGCTGTTGCTCGTGGGTATTGCTGTGCTTCTTGCACACAATGCCCATGCGCAAACGCGCTATTCGAAGAAAACGGCAAAACTGATGACCGTTTGGGGCGAGAATTTGCAAGCTACCGATTCGATTTTACCCGAATATCCGCGCCCGCAAATGGTGCGTGAGAAATGGATGAATCTGAACGGCATCTGGCAGTTTCAACCGGCAAACAGCGCAACAGAAGCTTTGCCTTCAGGCAATCTGTCGCGTGAGATACTGGTTCCCTTTCCGGTAGAATCGGCGCTGTCGGGAATAATGCAACACTACGAAAACTTGTGGTATCGCCGCTCGTTTACCATACCTGCCGACTGGAAAGGAGAGCGTGTTCTGCTTCATTTTGAAGCGGTGGATTATGCCTGCGAAGTGTTTGTCAACGGTGTGAGCGCAGGAACGCACCAGGGCGGTTACGACCCTTTTTACTTTGATATTACCGATTTCCTGACTTCCGTAAGAACGCAGGATATTGCCGTCAGAGTAAACGATCCAACCGATAACAAAGGCTATCCGCGCGGTAAACAAACGCTTTACCCTGGTGGAATTATGTACACCCCTACCTCTGGCATCTGGCAAACCGTATGGCTCGAAGCCGTGCCGCAACAGGCATATATTTCCGATATCCGTATGATTCCGGACATTGACGCAGCAACCTTGAAATGCTATACAAATGGTATCGGTATCAGAGGACTAAACGTTCGTTTTAAAATTTACGACAGCGGAACTGAAGTTGCAAGTATCGATCAAAGCTACCGGAGCGATTATTATACGTTGAACATTCCGCAACCGCTCAAACTCTGGTCGCCCGACAGCCCTTTCCTTTACGATATGAAAATTTATATCTTAAACGGAACCGACGCGGTCGACTCCATTTCAACTTATTTCGGAATGCGCAAAATCTCCAGACAATTGGTTGACGGTTATTATAAAATGCTACTCAACAATCAGTTTCTGTTCCAAATAGGACCGCTTGATCAGGGCTTTTGGCCCGATGGCATTTACACAGCTCCCAGCGAAGAAGCGATTCGTTTTGATATTGAAAAAATCAAAGAACTTGGTTTCAATATGATACGTAAACACATCAAGGTAGAACCCCAACGCTGGTATTACTGGTGCGACAAGCTTGGATTGCTGATATGGCAGGATATGCCTTCGATGAATTCCTATATCGGAGGAGGACACCCTGTGCCGCCATTGGAAAATGATGCTTTCCAGCGCGAACTCGAGGCAATGGTTAAAAACCACTGGAACTCGCCTGCTATTGTTATGTGGATATTATTCAACGAATGGCAAGGGGCGCATGATGAAAATACGCTTGTTACACAAGTAAAAAATTGGGACAGCAGCCGCTTGGTTAGTGTAGGCAGTGGTGGACCAGACTATAATTTCGGAGATATCCACGACTGGCACAGTTATCCTCCACCCGCCTGTCCATCACCACAAGGCGTGCAAGCGCTTGTTTGTGGCGAATACGGCGGTATTGGTTATTTTGTACCGGGGCATATCTGGGGAGAAGCAAATACTTACATGGTGGTAAGTTCTTCTGAACAATTGTTGGCAACATACACACAATTTGCTGATATGCTCATTGATTTCAAAAGCAGTACCGGTCTAAGTGCGGCGGTATATACCCAAACTACCGATGTGGAAACGGAACTCAACGGCTTGATGACCTACGACCGCAAGGTGATAAAAGGAAATACAGATGATTTTTATGCCATCAATCAGCGTGTTATCAATGAAAAGAGATATTATACTGAAGTTGTTCCCACTTCGGAAGTAACTCCGCAAGTGTGGAAATATACCCTTTCACAACCATTAAATAATTGGGTAACTCCCAGCTTTAACGATTCCTCATGGTCAACAGGCAACGGCGGTTTCGGAACCGTTGGTACGCCCGGAGCAATCGTTGGAACCGTGTGGAAAACGAACAATATCTGGTTACGCAGGAAATTTACGTTGCCAGTCGGCGCTTTCAACAAGGATGATACGCTGGTGTTGCGTATTCACCACGATGAAGATTGTGAAGTATATATCAATGGAATACAGGCAACTGCGTTGACAGGTTATACAACCTCTTATGGATATTACGCAATCATTCCCGACGCCAAAGCCGCCTTGATACAGGGCGGCGAGAATACGCTGGCGATACACTGCCTGCAAACTGCCGGCGGACAATATATAGATGCGGGTATTTCGACAGTCAAAATATTGCCGACAGCTTTGGAAAATGTAAAAAAAAAAGACCAGTTCCACATCTACCCTAATCCGGCGCACGATGAATTGAGAATTGAAAATGGAGAATTGAGAATTGAGAATGCAGAGATTTATGACTCGTTGGGTCGTCTGGTTATGGGACAAAAATTCTCAAACCTCAAATCTCAAATCTCAAATCTCAAATCTCAAATCTCAATTAATATAAGTTCCTTGCCGGCGGGTATATATTTTTTGAATTTGAAAGCCGGTAATTATCAGGATTCACAAACATTTATAAAAAAATGAAAAAAGGATTTATTTTTTGATTTATAACATTTTAATTTTTAATAACATGAGTATGATAAAAAATTTACTTCTCTCGTGCACATTGCTGCTTTTCGCATGGCAAGTTAACGCACAAACAGCTACGACCGTTTATTCAGGCAGTTCGGTTCCAACCGAGCAAGGCTGGACGGAACAAAAACTCGACGCAACAATTAATACTGTTGCAGCTCCCACAACGCAGACCGCTACAGGCGGCGTGTTGAAACTGACTTCTACCAATGCTGCCGATCAGTTTTCACAACTGAATTGGTACCGGACTGATTTGGATTTTGATATTGCAAAGGGCTTTACCATTGAAATCAAAGCGAAGGTTACATCCGCTGATAAGACAGGAGCGTTTAACATTCAGGGCTACGACAGGACGGGGAAAGGTTTCCGTATCGGTATCTTAGACAATGCCGTAACCGAGCAGACCGACCCTTTTGCTGCTACGAACGTCCTTGCAAGCGGCTTGACCAACGGAGATGCTTTCCACGTTTACCGTTTGGATGTAACGTCCAATGCTATTGCGACAGTTTACCGTGATGGCAAGTCTCTGGGTACTTTCCCACTCATATTCTTCCAGTTCGACAACATCATTGAAAATGGCGGATTTGAAGACAAAGATTTTCCCGATTTCCTGAGTAACGGAACATTAAGCCAGGTAAGCAAAGCAGACGATTCAAAGAAAGTACGCTATGGAGATCATGCTTTGGAAATGAACAACGATGCTTTGATTACCGACTATAACGCCGCAAATATTGAAGCGGCGCATACCCGCGAAATTGCCGTGAAACCCAATACGGAATACCAGATTGCTATCACTCGCCGCAAAACGGCTAACGAACCTTGGGCTTGGCGAGATATGGGTTCTTTCTACGATTTTAATGCAGGGTGTTTAGGACTTAAAGGAGTTAAACAGGATATGCGCCAAGAGGCGGAAGCCGGACGGGATGCCACTCCTTCAACAAACATGTTTGCAAGCGTAAATGACCGTGTATGGCAGATTCACAATCAGAATATCACTACGCCTGATAATGCGAAAACGCTCCGTTTTGAGTTTCCTTCGTGGACACGCGATGGTAATAAAAATAATGTTACATCGTCTTTTGACAATTTTACTTTCAGAGAAAAGTCAAGCTTAAAAGTCGGACCTACTGTTGATCCGGCACACGGTTTCCCTGCCGTTGTTCTTCCCGAAGGAGCTGTGAATCTGATTCAAAACGGAGGATTTGAAGATTGGGAAATGAATAATGACGGAACGCCTTACACATGGGCATTAAGTGATCCCAATCGTCAGGACGGTAACGATCCCTTTGCGGCAAACCCGCTTTGGAACACCAATACGATTCGCATTCAACGCAGTTCGCAAGACAATGACGCTGTAGGCGCCGATTTCGCACACAGCGGAAATGCTTCCCTACGATTTACTACCAATGGCGACAACGCCAACAATTTTGATTATGCCATAGAATTACAGGCAGGAAAAACCTACCGGTTCAATTTCTGGCACCGCAGTCCGAAATGGGACGACTGGGGTTGGTTGAAAGTAAGAATAGGCGATAATGTGATTTATGGACAAGAATTAAAAGGAAGAAACAACGTTTGGGCAAATTGCGATTTGGTTTTTACCACTACCGATGAAAATAAAACGTTGCACCTTTATACTACTTCTGCCGATCACGGCGGTTGGTGGAATCTCTACCTCGACGACCTCATGCTGTATGAAATCCCCGCAGGTACGCCGATCGATCCGCAGATTGCCGGAAAAACCAACCTGATAGCTAACGGTGATTTTGAAGATGTAACAAAAGGCAACGACGGTCAGCCTTATACATGGGCTTTGGCATCAAGCAGCAGCAGCGACGACGACAATTATCCGGTAAAATGGAGCGATGTTTGGGGAAGTGTTGTAAGACTTCAAGACAAGCAAAAAATTACCGATACCGGACTCCAATGGGCGCACAGCGGAACCCATTCGCTTCGTTTCTCTTATCTTGACGATTGGGGAAAAGCGCAGGCATTTGAAGGAATTACAGGCGATACATGGCCCGATGCTTTCAGGGTTAATATGAACTTCAAGAAAGAATTGGAACCGAACAAAACATACACCTTTGTATTCTGGATTAAAGTGGCAAACTACGGTGATAAAGGGACGCTTGCCATAGCCAATGGCGATGCAAGAATATGGGACGACGTAATTTCAACCAAATACATCGATTGGACACGTCAATCCATCACATTCTCTACCACCGGAGCAAATCACACTTTGCGACTGTTTTCTGAATTTGGCGGATGGTGTAACTTCTATCTCGACGATTTATTCCTGTATCAGGAAGATACATATCAACCTGAATTAGCTCCGCAATTTACAGGCGATACCTATTTTGCTTTCGGCAAATCTACCGGCGCATCCAGCACGAATGTGGAAATAGAATATATCAGCGTGGGTAAATTAACCGGCATAAACACCGTTAAAGCTCCGGCTGCTTTGAGAATCTATCCGAATCCTGTTGTGAACGGACAGTTGACCATCGACAATATACAATCTGCCGGCGGGCAAATCGAGATTTACAGCATCATGGGAACGCGCGTGAAAGGTTACGACATTACCGGCGCCACTACGACGGTTAATGTTTCGTCTTTACCCGCAGGAACTTATGTTGTAAAAGTCGATAATAAAGCGGCGGTTATGCTGAAAAAGTAAACAGACACTTTTTTCTTAATGGAACGCAGATGACACCGGTAACGCGGATTTTCACAAATAATACTATGAATACAGCTGTACATAATATAGTTATCGACAATGTAAAAATCAGCCTGAGTCCGCGTTATCAGTGTCATCTGCGTTCCAACTTAACTCATAACCTTAAAACTAACCAACAAGTTTTTATTTTTAATACAAAATAAAATATGAAACGTATTTTTTTATCTTGCCTTATTCTTGCAGCTAATATGGCTGCATTTGCACAGAATCCTATTGATAATAGTTCGCAGCAGTTTCATACCAATCTCGAAGGATTGAATTATGATGCCGGCGTTTGGACGGTAGATGAAAGAGGATTGGTTAGCAGCAATTTGAGCGGAGATGGTTTTGTAGTTTCAAACACAACAGCCGGAGCGAACTTTGTATATGAAGCCGATGTGCAATTCCTCAACGCCAACGAATCGGCGGCATCGCTTGTATTTGGCAGTACCAACAACCTTGTAGGAAAAAATATGTATGTTGCCAATATTCAGGTTAATAATGGTTTAGTTCGTCTGTTTAAATTTCAGATAACCGGTTTGCAAGGCTTGCCCGATCAGGAAGCGCTCGACCTTGTAGCGCAACACAACGTCAATCGTTCTGCCGACAACAAATACCGGTTGAGCGTAACGGTTATCGGCAAACACATTGTTTATTCGCTTAACGGCGAAGTTGTCGCCAATACAGCCGATTATACGATGGGCGGCGTAGGCGGACAAAACGATGCTTTCACAGGGCATTATCTCGGATTGCTCTCGTGGAAGGCGAACTGTGCTTATCAAAATGTGTATGTCACCGAAATTACTCCCGCTACCGACCCACAACTCTCCGGTCTTTCCATTGAAGCGGTCGGCGGAACTGTGGAACACAATGTGATGTTTGATTCGACTCAATATGTATCCATTACTTCTGTTACCAACGAAACGCAGAAAGTTGCTTTCAATTTTACTAAAAAAAGTCCCTCAACCAACGTGGTGGTAAAAATGGGTAATACCGTTTATCCTGACGGTATCGTACCTTTGCAGGCAGGCAACAACACCGTTACCCTTGAATGTACCAATGGAAACGCCAAAGTACTGTACCGCGTTACAGTTATCCGCCGTATGGCAGCCGATTTGTATTACAATGAGTTCGACCGTCCGCAATACCACTGGTCGGTCAAACAGGGATGGAGCAACGATCCCAACGGTTTGGTTTACTACAACGGCGAATGGCACTTTTTTCACCAGTATTACCCCGGCATCGACTGGGGACCGATGCATTGGGGACACAGCGTAAGCAAGGATTTGATTCACTGGACTGAATTACCGGTCGCTCTTTATCCCGACGAATACGGAACCATGTATTCCGGCTCGGCTGTGGTGGACGAAAACAATACTTCAGGCTTATTCAAAAACGCAGACGGAACGCCTTCGGCAACCGGCGGCATGGTGTTGATTACTACCGCCGATGGCAACGGAGAACGCGTAATTATTTCATACAGCAAAGACGGACGGCGCTTCACAAAACATGAAGGTGTGGCTATCGACTGGACGGAAGACAAGATGAAAGATCGCGCTTTCCGAGACCCCAAAGTGTTCCGCTATCAAAACAAATGGTTTATGGTCATTGCCGGCGGACCCCTGCGCATTTATTCGTCTGACAACCTGCTTGACTGGCAAATCGAATCAACTTATGCCAATATCAACACCGAATGTCCCGATTTATTCCCGCTTGCAGTGACAAACGGCGATCCGGGCGAGCGCAAATGGGTGTTGAGCCGCGCCGGAGTGGGTTACAAAGTAGGCGATTTCAAACAGGTGTACGCATGGGATGGTATTCAATTTAGCGGAAAATGGACCTTCGTCCCCGACAGTCGCTATTCCAACATCGATGGCATTATGAATTACGGCAACGATGCTTATGCTACGCAGACTTATAGTGTGGGTAATTTTGATGTGCCGCAACGCGTTATCGGAATCAGTTGGCAGAATTTCCACGCTCCGAATATTGGAAAAGACAACGGAAATCAAATATTCAACGGGCAAATGACCCTTCAAAACGAATATTCGCTCTATAAGGATACTGGTGGAAATTATTTCTTGCAGCAAACGCCAATTAGAGAATACGAAACCCTGCGAGACTCGGCGAACGTCGTGACACTGACCAATCAAGCGGTAAACGGAATAACAAAAGTGGACTTTACCGGAGAATCCTACGAAATTGTAGCTGAATTTGACTTAACAGATAATGCAATTGGTTCGGATGTGGGTTTTCGTGTGCGTTCGAATGATAATTATTATACCAAAGTAGGTTCTGTACGCAGTAGTTTCTATACCGACCGCACCAATACAGGTACTGGCGGCTATCGCGATAAATTTTCGCAGAGTATTCCCATACCCGCCGTTGTCGATGGGAAATTAAAAATGCGTATTTTTGTGGACAGAAACTGTGTCGAAGTATTTGGCGCAGATAATACAATAGTGGGTTCGACGCTTATTTATCCTGCTGCCGGCTGTAACGGATTAGAGGTTTTCGCCAATATTTTCTCCACAGGGAGCGTTAAGGTAAATGCCCAGATTTTTCCGATACGCAGCATTTGGAATGATACTACAGGCATAACTTCAAAGACGGAACTCAATCCGAAAGCCAATTCTGCCGCTATTGTACAATCAGGCAATATGCGTTTTACCGTGTTGACTCCAGAACTTATCCGCATGGAATGGAGCGCGCAAAACGTATTTGAAGACAGGGCTTCTTTTGTTGTAGTAAACAGGAATTTACCCGTTCCCGCTTTCACTACGAAGGAAGAAAACGGTTACCTGTATATCACGACCGACAAATTGGTTTTGCGTTACAAAACGGGAACGCATCCTGTGAACGGCAGCGACCCTTGCGATCCGAATTTGCAGATTACCTTGCAGGTAAACGGCGAAAACATCCTTTGGTATCCGGGTAAAAAGAATCCATACAACTTGAAAGGTACTACCCGCACGCTTGATAATGCCGAAGGCGATGTGCGCTCATGGTTGGAAGATGGTTTGTTGTCGCGCATAGGCTGGGCGGTGATTGACGAAAAACAGCCGCGCAAGGATGGAAGCCTCAGCTTGATGTTCGACGGCAGCGAAGGAGTGAACTGGGTTGCCCAACGTTTTGACAACCAATCGCTCGACTGGTATTTTCTTGGTTATGGGCACAATTACAAAAAGGCTTTGGGCGATTTTACCAAAATCGCAGGAAAAATCCCAATGCCTCCGTTGTGGGCTTTCGGCTATTGGTATTCAAGATACCAACGCTATTCGGAACAGGATTTCAAAGATATAGTAAACGAAGTGAAGGCAAACGATGTTCCGCTCGATGTGATGGTTATTGACATGGATTGGCATCGCAACGGCTTGACCGGCAGTACCGACAATACCGAATGGACGGGCTGGTCGTGGAATCATGCTTTGTTTCCCGATCCTGCTGAATTTATCGCATGGCTGCACGGACAACATCTGAAAACAACGCTTAATCTGCATCCTGCCGATGGAATTTTTCCGCTTGAAGATAATTTTTCTCTGCTGGCTGCCGATCTTGGTTTGCCTGACAACCAGACCATTTTATGGAATATTGAAAAAAAGCCCTTCTATGAAGCATTTTTCAATCGTATTTTGCGCCCCCACGAAAATATCGGCGTAGATTTCTGGTGGCTCGACTGGCAACAATGGATGATTGCCCGAAATGAAGCCAATCTGGGAAATACCTTTTGGCTGAATCACGTTTTTTACAGCGATAAAAAATTACAGAATAAAGGGCGTCCGCTCATTTTTCACCGGTGGGGAGGATTGGGAAATCACCGGTATCCAATTGGTTTTTCAGGCGACACCTATTCCACTTTTTCTACGCTCGCTTTTCAACCGTATTTTACGGCTACTGCTTCCAATGTGGGTTATGGCTATTGGAGCCACGACATTGGCGGACATCAGAAAATTGGCGACAATAATCCCGAACTTTATTTGCGTTGGATTCAGTACGGCGTTTTTTCGCCTATCTTGCGCACACATGCCTCTAACGATCCCAGTGTAGAAAGGCGTATATGGCTCTATCCGAACTTTCCGCTGATGCGGCAGGCTTTGGAATTGCGTTACGCGCTTGTTCCCTATATTTATACCTGTTCGCGCTATGCCTACGATACTGGAATTTCGCTCTGCCGCCCAATGTATTACGATTATCCCGAACAGGAAGAAGCCTATCGGTATGAAGGAGAATATATGTTTGGAAACGATATTCTTGCAGCGCCCATTACGCAATCTGATAATGGAACAGGGACGGTTGCCAAAACCATCTGGCTGCCTGCCGGAAAATGGTATGAAGCGGCTACAGGAACGCTGCTCGACGGCAATCAGGTCGTTACGCTAAACTTCACGCAGGAGCAAATCCCCTATTTCTACCGCGAAGGCGCAATTATTCCGCTATATCCCAAATTAAACCATTTGAAAGAGCGTCCTGATACGCTTATTCTGCAATTTGCGCCCGGCGATTCCGGCGAATTTTCGCTATATGAAGATGAAGAGGATAATGATAATTATGAAACAGGCGCTTATACTTTTACTAAAATTACGCAATCAAAAGAAGGCGCTGCCAACGTTTATACTATTTATCCGCGACAGGGTTCTTTTGCAGGTATGCCGGAACAGCGCGCTTACCGGTTGGAACTGCTGAATAAATCGCAACCCGCTTCAGTGGAATTTGCAGACGGAC
>Ga0209629_10000976_pt1 | contig 17027 bp, 7 predicted proteins | sample TergutCu122P5_FD_187286 | JGI IMG/M metagenome (GOLD analysis project Ga0209629, IMG submission 187286) | Cubitermes ugandensis P5 segment gut microbial communities from Kakamega Forest, Kenya - Cu122 P5 (SPAdes) (version 2) | ecosystem: Host-associated > Arthropoda: Insects > Digestive system >...
GATTCCCCCCCCCCCATAAAAGTCGTCAGTGGGTAACTGACTGACCGTTCGAGATCTCGAGAACACTGGCTTAAATCAGTTTAATTTATCTGCTTCGTGTAACTAGCGATATAAAATTTCACAACAGATTTTAAAGGCGCAATGTTGGTAGACAAACTTTTTATTTATGGGGGGTAAACTGTTTATTTAGAAAGGAGTGTTCTGACAGTATAAGTTGAAGTAAGGCACGGCTGTTTCTGTCTGCTTATGTGAGAGGGGAGTTATAGTTCCATCTATTCTGAACCTTAGCACCAGATGAAGGTGAGCGGTCAGATTCACACCGCGGCCCCTTTACCACCGGGAGATGAGCTGGACATGCACCATAAACGATTTGGACGCTGGAGAAGAGAAAGATCCCTCGCCACTGCTGGCAAGCGAACCTCGGTTTCTCGGCTGTCCAGACCGTAGTTTAGTCACAATACCGACTGCGCTAAATAACTTCTGGTTTATTAAATAAATCGCGGGTTTGTGGTATAGCATGTGCTTTTAAGTGTTCATTGTTTTTATGTAAACGTAAGAAGGTAAAGTTGGCCCTTTCCACAGCATGAAATCATATAAGCTTCATTGGGGTATAGCTGCACTCATTCTTAACCTTGGCGTTAGGCTGAAGATAGTGGTCAACTTCACGTCACGGCCACTTTACCCCCAGGAAAGAACCCCGGTACCAATTGAATAGAAGGCTGGGTGGGACGTAGAGTGGATGGGCATACAGAAGAAGAGAAAATTTCTTGCCCCTGTCAGGAATCGAACCTCGGAAGATCCAGTCCATACCCAGTGAACATGAAATATGCCTACTGTTTCAGGACGTACCTTTCCTTCAACTGTTATCGCAAAATGAACAGGAGTTTATGGAATCGAGAAGTTCCTTACAGCGTTCATAGAAGCCTGGCATTGGTCCATAGTTGGAATGCTATAAAAAAAAGCCGTGTTATTCTTCATATCCCATTCATCTAAACCCATTTTTATGCTGTTTGCACCTACGTCTTCCGAATGGCTGTTTGGTCAACTTATGTACAAACAAGACAAGCAATGTACGTATAACGTAACCTTCAAGCGCGTTCCTTCAACAAATGTTTCTGTGGAAAAGCACAGCCTGAATTTGTGATTTGTAGTCTTAGGTATTCAGCATGTAATGCTACGCGCATTATTGTTATCTGTGGCCTGTCCCGCTCTACAATATTTTTTCCACGTTATCTCATAAACGGCACGATTTTCGAAAAAAGTTACTGAGCACAAAATGTGTTTTTTGATTTTGTCTATAACTTTTATCTGAAACAATTTTCATTTTAAGAAGAACTGAGCGAGATATGATCAAAAATGTATATTGATCTTCACGTAAAGTACCTTTTAATCTTGTCCGATTCTAATGAAACTTGAATTTGTTTGACAGATTTTCGAAAAAAAATTCTCAAGTATCAAATATTACGAAAATCCCTCCAGTGGGAGACGACAGATGGATGGACAGACATGACGAAGCTAATAGTCGCTCTTCGCAAGTTTGCGAACGCGCCTAAAAAGTATATTCACTCATTTCCTACCCGTTTTGCAGCAAATTCATTTCCCATTCCAGAATCCGTTGTTACTAGCTACTCTCCATTATATAAAAAAATTATCATACAAGAGAATTCTAATAGTGCGGGTTTCGTTGTAACACATTAGATAAGACATGAAACTGGAGTCTTGTCATATGGATATTAACTCGACCTAGAAGCGGACACTGTGCCTTTGACATTTTGAAATAAATCGATATGACACATGGTAAGTGAAATTAATTAAACATCTCGTATATGTTCGTTGTTCCAAGGTGAACCTTTCCTTAAAGTGTCAGCACAATCTGTACATTAATAAAGGTACTGCCAGTGATATGTAGGTCTGGTGACCTGTTTGTATTTAACAGTTTCGCATAAGGGCTGCACTGTTGACCCATAGGCTACCTTCAGCATTTCCTATTCACATTGATTCATCGATGTTGGGTTTATTTCTTTGCAGTTGTCAGCCTGGATTTATGAGAGCAATTAAAACTAAGCGAAAACATAGAGAACGCATCTCGCAGACTTCGTTCAGACACGCAACTGTTTAGTCAGTGACTTTTATTCACTCTAGAATTTTATTAATTTGTAGCAGGTAGTGTGTTCATGTGTGGAGAATTCGAAGGGATTATGAGAAAAACGGCCATTTTTGTTGTAAGACACTCTGTTATTTCGGCATTCAACTGAGAGTTTTGAAGAAGGCCACGAAATTTCTCAGTCAGGCAGTTGATTACGCGGTGGATATTTTGATTGGGCAAACTCGACACCTTTTAGCAAATCCTGCTAGATTCATGCGTTCAGCATTAAAATTGCTTTCTTGAAACCAAGGATATGAAATATGCAGTTCTGAACGGACATCTTCTCTCTTTAAGTTGCTGCTTCACTGACCGAAAAGTGTGGTTGAATCCAGTCGAGCCTGTCTCGCTAAACTGCAGAGCTTCTGAAAGGAACTGATGTATGAGCGTGGAGCACTGCATGAGTCGACTTGAGGCGCCTCGAATAAAGCTGGCAGTCTGTATTTACAACATGCTGGTAAGCCAAGGTACATTCGATTAGACTGGTCTCATCTTACTGCAAACTGGCTAACCTCCCCTAACAGAACCCGACGAATGCACACCGTTAATGTTACATAGCGCCAATTAACACAATAATATACCAGTTAAATCTAGTCCGCATTGTATGTTTATGTAATATCATCTCATATTTCCTTTTAAAAGAGATTTATTGCACGGACAGTACATACAGTGTTTACAAGGATAAATTAGAAAATTGTTCCCTTAACCAATATGAAAAAAATACTTACACTAAGGCACAAGTGGAACTGAAGAATATGTATAGAAATATAGGTGCAAATAACGGCAGTGAAAATTATTAACAAAAAAAAAAACCGCGACTTACATCTCATACTCTTGGTCTACTATGCTGTTGCTTCTCAACAGCTATCATACTCCTCCTACTTGGTCAAATGATCGCAACCCTCACACTTGACGTCCCTGCCAAAGCTAGTGCTAAAGTGTGGGTCCCAACAGGCTCTTCGTCCTGACATTTCTTACGGTCTCCAGTTAAATCCCCTCACATCTGTAAGCATATTGCACGTTTCTGCTTTTAAATGATTTCGTATTCAGAACCAGAAGAGGAATATTGGAAGTATCAGCGATGCAACAGTGGTAAAATATTTGTAGGGAGGGGCTATTCCTGTCTAGCCTCTATTTTGATGTCATTTTCAAGTCATGAAATAGAGTGGGGGAAAAAGTGTTACATACTGTACAAAGTTTATTGTCTTTGGGAAGTAAGTCCATTTGAAATGATCAAGATCAGTCAGTACCTGCCGCCCCATTACCATAATAATGAAGGCAGTAGTTTCTCCTGAAATTTCGGTAAATATTTTTCAAAATACGCGCCCTCAGATCTCCGTAGGAGTAATCTGGATAGCGTCGTCACGAGAAAATCATATCTCAAAACACATACTTTCTTCAGAACTGCGCTCTTTTGGGCTATTACGCAGCGAGTAGTGATAATTCCTTACCGACGTTTCGAGACAACCTTTTAGTCCAAGCTTCAAGGGTCCCAGAAGATGTTACCGCTGGTTATTCTCGAAACGTCGGACCTTGAAGATCGGACTAATATTTTGTCCCGAAACGTCGCCGCCTAATAGCCCAGACGAGCCCTGTTCTCTTCTATTTGTCGGCGGAAACCTGAAATCACACATACACTTTCCAGTTAGCTGCTTGAGAACTGAAGAACATAATAACGTTCCCCGTACTGCTAATATGTCGAATTCATCGTTCGTGTTGTGTCGTACATTGTGCTGTGCAGTTTTAGGAAGCTGGAATGTGGGATACAAGTTTAAAATCGTCCAAATTTTGAGCTTTGCCCATCGTCCCAGGTTTAAATAATAAAACGCAAATCTATTTTAACCCTCTTCTTTAAACACAAAACAGTGGACTGACAAAAATTTAACGCTTCCAAACGTGCTACAATATCGACAGAATTCTATGGACATGTGATACATCGATGTTTACTCAATATTTTCGGTACTGTATTGCGAAAAAAAAAAGTGGTTCGTATCCCATGTTCAGCCGCAGGTCCTCTGTACCGGTCATTATCGTCATGTATCATCACAACAAAATAAACAAATTCCGCCGCAAAGTGCTTTCGTCTAACATGGTCATGTCTGGTTGCAACCGTGCCAGGCGGGCACAGACCAGGATGATCAAAGACCATTCCTGGAGACATAAACCACAACAGTAAGTTCATTGTTCTTTTATATTTGCATAGCTGAGAAACAAGCCCTTCCCAATCATCGCAAATGTATAGAAGTTGCAGTAACAACATATGTTCGGTAGAGAACACTGATTTAGCAGATCCCAGTCATTTTATATGACTGAAAGGCCTGGAAGACCACCACTTGGCTGATGACTTCACGAAGTAGATTTAAATTACTTATTGACAGATGCGAGGTCTGCAGTTTTGCAAGTCATTATAAACCACAGCGCGGACCCTTGGTTTATTTAAGATGTTGTGTCAACTATACAGGTTATGTAGCTTCTGATCAAGAACAGTGAGTGCAGGAGGATTTGGAAAGAAGTGATTTTATCTTAATTTTAAGGCAAAAATCTCACAATTTTTTTTGGACAAGTTGAGCCCAACAGATCTAGAAATCGCCTTCAAGATTTCACATTTTCCAAACGCGTGTCTCAGTACCTCACACCTGAGGTATTGTGGTGTCGTTAAAACACATGTATAATATTTGTGTTCGTAGAGATACTCGGGCCCGAGCCCAAAGTTACACACTTAATCGGCTTCACCGATTCAGCAGGCTCAGTTTTGTTATTCGAAATATTGTACAATGAACCTCGTATAATCTGTTCAAATGGAAGGCTTAAAATTTTCCGTCGAATTGCCCATGTGAATGCAAATAACTGTCAGTCCCTCGATACATAATAGGTTTGGCATAAATATGTAAAATATGGTGAGTGGTGAGGGGCTTTGTCTTTCAGTAATAATTGAAGTGATACATTAAAGTTACAAGAGTTATAAAAAAGGAATAAATAAGAAAAATATTTTAATTTATGAATACAAAACATTGCTAATTTTAAATAACGTCAAGTTCACTTGGCACCTTAACAAGGTGCAAAGGAAATTTAGCCTACATTGCAAGAAAGAGCGACGGACGTTGCTGTTGTATTGGTTCTACTAATTATCTCTTATAGCGTCAAGGCAGCATGGTCACGGGAAAGAAAGAAAGGTCTGATGGAGTGTGATGTGTCATTCATACTTTTTTCTACGCCTAGTGAAGCCTTTCCTAAATTCCTTTCGCAATCGAGACATTTCTTTTGGAACTCCCAGTAATATTCTTATAGATTATACAGCTGTATATCCAAGCAAAAAATAGAGACAAAAGAAAATAAATGTTGAACAATTATATGAGATCAATATATTATACGTGCACAGTTGCACATATTTAGAAAAAATCTTATTTCATGCAGGCCTACATGAGAAATTAAACTTCAATACTAAGAGACATTTCCATTGCACATTTTAAAAATATGATTATCCTATTTATTTTAGTGTCGCAACAATTCAGAAACATTCGAACCAGTGAATCATTGTCAAACAAAGATAAAAATTACTTTAAGTGAAGATTATAATAATATTTAATTATCATTTTGTAGTAATATAATTCCTTTCAGAAATCCTATTTGCACTTCGCGGAATTGTACACCGTTTGGGAAACACTGATATAGTGGGTACGTACTTCCATGGGGATAAGGGGGAAGAACTTGAAGGGTCGTCATCGAATTCGGAACTCAAAGGCTCATGGTGCTTTACTTCTGTGTTACCTACACGCCTATATTAATTGTACTGGATACTAAAAAGAAATACTTTATCTTGCTACACGCATAATATTTTATAACTCTTACAATTAATTTGTACAGAGTTATTTATTTAAATTACTTATTTAAGAAGACAATGTATGAATACTTTCTAACCGGCAGGAGAAATGTAGTTCGACCGAGGAAAAGACGGACAGACAAACTCATCCAGACGGAACAAACTTACAATGGATTATGTTCTGTTTCTGATGATGATGTTGACGATGATAATAATCATAATTACTTAAAACATGGGGCACGCAGTAGCGCAGTAGGTTGAGGCACCGCGCTACAAGCCGTTTCGATTTCCGATGTTGTCACTGGAATTTTTCATTGACATAATCCTTCCGACCGCACTCAAAGGGGTTGAATCAGCCTCTAACAGATATGAGTACCGGAAATACTTCCTGGGGGTGGGGGTTAAGACTGCCGGTGAGTACAGTTGACAAACCTTACCATCTTCATGTGGTCATCGTCATGAAATCTGGAAGCCTCGCCCTCCCGGAGCCCTCACGGCCTGTTTAGGCTTGTGCAGGGATTGCTTTACATGTTTTTACTTAAACTTAGCAACAACAAACGCGGACTTGGCGGCCAGTATAAGTTGGCATCCTGGAATCCGCCCATGTTTTGAAGATAGAGGAAAACATGAAAATTAAAACATTTCTGACAACATTTAGCATGGAAACATTTCATGATGAAGTGTCTGACATATTAGTATTTGAACAACATAGACATAGACTAGAGGGTTATCGAAAACTATGGACCTGGTTTCGAGACATGGCAAGCTTTATCAGTACAGAAGCTGAGAGATGGGATTTGCTGTAACGTGCCCATTAAATCCTAAACGAGCATGCACACATCTTTTTGCACATATCCTACGCACAAGCACAATGAGCTTCGAGCTGCAGAAACCACGGTCACTGTCTTTAGTTAGTCAGATGCCGAAAGTGCAAGAGGAAGGACGGCGCGTAATTTGCTTGGGCGAAAGCAAATCCAGTGAAACAATGCAATGCACTTTCCGCCATACATATGAAAGGCATCCTCCAGTCGGGTTAACGTAGTCAAAAGGAGTCTATTGCTCTTCGGAAGTTGCGGCTGGGTATACCTAAACGTCGGTCCAAAACGTGTTGCACAAGAGGCAATGCACTCTTACTACATTCATATTCTACATGAAATGAAAGATGTATATCGATAAACAAGAGCTGAAATTGCAAATCTGATGTTGAATGAAATTGATGACTATTAAAATTTTGGTACGGCGAGTGATGTACACATACGTCACGTACAAAGAGGTACAACTATCGCATTTCGGGATTGGAAAGGTCACATGACATTTACGAGGATGTGCGAAACTCTGCGGAAGATAATGTGTGGGCTGGGATAACGCAAAATCCCCTTACAAGTTCTTCTTTCTGAAAACCCTATCAAGACATACATTTACTTGGATGTGTTTTAGCTGTTCGTCTTTCCACATATTGATGGCATTGAAAAAGAAAAAGTTGAAATTTTGTTTCAACTAAACGGTGCTCCACCACACTTCGGCCATGAAGTAAGAAATGGCCTAATCCTCAGATTTCCTAATCCAGATATCTCGTCTCTATTTTTTTTCTGTTGGGATTTAAGAAATTTTGTTGACACAGAGAAAATCCGACATTTGAATCATCTCAGAGACAGAATGAACACAAGTCGCTACGAAAATGCTTCAAAAAACACGACAAGAAATTGCGTACCGTATAGATACCCTAGAAATTTGCAGGCTTACAAATGGTGCCCACACTGAGCCCTGCTAAGGTACTATGAAAACCTTATGTATTTATGATAACCTGACAGTAATTCCCGTCTCTATTGTGTCGTCTCATAAAAGTTATTATTATGCCTCATATCTAAGTCTATCATTTTTTATGACTCTTTTTTTTAATTTATGTAATTACTGTTACACTCTGAGCTTATTTTAATGTAGTCATTATAATTATAGATAATACGTAGCATCGAATGTAGAGGAGGGGTAGTGGGAAATATCGCTACTGTTGAGTTAAGAACTTGGAAGCGATGTTCTTCGCGTATCTCAAGGTATGATCCTGGATGATAACGCCTAATTAAATACACCAATAAAAAATTATTTATGGAAGTTCTGTGTGTTCGGTGACTGGTTTGTGGATTATTTAATGATACTGTTTCAGCTTCACACATCACGTCGAATGAATGTGTACGTGTATGGAAGACTTTTATCGTGATGCGTTTCAACACTAGCCTTGCATTCGTGCGGAAACTACGTAAATCGAACATCAGGTAGCCGAAAATTTGGCAGCAATTCTTATATATTATAAAATATGTACGGTACTTAGATGAATTGTAGACTTGTAAGTGCTAACATAAATTTTAATGGACCTGTTTCATTCATTACAATCAGAAGGTAATTGGAAAGACGCGTATTTGTCGTTCATGACATCAGTACATGGAGAGATAATTACCAATTACAGATCAAGAGAACGGAATGGTAGGATGAAAGGCAATGATGAATCAGAAATAATATGTACATAAAAGATCACGATGCAACCATGGGACTTACTGCTCCTAACTGTAAAGTGTTTGGTAAAAGTGGATGCACGTTGAAAGTCAAAATCTTGAAGGATATAAGGACAGTTAATAAAGACAAAGAAAACTTAAGAAAAGTAGGCTTTTAATTGTAATTTTTCAACTCCCACACAAAATACAGAGTTGGGTATCTAAATCGATATAGTGACGCCACGGGCTGGACGACCATAGGTCCTGGCTCTTCGTCAGATTCTACAGACTGGCTCTGGTTCCCACACAACATCCTGGCCAATAAATAAATCACGACTTTTTTCCAGGGTGTAAAGCGGTCGGATAGTATAGCTAGCCACTCAACTATATCTAGTGCCGACAGTTAAGAAAGGAGATATACCTCCCGTTCGCTATACGTAAATCCTAGCGCAGTGCTTAATTTGAGTCCAATTACCTTCCCCTTTACAGGGAATCCGATTGTATGTGTCTGTTTCTTGTCCATGACGTAAGTACAAGGGCAAAAAGAGTATGACGCCATTAGTTCATAAGTTCCTTTCAAATAATACGGTGTAATTAACACTCTAAAGTTGCATTTCGTATTTTCCCATAACCTACTTAGCCTCGATTATAATAACCAATCAGTTAGGTCTGTATTTGGTAATAATTGCTGTTTGCTCTGGGATCCATTCAAAACATAAGCACACTCTTTGGACAGAATGTAGAATTTCTGAGTGTTAAGCCTGGTGGGCAACTTCCTTTACAATCGATGCGGGTGTAAAATTGTTACATCAAATAGACAGTACAGTGCGTGTGTACAGTTATAGATAAACTGCGAAATGCCAAGGATCTTCCTTGTACAGTATATTCTCGCAGTCAAAAAATTCCCTGCTTTTATATAAGTCTGTATTTAAGTAAGTTACCACTTTCAAAAGAAGTGGCGAATGAAGTCCACCCCGATTCAAATCACTCTAATTCTCGCCTTCACAGCACACTTCTTGGAGATCAGCATTTGATTCTATCCTCCCAACTAGCTCTCTCAAGAGATCATTTCCCCTGTCACATTTGTCTAGCTAACTAGCTTACCAATTAACTACGCCATAAATCCGCTAGTACCAGAGCCCGCCAACGGACACGATCATGGTCTAATACTAATATTTATCACAATGTTTTTCTTACATAATCATCTCGGTCTTCCAATTTACCACTGCTTAATAGATCTCCTTAATAGGTAAAGCAGTCCCGTTACAGGCCTGGAGTGGCCCAGAGGGTTCCAGGAAGTTAATGTTCCCAGATTTCATGACAACGGCAGAGGATGGTGGTAAGGTTGTCAACCTTACGCACCGGCCGCCCTTACCCCCAGGAAGTACACCTGGTACTCATTTCTGTTAGAAGCTGAGTCGACCCCAGGGCCATAGTGCGACCGGAAGGATTTTGTCACTGAAAAATTCCAATGACACCATAGAAAATCGAACCCGCGACCTGCCGGTTTGTAGCGTAGTGCCTTAACCACTACGCCACCGCGCACCCCCGATTTCCTTAATAAAATTCTGTATATTTGTTTACAGACAACCGGCAGATTTAATCACACTACCTTAAAAAACTAGTGACATAAGTGTGAAGTTTCTCCTTACATAGTACGAGTACATTAACTGCCCACTTGCTTAATCTCTGATAGGTCCAATTTCTTTCTCAGAGCTGCAGTTTAATTCAAGTTTGTTTGAGAATCCAATTAGGAAAGGTTTGTTTAAGTTACTCTTTCATTCGAAACATAATTTATTACTTCCAGTTATAACTACATTCCCTTGCCGGTTTATGGTTTGCGACGTGTACATGCATTTAACATTGCATTTCGTACGCTTTAATTTATTAAAACTAAAATACAGCTCGTTGGAACTTTAAAGGAATACTATTGTTATTGTCAACATTATTACTGAATATTAGGTCTAATCTGTATTGTGAAAACTGTTTCTTTGGTTGCATTACCTCCAGGCAAACATCCATCGATATCCATTGGAGAGGAAAAGAGGTGGCTCCCACAGCCCGTCTCGCAGCAATGTCAAAGAGAAAAATTTGTGATCTTGCCCGGAATCAAACTGTGGTAGTTCTGCCCTGCAGCCCTGACTATACAATTGCCATACTGAATTATTGTGGATTATTGTCTTAGAATTAGTTGCTGCGACATGTCTGAACAAGGCACAAACTTCAACGTGTGTACTTTATAGACCGTAATATTTCATTTTCAGAAGAACCCTGTAATAGCTGACTAGTTTCATTCAACAGGGTCGTTCAGCTGTTAATTTATATTTCTGTGGAACCTGAAACTTCATTACTGCTGTCACCAAAACATGAAATTGTGACATCCTGTGCCAATTAAATTTTGTACAAGTGATCATAATTTACTCCCCTTTTCACGAACCTTTCTTAAAATACTATCCGCTCATTTACAGCTAGATTTACGTGGCTCTCACTACCCTTCACGTTTCCTGCTAAGACTACATGCGCGTTCGTTATCACTGCATGCGTGTTACATATCCCACCTCATCATTCACCCTTCAGAAACCAACATGACGTGAAATAGCACTACATGTTATGAGATTAGGCAGATCGAGTGGCCTGGCGGCCCCCTCCGCGCTGAGCTCCGGCATCGCTTATGCATTCCGGAGTGCGCTCAGCTTGTTTGCCATATAAGGTCATACAAAGGGAAGCGGCTTGCAAGATCAAAGCGGGCCGCGGAGGCTGGGCTATTTAAATTGCAGAACACCCCTGAGTTATAACATGTCGGAGGGAGAGGGGGGAGACCCAAGGGGAAATGAGAAGGAGGTGGGATGGTAGGAGTAGTAGTAGTAGTAGAAGCGAATTTTTTTTTATTTTGCTTCCTCATGTTAAAACATTGACCAGAATTAAATAGTTTCCCATCTCCCTCACCCCATTTCTAACGTTTCACTCCCCCTCCCCTTTCTCGCCCACTACAAAACTTGAATCAAGAAGTGCAACGAGATGGAACGAAATGAAATGATGGAGGACACGGCGTCCATCCTACGTGATGTTCCGTCCAGTCTGTGAGTGGCCAAGAAGTGGGGAGGGAGCACTCGGCTTTTCACATAATATCTCTGACGAGCGGAATATAAACATGACTGTAAACACAAGAGCTGGTTTTCTGTTGAATTTTATTACATACTTTTACTAATCTGCTTAATGTTTTCATGTACTAAACCGGCATACGGAAATGATGAGTGGATTTTTATTCTGTAAGCGTTGACGTGTCGTAAGTATTTGTTTCTCAAAAATGACGACTTCAGTATTGGCGAGGAACTTTCCATTACTTAGTTTAAATATCATTAGCTCCCACCCTCTCTCTAAGGTTACTGACCTTGACTCTGACACATGTTGTTTGAATACCCACTTTTTCTAAGCATCAAAGCATGCAGAGTGAGGGGTGGTAAAACTTCACCCGTTCCAGACAAAAATTAGATATTGGTGAACGTTCAGCTACACGCTCCGGTCGGTTTACTACTTATGCCAGCTGGAAGCCAGGTGGTCCCCAGAACTACTCGGTCTGTTGACACAAACAGAAAAATGAAATTTCTGTCTGGACAAATCACAGCACAGGCGGAGCTATCACGGCCCATGGCAGGTTTCGTAAAGACAAAGACAAATTTGTCCCTACGAATGCCATGAAGGAATATGTGGGAGTGGTGGCATAGCTCCATTCATTCTTCATCCTGGCACTAGATGGAGGTGAGCAGTCAACTTCATAACCCGGCCACTTTAGCCGAGGAAAGATCCAACGGTACGCACCGAATATGTGGTCCGTTGGGCCCCAGAATCGGGTTAGCGGCTCCGGATAATGAAAAATGCCGTGAATTGATATACAGCTGCTCGGTCATCCAGCCAGTCCGTGGCCTAGTCTCCACACCGCCTGCGTTATCTCAGCACTAATTTTTGTGTAGTGTCACGTGATGATTGTCATAAGATCGGCAAAATATAAAAGCATGTGTCAGCTATCTTCAGAAAATAAATAACGGCGATATAATAAATTGAAATATTCACAGAATTAGGAACAGGAAATTCGGAAATTTCGTGTTATCATTCAGTTTTATCTTCTCATATTTACCTCAAAGCTGTAAGACTGAAGTAGATGTGGTGTTTATTATGGTAAATGTTTCGCTTCTTTCTATGTATGTCAGTCTGAGGTGGCAGGTTTTTATTTTGCTTTACGAATATAATGGCAAATCTTCCGAGTCATTATCCAGTTCAATGTTACATGCGCAATGAATCGTATAGTTGGCACTGTGGATAACAAACAGACTAACAACAATTCAGTCCATCACGTGGGATTTAAGATGGGAAAAACCTACTTCTTTTACTATGTTTACACTTCAGTCGCTTTCTACTCATGTTCCTTACAAATATACTTTTGGATTTGAGTTCATTAAGTTATGTACTTTGCAAGTCAGAAGGCACAAAATTGACGTTCCTTTTTCATTTATGTTTTTGTAGGATCAAAATTTTGCGTTTCCTTGATGGATAATATTAATTTAAGTAGTTCCGTCTCGTAATGTTAGAAATTTCACCCTGTTCTCCGTAGAACGCAAAAATTCCCCTTCCGCTAGATGTGTAACAGCTGCAAATTTGGTATGCAATGTTATTGATATATTTAGTCAGCAGTTTAGAAACCCGAGATGTGTTTTTCGCTAGTAGCACTTTTCATTTGAGTCACAATTTTAATCATTCAGCTAACTTGCGATTAAATTTAAGCCACAAATCCAATTTTTTTTTTACCGTTGTGTTGTTTTTGTGTGTGTTTATTTATGTAACGCGATGTACATATTTTGTGCAGTTTTGTAGTTTGCCTTTGCGGTGTTAGGCTAGCACTTTAATAAATGAGAATTGAATTGAATTGAAATGAATTGCTGCCTTATGGCTGTCGTGCCAGCACATTAATTAATAATATAGAATTTAATTCAATTACTGGGTGGAGTGTTACTACGTTTATTAGAACTGCGGCCCCTGTTGGGGTCATCACCCATACCCCTGATAATAGATAAATGAATATGGAGCGTCTGTTGAATGACAGTTGATAGGCGACAACCCAAGTGCTCGGGTAAAGCCTGTCCCAGTGTTCTTGCGTCCACCAAAATCTCCATATAGACTACCCTGGGCACGATCCCCGGCCTCCGCGGTGAAAAACTGGGATTTAATTGCTCATACTATGGGCAAGTTTCTGCCTTAATTAAAACCTCACACGTTGTACAGCAGCAACTGAGTGGTGGAGACGATGGAATAAATATCCCATGTCCGTCACACGCATAAATTTTTCAGATTTGTGGCGGAGAGACGACAAATTTTAGGGTATTTGGTGGTCCACTTATAACTAAGCTGAAAAGTTTGTAACCTCTCGTTACGTTGGGTTAACTCCTCCATTCTATGGTCAAGAAAGCGCAGCCGCCGTCTATGTTCCCAACGATGATCTGGCGGCCGGATTTGGATTTGGTGAGTAAGAAACGTCGCTACTAGCACTGATATTAGACCTGTGTGAAATGTTGTGTATCTTTTTGGTTTGATTAGAGTTTTTGACACCCAGATTTACTTCACACCTTTCCGCTAGGATCAATGCAAATGGACCTGGCAACAGTGTGAGGATGTGGACTAGATTAATGTGGTTGAGGAATGGATAAAGTGCCGGATTTTGTGAACTTTATAATAAAATTTAAGGTTCCATAAAAGGCATTGGCTTTGTTCATAAACTGGGTGCATAGTCGTCAGCAGCACACTTCATTAGGTGTGCACCCAGGGAAATTTATTTTACAAATTTTTTACAAAGGAGGACTGATTGAATACCCAGACATGCAGAAAATTATTTATATTCACCAAACCAACTAAAGAAATTAAATCTAACTAAAACTTTTTAAATTCCCATGTTGTGACCGGAGAAAAGAACAGTCCCTCTACAGTCCATGCAGGTCGCAAATGGCGACCAAAATGGGTACCCGGTGTGGTTGTAAATACTGTGGACTGGCCTTCCAAGTTGGAGGCTGGGCGACAGGCCGACAATCTGTCAACGCAAAAAAGCTAACTGTTAGGAAACCTAATTGTGGCCTCAGAACAGTCAGACTGAATGGAATCGACCTAGGCAGTGGAAAAGGATTAATGACATGAGGAGAGCGAATTGGAATGTACGTATGTTATATGGGGCAGGAGCAATGAATGAATTGGTGAAGAGATAGATGAGTATAAAATAGATATATGTGCTCCGCAAGAAATTAAATGGCCAGGGAAAGGAAATGTGGACATAAAAGTGACAAACAGGAATTTGGAACAGAATTTTATACTAGTAGACAAAATAAGGATGATAGATTAGAGTTTAAACCTGTAAATGAAAGAATATGTACAATTAGGGTTAAACTTCAGTATTATAATATGACACTGATATCAACACACACCCCAAGTGAAGACAAAGATTAAGTAGCCAAAGAATAATTTTATGGTTCTTTGGAAAAGGTATGTGATACATTTTCCAATTACGACATGAAGACACTACTAGGGGAATTCAAAGCTTAAGTTGGAAAGTCCTATTTATATCCAGCATGTGGAGGGCGCAGCCTTCACAACGAAACAAATAGAAAACGAATGGTAAATTTTGCACTGGGAAGCGATGTAGCTGTGACAGGAACAGGTGTCAACATAAGGACATTCACAAGGTAAATGGCGATCCCCTGACAACAAAGTATGTAACTGGATAGATCTCATATTGGTTGATAGAAGACTCTGCACAAATGTTAGTGATGTGAGAAGTATGAGAGGTGCTGAAATAGAATCAGACCATTTTTAGTGAGGGCCAAAATTAGACTGAAAATTAAGAGAAGTGAGAAGACTGAGAAAAGTGAAAGAAAGAAAGGGGATATTAGTACATTAAATAAGTTAGGTGTAAAAGAAGAATTCATCAAGGATGTAAGGAGCAAATGTACAAGATACTCGGAAGAAGTGGAAGATATAAATGAAATATGGAACAAAATAAAAAGGAATAAATGAAGCAGCTGTAAAAATAATAGGAAAAGAAGAAAGAGCACAAAGAGATAGTTTGTTTGATGAAGAATGTCAAATAATATTAGAAGATGAAAAGAGCTTACAACAAAATGATTAACAGAAATAACAGAAAAAATTAAAGCAGCACATAAAATATTATGACACAAAAAAGTGAGTATTTTTTAAATCAAAGGTGAAATAAACTGGAAATTGCTTATCATAACATTGGAGTCAAGAAATGTTATCAAGAAGCGAATAATAAGAATTCAAACCCCAAACATTAATGATTAGAGATAAGGAAGGTAATGTAGTAAGGGACAAAGAGAATATCCTGCAAAGGTGGTCCGATTATAATGAAAAGCACTTTGAATTGCAAGATGGAAAAATGCAATGGCAGGGGAAAAGAGTGGACAATGAGCATTCAAACTGCAGAACCATATGTTGAACCGCCAAAGGATGTAGACACAGAGTTGGCAATAAGTAAATTTAAAAATTGAAAAACAACTGGACATTATCCAATCCCGGTTGAATTGATTAATGAGGGAGGAAAGGAGCTCAAGAAGGTCATTTATGAACTCATTTAAAAAATATGGGAGGAAAATATCACACCACATGCATTGAAATATGGGATAGTATGTCCAATTAATAAGAAAGGGGAAGAGATTATGTGTGATAACTGTAGAGCAGACACATTTCTATGCATAACACATCAAATTCTGGCAAATATTTTGTATGTAAAATTAGTACTTTATGCTGAGGAATTAATAGGAGAATACCAAGGAGGCTTTGGAAAGGGAAGATCAACTGTTGATCAAATTTTTACTATGAGAGAAATATTAGAAAATATTGGGAACAAACTATATATGTACATAATCTATTTGTTGACTTTCAAGCAGCATATGTCATGGTACGGAGAAAGGAGGTATGGAGTGAAATGCATAAAATAGGATTCCCAAAAAATTAGTTAAACTGTGCAGAATTTTAACTAATGATATATGTGTTAAGGTTAAAATTGGTGGACATTTATCCTCTGAATTTAAAGTTAACAATGGTTTGAGACTAGGAGACGCAGTTGCTCATTTCTGTTTAATTTAGCGTTGGAAACTGCAATTAGATGATTTAAAGTAGAAACACATGGAACCATATGTGACAAATGTAGTAAAATTATGGCGTATTCTGATAATGTGGTTATTATGGGAAGCAGATAACAAGAGGTTGAAGAGGTATTTACATCAGTGGTCACACAAACAAATAAGATGGGATTAGAAATAAATGAAAGTAAGACAACATTTATGTTGTTATCACGAAAGCTTTACGATGAAAATGAATATGTGAAACCTGGTACATATAATTTTGAAAGAGTGGAAGACTGTATATATATTTTGGCAAAATTGTAACAAATAAAAACGAATTAATACCAGAGACTGAAAAGGGGTTATGAATGCAAATAGAGCATATTATGCACTTCTACCTCTACTAAATGGCCAAACAGTACTCAGCGTAGAAAAAATAAAAATCTCTATGACGTTCA
>Ga0209629_10000977_pt1 | contig 17014 bp, 17 predicted proteins | sample TergutCu122P5_FD_187286 | JGI IMG/M metagenome (GOLD analysis project Ga0209629, IMG submission 187286) | Cubitermes ugandensis P5 segment gut microbial communities from Kakamega Forest, Kenya - Cu122 P5 (SPAdes) (version 2) | ecosystem: Host-associated > Arthropoda: Insects > Digestive system...
TAAGCGGGAAGAAATTCACGCATGCGCATAAATGTCCCCTCCACATCCACAGTGAAGGACACTTCCTGTGCTTGATTTGTTTAGGCGGAAAAAATTAAGGTCCGATACTTTTTGAACAGCCCTCGTAGATGGGGCTTGAGAAAGGGCATAGCTTCAGTTTTGGGTTCCACTCCACCATATTTCAGGCAGAATTATATGCTATCAGGGCATGCATAATGGGAAATTTAGAAAAGGGCTACATGGATAGGGACATATACATTCTTTTGAATATCCAAGCAGCCATTAAGGTACTTAATAATTTCCAGATGAATTCCAAATTACTCTGGGATTGTCATCAGTCCCTGTTGAAACTGGCAGAACATAATAGGGTTCAACTGGTATGGGTGCCAGGATACATGAGAATTGATGGACATGAAATAGCTGATTATTTAGCCAGAGAAAGCTCCTCACATCCACTCAGAGAACCTGAGCATGCACTTGGAATATCTGCGAAGGTCGCTAGGGGAGTAATTGGGGACTTGTCAAACAGGAAACGTGAGGAGCATTTGCAGTCCATACGTGAACAAAGGCAGGTTAAGGGTTTTTTTAAAAACCATTTTGTAGAAGAGCTGGAGAATTGCTCAGTCTGAACAGAAACTGACTAAGAATAGAGACAGGGCTGCTAACAAAACACTGTCACCTGAAGGGACACCTATTTATAAGCTGGGGCTGATACAACAGTGCCGAGTGCAGCAGATGCAAGCAGCCATCTGAAATGGCTTCAGACATTCTTTGTGAGGCTTTGGCCACATTAAGATTCTGGCACCTGAGTCGATATATCATGAAACCGGGTGCCCTTGAAGACATTTCTATCAGCAGGTTACCACACTTTATTCAAGGAGCAGGGCTGCTAGATGCATGAAAATAAGGGCTGCATACAGGATCAAATATGGTTGAAGTGCATGGGTCACTAATGTGTCCAGCCTTCATGTATTGTATTCTATTCTACTCTGTAAGTGTAGTATATAAAGGTATAAAAATGAGATCTTTTTCATATGACAGTACAAAGCTTTTAACTGCTATCTTTATTGAATATTCAGTCCTGATGATGACCCTTGAGGATTAAAACATGTAGCATTGTGTGAAGGCGAATATTGTTTCATAGTAGCAAGTAGTTGCGTTGATTATAGTTTCATTATTATTAGATTCCTGTTATTTTTTAGAACATTCCAAGGTGAATCTTGCTCCAAGACATTTGTTGCAGACTGAGATTGTTAATGGTTTATTCCACCATTTCTTTAGAGCAGTCTCTCCATGAAAATGCTGAAATAATATGTTGGTGTAAGCCATGGCCATGTCCCCACATTCTTTCCAATTTCTCATTCACAGTCAGTTCTGTATATTGTTTACATTTAAGATACCACAATGTAATGAACCAAGAATTTCTGCCTTTCTTTGCCTTAGTAGGTGAGTAATTTATGAAGTAGCTTCGAAATATTTAGCTGTATAGTTCTGACATAGGTGATATGGATGTTTTGGAATTAGAAAAAAAGTTATGTAACTTAATCTGTCAGAATCTATTTAGGATGGTGGTTCAGATATTTTGATCTTTTACGTGAAAGAGCTAGGAGACAGAAAGTTTGGGAACCGCTGATTTAGCCAAAGGCATTGGTTTCTGAAACGTGCGGAGCATTTCTTTTCACCATTATGCTGGCATATGTTTCCTCTTCTTGACATGGTTGTATCAGGACTTGTGAATTGTCTGTGTTTTCATTTCTGTCTGCTCAAGAATGACACATTTCAAAGCTGATTAAGTGATGTGTACAGTTACTGCTGCCGAAAAAGAATTCTGTTTGTTTTGATACTGTGTTCTTGTTGTGAGTGGGATTTTAAATGTTCCATGTTCGTTGGTGCATGATTGTTGTTAAAATAGTTCATTGTTTTTAATTTCTGTTCCATAACACTTTGAAAACTAATCTTAGTTACACTGGAGATTGTTAAAAATGCACCAGAATTCCATTTCTGTGCACAGATTGATGCAGTAATTAAAAAGAAGTATTTCTGAAAGGTATAATTAATATATGAGATATGTGTGTGCCAAAAATTCTAAAATAACAAAGTATCAGTATTACATACTGTCAAATATATACAAAAATGATGTTATGTACAGAATGTTTAACAAGTATTTGGATGTGTGAGTTCTTTGTTAACTGTTCAGTACCATTTAGGGCTGTGTGTAAGAATGGGGAACACAAGTGTCAGTTTGGGTACTTTGTTTAACAGTTGTGTTATTGCCACATACGTCCGCAGTGCTTCAGGATCTGTCAATAGGGACTGTCTCTGAAATGTCAAAAGTTTCTTTCCTCACAGATGACCTGGTAGCCCAAAATGACTTCATTGTGTTCAGTCATAATGAGAACTTCAGATTTCATGAAGTCTGTTGCACTTACTGACAGAGTAACGTGCACACAAACAAACACACACACACACACACACACCATGGTGTGTGCACAATCACATGCACATATTGATTTTAATGCATTATTTACAAGATTTAAAGGCCTGTATAAGAATTTAAATTATAGTTTTTGCTTCTGAACAAGTATCATGCCATATCTTGTCATATACATGAACTCTGGGTTCAATACCAGAACATTTCATAATAGATGTATGTTGCACAGTGACGTTGGACAGGTTTTTGTTCATATGCTTGGTTTTCCTGTACCAGTAACCAATTCGTAAATGCTCAGGCTCTTGTGTCATTTGCATTTCAGTGCACAACAGGCCCAACTTGTCAGTTCTGGATTGTCACATTGTTTGTCTTTTGCTTCTTTGCCTGTGCTAAAGAAGTTTCCAGTTTCACATTGTTTGTGTGTGTATAGTGCCAACTTCAGGCAGCAGATTATATATGAGATGTATTGTTGGGTGTACCAGGGTATTCCTGTCAGCCACATGTGATCAGTTTTTATGTCCAGTTAGTTTCCTATATAATAATGATATGGTGATTTAAAAAAATAATTTAATTTACTTTTTGTTTTATCTTCTCCTTCTGTTTGTGTATTATTATAGCAGAAATAAACATTGAAATTTTATGACTTGTCCAAGGACCTGCATGTTTGTGTGGTTTGAGACTTGAACATCTAGTTACTATGACAAATTCTGTAAATAAAATTCTGCTATGCACAATTGTGCTTGCTCATTCTATAAAGTTTATTAAAATTACTCAATTTATCAAAGGTATAGTATATAGGCCTATATGTGCATAAAAACTTGGAACAGTATGAAATATAAATACATGTTCTTTATGTTTGTCTGAATTTATATTTTAACTAATTAATATTTGTTCATATGCATGTAAATTGCAGCAAGTTTCAATGCCATGAAAGCAGGAAAATTATTTTTTGACAGCTGAGTAATTGTAGAACAGATACCATGGACCCATTTATGATAGCCAGACCATTTTAAGGGGACCTGTATATTGACATGACAAAGAGAGGTATTAAAGTGTAATGGACAGGCTAATATATGACATCATAATTATGTTTGTGGGATAAGTAAAAACTAAGACATTGTATTGACAAAACAATAATGCTTTGTGATTTAGTGTCTATTGCTTTGTAACTTGGTGCATGTGTGCATATTCCCTCATGTTCTTGTACTTGCTCCCATCAATTCTACTACCATCTGTGCAGGCAAGTGTCTTTTCTTCAAAGGGCTTGGTAAGGTTCATTCTGTGTTACTAGTCTCTTTAACTGAGGTATGCTTAATCTTTCAGTTCGTGCTTCTGGAGACCTAGCATGTTAAATTCTGATATTTTTTATTTGGCATATAAAAATTGCACCTTTGTACAGTAAGTGGTCAGGACCACTCAGAACCAAAATGAAAATCACACATGTTACAGTGTAGATTTCCTGTACTGAATATTGTAGTTATGGAAGATGAAATATAGATGGACAGATGCATGGATGCTTCTCTAAAGATGTTACTTAGACTTACATTGGCAATGTAAAATTCCTAAAGGTGTCTTCCAGCATGGTAAGTGCAGGGTGGTGTTACAGGTCTAAAGCTTAATCATGGCAAATTCTTTGAAATTTCAGGAACTCTCCAAACAATAATTCACTTTGTGCAGCGTGTTTTTATAGTAGTTGTGACACTGTTGATCCATCATTTTGTATGTTTGGTTCAGTAGTGTGCCATGTCGCTAACAAGGAACGGCAACTGAAAGGAAAGATGCACAGAAGTGGAAAGAGAAGTGCATACAGAATATTGACTAGAATGTGTCAAGAGACAAGACCACTTAGGAGAACATGGTGTAAATTGGAGGATAATATTAAAGTGTATCTCAACAGACATCCACTTTCAAATGACTGGTTAGATTCTACTCCCTCAGAATCAGATCTGCTGAAGAACTGGAGCATGGTAATGAGCCTCCAGATCAACTGATGAATAACCATGAACACTTCACCACCTTGAAGTTCAGTTTTTAAATGGAACCATAGAATCCTCAAGAACATGTGTTCATCATATGCTGCATCATGACTGTTAGTCTGGGAAACTGAGCAGTTGTACCACTGTGACTGTTTAAAGTAAAGGATACAATTCTGATCATCAACAGCCATGATTGGAAAATTATTTTGTAGAACATCCATTCTGCATGGAATCATTTTTTACTTCCTCCACATAATTGCCAGATGTATTGTTGTCTAAATGCCATACCATATAACCTTTTACAATCAGTGATACTCCCTTAGACTGGTAATTTCTTTATTTTGTTCCACTTGTTTTACATAAACCTTGTTTGAATGTGAGAATAATAAAGCTTCATAACTAACAGTCATAGCAGTGACTTTTCAAGTCAGCAAAACAGTACAAAACAAATGACATAAGTTGTCTAGAAGAACTGAGAGTACAGTTTAAGAATCCATAGTACAACACTGGTTTCAAAATTGTCACTTATTCCTCTCACATGCTAAGAAGTAGCATCTGCACATTTTGGCAAAATTGGAATGTGATACTTTTGAATCTGTGGAGTATATTATTTGTATTTTTACATAAAATTCATATGTGTAGTGTCAGTAAGCATAAAGGTAAAGGGAAAAGTAAAGGTAAATTTGCCCCTGTTCTTAATTAAACACAGTGTCATGTAGGCATATGGGAAAACTGATGTATACCTATGTATGTTCTTTAAAATTTGATGGTAGTTGTCCACAAGCAGCCAGCTTCACACCCTGGCTGTTTGTGAGTCTTGGAGAAGAGCAGAATACCTTGTCCCTGCTGGGAATCCATTGTCAGTATTTCCATCATCCAGCTTATAGCTTTGTCCCTTTACTAAGTGAGCTGTTTTGGCTGCCGTGTGTAGTTTAATTGCCTGTATCGCTGTAGAAGTGTGATTATTTTAAGGGTGGCCTGTCATTAACACGTGCACAAGCACCACAATTTTAGATTTCTTTTCGTTATGTGTCAGTTGAAACCTTGGCTGCCCATTATCTCAAAACTGCGAGTATTGTAGAGGCTACATTTTTGGTTGTCAAAGCAGCATCGTAATCATCATTTGCTTTGTACCTTTTCACTGTCTCTTAACAGCCCCATCAAATGTGTCTGCAGATTTGTAACATGAGCCATATCAGTGTGGTTCACCTGTTCTTTTTGCTTGAAACATCATAATCTTTGATAACATTTTTTGCTCACCTTTATAAGTGATGTAAATACCATGTTTTTTAGTGTAGCACAATTCCCTAAGGTATATCTGTGAAGTGTAGTGTCAGTAACTGATTTTTGCTCAAGTACATTTCCTGGCTTTATAACACTTCATACATCATACATTTTGGCCACTAGATAGCTGAGGTGGTTAGATTTCCGCTTCTTGCCGCAGATTCCCAACTCTAATTCCACAGCATTCTGTAGGATTTGGGGTGAATGAAGTGTTATTTGAGTAGACTTCCTCTAAGTATTTGGGGTTTCCCTGCTAGTCATCGTTCTACTTATGTTACACATGTCATTACACATGTCACCACCACCAAAATGTGCAAAGGTTGACCTGCCTGCACATTCCGAGCTTTGCTCATTATCTGGGGCTTCACCTTACCTGGACTTATACAGCAGGAAATCTGTGTTAAAATACAGAATCATGATGACCAATAGATGCCTGCTAAATACATTCATCATGCCCTCATCAGTGTTCATTGTTTTGAAGCATGAAAATAAAGGCAAGTTCCAGTTGCTCTAAACCTTGAAGCAGGAGAATTAGCCACCCAGTTTCATAGATTGCAGGTACGGTATTTTCACATCTGTATATTGGAAGATTTGTTGTTAGAAGGCATTTTTTGGAAATGTTCTTCCTTCTGCAAATGCAGTTGACGTAAAATTTTCACAGTATCGCAAAGGTAATACAGAGATGCCTCCACAACTTTGGTACCTATTTATCAACGTACCTGGGTGTCACATCCCACAAGGCCACATTTGTCATATGTATTATTTTCATGGGCATGACCAGTGACAATTCTGAATAATACATATTATTGTTCCTTAAGATTTAAACTTAAGAATTAATATTACCTAAATCTTTTACAAGTGTGCTGTCTGCTATTAATATATTGTTTTGCTTTCTTGCAAGAATGTCAGTTATGAACATACGAACCTTTTGAAGCTGAAATCCGCGTTAATTTCACTGTATCCAGATGTGATCAAACCTTTTAATTTAAATGACCTCTAGGCACCATTTTTCACGTAGTTGGAGACACTTAATTTTATGGATTTCTCCTGTATTAACCCTGACAAATGTTTAAGATAAATTAGGCTGTCTGTATGGCATCTCCAACCCTTTACATCTGAACATTTTGTTCACTTACTTGAGAGGTTAATAGGTTTAATTATACATCCCTCCATTTTAATACTGCAGTTCAGTTTTGGTTGAGTATATTTACTGAGTGCGAGATGATTCCAGAATGTTCAGTTTTATACCAACATAATTTAGTGTGAAGTTGTGAACACATCACACTGTGAAAAGTGGTTATTACTGCGTCTGATATGCGGGAAATACTGTTCCATGCACAGCACAAATCCATGCACTGTCCATTGATATTAGAAATGGGGTCCTGTCTACTGTCTTACCATAAAGTCTCATTCATTTGGCTGTAAAAAGTATTTAGATGTTTCACAAAAATTGAGTAGCACCTACAACTGGAACAGATCTTTGTGTTAAAGATGAGCTTGAAGTACAGAAAAAAAAAACTGGATGGGGATGTGGTAGTTTACCACTATCTGCCTAATCAACTGATTCAGTTTACCTGAAGGGAAAGGTTTGCAGAAAGATGGCAATCTATTGGATGGCAAAAACATGCCTGGCTTTTGAAGTTTATGGTGTGAATGGGATTATGATTTAATGTTTTCAATATTTTTTAGCCATCAGCCACCAGTGAGTCTCGAGCAGATGGATGAATCACAGGAGCTGAGTGCCAAAGACCAGGTTCCCATTGTTCGACTTGTCCTGGCCCTGTGGTTTGCCATCGTCTCACACTCGGACCTTGTGTGTTACTTTATGGTGTTCCTCTATCAGATAAAATCAGCAACCATCTTATCTCTACCTCTGCCACTCATGGTGTTTTTATGGGGAACACTCACAATCCCAAGACCCTCCAGGACTTTTTGGGTCACTATGATTGCTTACACTGAGGTATGCAATATATAGTATATTTTGGATGGGAGTGGAGAGATTTTCATGTTGTTGTAATTTTTCACCTATTTTCTGTTTCTCATAACTTGTAATTTCATAATAAATGTGGTGTTTGGTGAGAGTTTTTGTTGAATAAAACATTGTAGAGCCTATACTGTAATTTGTTAGGTAAGTTTGACCTACATCTAAGTTTCACAATAAAAACAATTTTTTAATCCTTAAATACATATTTAGACATTGCCTCAGATATACAGTTGGTTGAAAAATACTCCATTTAAAAATGGCATATATTACTGAAATTGTTGTAATTATTATTGTTTGTGTAATATTATTGGGATAATTAAATTAATAATTAGATGGAAAAAACCAATACCATGCATAAGGGTAGAGAAATTCATAAAAAAAATGTTGTTCAGATGTTCTCAAGGAAGGAGACCGTGTGGGAGACTTAGACATAAATGGTAGGGTATTCCTAGGGAAATTTGGTGTGATACTGCAGACTGGATTCACCTGTTACAGTATAGAGCCCATTGGAAGGATTTTATGAATACCATAAAGAATCTTCAAGTTTCTAAAGTGCAGAGAGTTTTCATGGCCAGTGGAGAAACTATCAACTTTTGAAGAACAATTGGCCTCTGCATGCTTCTACCACACACAAATTATAGTGGCTGCGGTTTGTTGCATGTTGAGTGACCGATGCAGTCATACAGCACAGACCATTTTACAGATCACTGTATTGTTCAATATTTGACTATCCAGGTCCTTGTTTTGTTGGTTTACAAAAAGTCCTGTATTTGAACATGACCAAATTTGTCACTGTTGTCACTTAACATTCAGTCATGCTGTGGGTGATTATTGTTGAAATACAGTTGTTTCTGTTGCCAGGATTAACAGTGGCAGTTTTGTTTTTGCAGGTTATTGTGATTGTGAAGTGGCTGTTCCAGTTTGAGTTCCTGCCCTGGAACAGAACTGAGGTACTTGAGAAGAACCCATTCTACCCCCCTCGAATAATTGGAATTGAGAGAAAATTAAACTATGCCACATATGACTTGTTCCTGCTGCTCATCTTATTTTTTCACAGGTAACAGTTCATAAGGGTCATTAGCCCTTACTTGTGTTCAGAATACACGTACATGTCACATGTGTCTTGAAGCTTAAGTATGTTTGCATGGTTGAATTGCGATTGGTCATGTTAATAGAATGGATAGTAAAAGAAAAGTAAGTCAAGTGTTTAATAGTAATTTCCATGGAAATTGAGTAAGAGGACAACTAAATAAGCAGATTGTTGAGCTGTATACAGATATTAATAGATGCAAAATTAAAAACTGGAAAGAAAGGTAAAAAAACTTAACTGACTGGGAGAAGTCCAAGGAGGTGAAGATCCACACTAGACTGTAGTGCCATGTAAGAAGAATAAGAAGCATTACATGAAAGAAAACTATTAGTTTTTACATTTTTTGACCCTTTTCTTGACACTATAGTTGCAAAATTAAAAACTGTAGACAGAGGTCAAAAAACAGACTTGATTGGGAGAAATCAATTAAGGAGGCAAAGGTCCACATGAGGCTGTAGTGCCATCAAGGAAGAAAAAGAGAAAGAAGCATTACATGGAGGAAAATCTTTATTTTTTATATTTGTTGACCCTTTTCCTAACACAATTGTAATCCTGATCTCCACCTGGCTGGCATGACTTACAGTTTATATTTAGTTTATTTTGTTTATGTGTGGTTTATTCTATTATGCAGTCAATACCTTGGGCCATATATAATTGAATGGTAGGTTGGTTAGTGAGGAATAATTTAGAAAGGATATACACACAGAAGGAAGTGATTGTGGCCTGATTAGAAGTTTGAACACTATCCTTCCATTCACCTGGAGGGACTGAAGAAAGTAATGTGAAATCTGAGACCAGCCAGTCATTGGAACAATAATGAGCCCAGGGCTTTCTGGACACATCACACATGCTACTTACCTGACTGTGATGTTTGTGTCTTTTGTTACACATTACTTTATTCCAAACAACTTTGACATCAATAATGATAACCTGTTAAGTTTATTTCTAATTTTCATAGTGTGGACACTATCCTAGAGATATCAATAGTTTACAGTAAACTGTTATGTGCTTTATATGAAGATAAAACTAATCAGTGCATATGAACATACAAGAATATATTTGGCATGAAATTAAACTAAGACCAGAAGTGGCCAGGGAAAGAGTTATTGAGATTAAGTTGCTGGTGGAGATAAATCTGCAGTGGGAAGCTGTCCTGACTGGGGTTGCCCATGACTTTCGTAACAGCATACAAAATTACTGGGATAATTCCTTAACAACAGACCATGTACTGTTATTTCCTCATCCATCACAATGTGTCATTCATAGACATCCAATCAACCAGCACAGTATAACCTATACATTTGCTAATGTTTTGTTACATGAATGTGAATACAGTATATGAGCGGATGGTTCTTGGCAGGTACATGTTAAAATCGCTGGGATTATGGAAAACTACATACGAAGACCCAGTCATGTTCCAAGAAAATGAACAGAAGTTCCATTTGGACAGAGAAGGAGAGTCTGTAGGTCAGCACCGGCTGGATAAGGACGATACCTTGACAGCAAGTGCTGCTGCCTCTGCAGGCAAGGACATTTCTGCTCTAAAACATGGAGGAAGCAGGTTATCATATTCAGCACCTGGCCTGGGTATCTCTGAGTCATCGTCCCAACTCGCACAAGGTTCTGGTCTGCGTCGCCGTTCCTCAGCAGGCAGTGTATCAGAGCAGGTGCGATATGGTAGTTTGTGTCACATATATATTCTGAGTGATTAATGAGTTATGGATGTAACTGCAGGAGATGATTTCTGAGGTCTGTGTGATCAGAACAGTTCCTACCAACATGCATTCTGTTGTCAGTAGTTATGGTGCTGTGGATTTTTTTTATTTTCATAAGTGTATTCCTGTGAACCATTCATACATGGTAGGTGAACTTGAACAAGCATTGTTTATACCACAAAATGGCAGGTGATATGAACTGATTTCAGGCTTATCTCTTGCACTTAACACATACACTATTCACAACTGAGTGGTGAGATGAGTTGCAGTTGAGCGTGGAATTTTCGAAAATGTGCTTTAAGGACAGGTCATTCAAACTTAATGGCAATTTTTTCATGAAGTCAAATTTAGACATTAAATTTATCAGGTAATATGCCATACATTTTCAGTAATCCTTACCATTTATTTTAAGCTTCAAGCAGTCGTAATGCTGTAACCATTCAGAATTGGATACGTGTATATAAGAATGTTTTTGGTGCAAGATCTAGCAAGTCATCTCCTGCAGCTTTGTCCGTAAATCATTAATGACCCTATATAGTGTTGTTGTGCTATAAAACAGTGTAAAGGTATAATTCTTAGGAGTATTCATGTTCCATGACTATTGTTCTCTGATTTGCTTCCATTGATCTTCATTTATTGCAGTTCCAAATCTGTTGTCCAAGGTTGAATATTATGGATATCACTGCACCGTGGTGGAAATTGCATGTCATTTGTAGACTCTTTTATTAAATATTCACCACAACACAACTGTTTCAAATAAGGTTGCATATGTTGATGATATCTATATATTGTATAATAATTGTGCATCTGTTGTGATTTTGGTCAGGAAGGTTGCATTGCTTCAAAAGCACTATAATGGTATGAAGTCCTGGATGAGACATGAGATTTTCATAGCATTGAAGATTTGGATTATGTCGTTCTTTGTTATGACACCATATATTCTTGTTGGTATTACCACATATAAGACCCATTACAGTACTACAAGGGGGTGCTGATAAGTCCTTAGCCCAACCTACTTCCTGATGTCATAGGATGGAATTGATAATGTCATTGGAAAGTGGGGTCTGTTCATGTGCCGAATTGCAAGTCTTTTCTTGTTACAGAGGCTGAAAGGAAGCATGTCAGGCAAGGCGCGTGATTTCAACAACATCGAGACGTGAGCTGTCCTCAAAGTTTTTTTTTTTTTTTTTTTTTTTTTTTTTTTTTTTTTTTTTTTTTTTTTTTTTTTGGCAAGGCAGGGCGCCATTATGACAGAAACATTAGGGGAACATGCACCATTGTATGCCACCATCCAAAACTGTGTGGCCCAGTTTAAACGTGGTGATTTTTCCACCTGTGATGCACCTTATCCTGAATGACACAAAACAGTGACTACCCCGGAGATTATTGATCAAATTCACAAGCTAATCTTGGAAGACTGCCGGATTTCGGCGAAATCAATAGCTGAGCAACTGGGCGTCTCACATGAGCAGGATGGGTCCATCATTCATGAAGATTTGGACATGGAGAAGCTCTCTGCGAAGTGGGTCCTGAAATGCCTAAACACGGATCAAAAAAGTCGCCGGTGCCAGTCATCTGAGCAACTTTTGGAATTTTTTCAGTGCATTCCAAATGATTTCCTGTCACGAATGGTGACCATGGATGAAACCTGGTTATATCACTATGACCCTGAGACAAAGCAACAATCAATGGAGTGGTGGCATAGCGGCTCACCCAGCCCCAAAAAATTCCGAGTGCAAAAATCCGCTGGAAAAATTCTCGCTTCGATTTTTTGGGATCAAGACAGTGTCCTCCTCATTGATTATCTTCCAAAGGGCCAAACTATCAACACGGAGTATTTCTCATCTCTGCTGGTTCAATTGAAGGACGTGTCGAAGAAAAAACACCATGGGAAGGTCTTGTTCTTGCACGACAATGCCACGGCTCACCGGGCACTTGCAACCCACAAGAAACTGGCCTACCTGGGCTTCCAGTGTCATGATCACCCACCCTATTTTCCGGATCTGGCCCAGTTGGACTAGCACCTGTTCCCTGGACTGGGAAAAAAACAATTGAAAGGTCACCATTTTTTGTCTGACGCAGAGGTTATTTCTGCTGTGGAAACCTGGTTGGATGGACAACCTTCTGAATTTTTTTGGGGTGGCTTGCAAAAGTTAGAGCAACGGGCTAAGAAGTGTATTGAGCTTTGTGGGGAGTGTGTTAAATAAATCCCGAGTTTGGTCGCTGTAGCTTGTTTCCTTCCTGGTCGGTCTATGAACTTATCAGCACCCCTTCATAATCCTGTAGCATTATGCAACCTCACTTACACCTATCAGGTGGTGTCACAGGGAAGCGGACGTCTCAGTGCCTACAAGATGACCGCAGATCAGTCTGAACCAGGGGGTCACATCAGGTCTGCTGATGAAGAGCCAAGTGCCTCCAATCTGAATGTGGTTCGCAGAGTAGAGGAAAAGTCTAGTGATCACATCCCTGGGTTCCTAATATTGGCGTAAGTACCAACATATCATGTTTGGTTCTTTGATTTCTTGGGAACTTTGGAAGATCATTTTACATCCTTTTACATTAGTACATATTAGTTCCTACAGCAGAGGTAAAACAGGTTGTGACTAATTTCTTTCACTTCTTACCAACCATGATCACCTACATGTTACTTGGTACTATGTAACATCATGGTCATGTGCACAACAAAAATGAAACATGTAGAATTTTATATGACTGAAATCAGGTGTGAAGTAGGAGTAATTCCACTCATTCATGATTTCCTTGCATTTTTCCTTATGTAGCATTTCTGTGCCTTCAGTTACTTGTGATATGGCACGTACTGTACCTAATAAGGAGAGACACCAGTATGCCTGAAGAAAAACCTCACTTAAGGATTATGACTTTCCCAAGCCATGTGATAAGTTCCACGGCAAAACAAAGGTGAATACCAGTCTACACCACTTAACTTGAACGTCTGTACTCATTGGTAATTAAGTGGATTGTAGACTAGTGTTTATGTGGAAATCAACTACCAGTTTGAATCAGAGTATCCCCCCCTTCTTTTTGGCACGTATGTGTACGTTCTTGTATATACACACACACTCACAGAAATATGTCCTCTTATACTCTGTACAACAACAATGATAGTGAATCGTCAGTATTGACTGTTTGTTCTTTCAGTATATAGGTTACCTTTTATGTTACATGAATTTGAGTAAGTATCCACTAAGACTGAATAGTTGTATCTTCTTTCATTTCTTCACCAGCTGAGATCACTCTTTCAGATTAAAATCCTTATTTCCTTAGGCTTTCTTTTCTTTTTCACCACCCATACTATCTTGAATTAATACCTCTGAATAGTTGCACATACAATGTGGAAATGCCTGAAACTTTGGCAACTACTATTAAGGTTTAAGCTTGTAAGAAATAACATCTCTGAACCATTGATAATAAAACAAGTTTTCATGCATGACTGTCATGTTCCTAACATAAAATGATACATGTTGCCTTTTGTCAGTAGTGGAGGGAGCTCTTCAGTGTGTGTGTTACTGTATTTTCCACTACTGTCCGTAAATATAACGGTAATACTTGGGTGCAGTAATGACGTGCTTAATTATATGTGCAAAGAAGTTGTCATCTAATGGAATTCTAGGTTCTTTGGAGCACTTGTTTCTTCACCCCTGTTTGTCTCCACCATTTAGTTCAGAATGGTTTGTTGCATTGAATTTTACTTTGGTTTAAGAATGAAGTAAGCCCTCTATCCTAAATTGGCAAAAATATAGTACTCAGCGCCGCCGATTTGCTGCGTGAAAGATGGAGTCATCACAACAGGTTCCAAAGCACCATCTGATTTGTTTAAGTTTTGTCAACTAATGGAGTGCTTTCACCTAGCCACAGAATTTGATTTGAATACTGTTGCATGTATATCTCCACCAGTTATTAGAAAATATCCTTAGTTGTTTGCAACAGTTTCTTGCAGTACTGTAATGTAGCTGTAGGTTCTTCCCTACCTTTTTTCTGGTGCACAGACATGTGTAGTAATCTTTTCTGTTTTTGGTCTTCCTGCTTTCTTCCCATAATTAAACTCATAACTTTCGGTCTGAATTTGCCATTTTTAATCAATTAATATCATTGCTTCTACTGCGGACATCTTTATTTGGTCCATTCAGCTATAAATATTAGCATAGATTTGTAATTCCTTTGTACCCTTCAATACCTCCGTAACATTCTTTTGTGTTAATTACACAGGTAGCTCAGATTCTGTAGTGTGTAGGCTTCTTGACAATCTGTGTACAAAATATTAGTCTGAATCATTTTTTGCTTTTTATGCCTGCATTAGCATGTTTTCTATGTAGCCCAATCTGAATATGATGTAACGAGTCACTGTCTTGTGTAAAGTGACCAGCCTTCCTTTGAATTAACCCCACAAAAAGGGTTACCTCTTTCACCAGATTTTCCAGTCTTATTGTCATCATTGCTGTTGTGGATTTTATTCTTGATCCTAGACAAGGCACCATTACCAAAAACCTCACATCAAGTCAAGGTCAGTTGTGACCTTAACTGTGACATTTAGGTCCATTGTGCTTTATGTAAACTGGAGCACCCAAAATGAGCTGTGATTCTCCATCATGTACGACAGTTTTGGATTTTTAAGATCACTGGCAACTATCAGGAAGTCATTCTGAGTAGGGCTGCTACCTGTTATGCTCCATTTGCCCCTCATTAACTGTATAAATTTATTTTCAGCTCAAAGCGATACTGTGATTCAGTGAAGGTCTTCTTCACTCACCTGCTGTCCAGAGCCCAGCGTGTTACTGCTGATGTGTATGCACTAATGTTTCTCTGTGACTTCTTCAACTTCATGGTTGTCATCTTTGGCTTTGCATCATTTGGAGTGAGTTTATATTGTACATATTTCCTTCGTCATATACAACATTAACTTTTCAGGATAGTAATAAGTAACATATCATTGTCTTCCATTAGTAGAAAATTTATGTTAAGTCACTACCGACTAACAGTTTTTATACATTCTTTGCATGAAGTGAATATAATGGAGGAAATTATTTCTCTGTGACCACCCATTTTTGCAGAACTCTAGATTTGATATTTGGGGTGTATATTAAAAGTTAAAAAGAAAATGTCACTTTGATCTTTGTCATGACTAAGACACTAACTCCAAGGAGCACTGTCTGTCTTGTAAAGCTAATATTTTATTGGCTATTCAAGAAATTCTCCATGTGTTATGGCACCTGAAAAATCATTAACCATGTTCAAAGAGCCCATCATTTATCGCTGCACCGAGCTTTATGCATTCACTTCACGCTGTCTGATCCTATTTCTGTAAGATCTATTTTAATATTAGCCTTCCCTTTGTGCCTGGGTCTTACACATTGTCTATTTCCTTCAGGCTTCCCACCAAAATTCTATACGCTTTTCTCCACTGTCACGTATACACTTGGTAAAGTTGTCCTAATACATGCTGTGAAGGCACATGGAGAGATTGGAGGTGTAGCGGCAGTCATTGTTACACTCAGCACTAGATGGCAGTGAGTGGTCAGTTTCACACCCTAGCCACTTTACCCCTGAGGAAAGAGTCCCTGGTACCCATTGAATAGGAGTCTGGATGGGCCTCAGAGCCAGCCTGGATGTTTTGTCTTACTGCGTCACAAACTCTTTTTCATAAGAGGCTCAAGTAAATGTGTCCTGAGTCATTTGGCTCCACTCTGCAGCTTCACACCTTAATTCTCTAAGTTTTATTAATATCTGTCCATTTCTCCCTGGGTCTTTCAACCCTCTTGTATGTACCATATTTCCTGGCCCATAAGACACACTTTTTTCCCTAAAAAATGTGACCTAATTTCGATATGCGTCTTATGTGCCAAGGGTAAGTATTATTTCCAAACTTATATGTACCCGTACATCTATTGTACAACATCTTTATCGTGAGATAATGAAATTTGCTTCCATATCATGAGATCTGACATCACCGCTTGTGAACGGCTTACTTTCTTTTCCGGGGATTTACCCTAACTTATACTTTGCATCACTTGTGATTCCAGGCACTCACACTGCTGCAGTAGCAAAGTGTTGTCAAGTGTAATTCAAGTGTGTTACACGTTCCGTAAAGTATATCTGTTTTGTGTGTTTTTACATTTTTACAAACAGTGATTAAAGAGTTAAATTTAAAGTTTAAAATCAAAGAAAACCCTCGTGGGATCAAAAGAGGGATGATTATCTTACAGTATTGCATTTAAAATTGAAGTCATGAATTACACTGAAAAACATGGAAACCGGGCAGCTGAAAGGTGTTTTGGCTCACCTCCGACAGAGATGATGATACAAGAATGGAGGAAGCAAAGGAAAGATTTAATCAAAGCAGATAATAGTAAAAAAACTTTACATTCATGTGCTCCTAAATGGCCAAAACTTGAAGAATATGTTAAGAACTGGATAATAGATCACAGGAAGAATGGAATTGCTGTTTCAACGAAAATGATTTTAATTGAAGTGAGAAGACCTGCCATTGAAATGTCTATTACTGATTTTGGTGGA
>Ga0209629_10000978_pt1 | contig 17007 bp, 18 predicted proteins | sample TergutCu122P5_FD_187286 | JGI IMG/M metagenome (GOLD analysis project Ga0209629, IMG submission 187286) | Cubitermes ugandensis P5 segment gut microbial communities from Kakamega Forest, Kenya - Cu122 P5 (SPAdes) (version 2) | ecosystem: Host-associated > Arthropoda: Insects > Digestive system...
CTGTATTCCCGTTTGATAATCCAGGCGTCATGTCCCATCCGCTTCAAAACAGTTTGCAGGGCATACGCTTGAAGAATACCTCCATAATTCGTATGTAGCGGGAGCGTTAATATTCCAATTTTCATATACTTAGGCTTTTAAGATGGGTAAGGATTAAAAAGCTCAAGCACACGATCATATTCAAAAAACAGGGCAAGCCTTGTATAAGTTTCGGCATAACGACCCCATTGTGCAAAATGATACTGTTATCGTTTGACATAAGGCTTGATTCTAATTTTTATCAATGTAATGAGTCGATGTCTTTCTGCTTTCGTCATTCCTACGAAAAATATCAATAAGCCAACAACCAGCACATCAACTACACATACCAGCAATAAACGGTAAATAGACGGTTCCAACACATGATGTACGTAATAAACAGGAAAAACCGAAAACAGGGTGATCAAAAAGCATATTCCATAAGTCTGTATAAAATATTGCCGGATACTGAAAGCAACTTCTTTTTTCAAGGCGTACAGTTCAAAACAATTAGCAAGAAAACCTACAATACCTGCTACGTAGAAGGTGGTTACTGCAGGATAACCGTTTCTAAACAGGATATATGTCGCGGGAATTGTCAGCAGTACAGACACTCCTCCGGCATATAAATTCAACCATTTGATATTGCCTGTCGCATGAACAGCCTGAATAACAGGCCCTGCAAAGGTGCGTATCAAGCCACCCGCAATAATCCAGCGCAGAAATAATGCAGCATGTTCAGGTACTGTTTTGAGCCAAATACTCATGATGTAATCGGCTTCAAAAAAAACAGGTAATGCGATGATATACAACAGAAAATAGGAATATTTGGATGATTGATAGACCAGCGCAAGCATTTTATCAATCTGTCCTACAGCATATAACTTGACGATTTGCGGTTTGACGGCAGTCATGAAATTCGAGGTAAGTTGTGTGATTCCAAGTTCTACCTGTCCGGCAACGCCTCGCGCAGCATTAAATGCCACGCCAAAAAAATAGTTTATCAAGAGATTGACTCCCTGACCATTACCCGTATAACAAAAACAACCAATCAAATCCCATAAAGAAAATGAAAGCATCCGTTTGTAATATACTTTTTCTTTGACGAGCGTCAATCTGCTTTCCGGAAAATTACGCACACAGTAAAACCGTAAAAATATCATCAGCAGAACGCTCCACAAACCCCAAAACAAACCATAGCCTATTAATCTGTCCATAAAGTTGACATACAACAGGAGTAACACCAGTAACAGTTTGAACAGGGACTCTGCAATACTGATCCATGCATATATTTTCATTCTTTCGTAGGCAACAATAATCGCATTGTAAGGCACTTGCGTTAAGCTAAATACCGTACTGAAGATTGAAAACTGATATACCCAATTGGCAGCAGCCAGTCGACCGGGAGGAACCACCATGATTGTATTTACGTACCACAGACCGACGGTTTCGGCTAAAATAAAAATAATGACAGCAATCAATGTATGGATGCCAAAAGATGCACTAAACGTTTTTTTGAGCGTTTCTTTATTTCCGCGCCCCAATTCAAATGTGATAAAACGGGAAGAGCCTGCAATGAGTGCCATATTTATCACTGTAAACAGGGCAACAACACCGCCCACTATACTGTACAGCCCATAATCATCCACTCCCAATGCTTCGAGTACCAGCCTGGATGTGTACAGACCAATACCCAATACAAATAACATGCGAAAATACAGGATGATTGTATTTTTGGCAATTCGCTTATTTGATGATACTTCCAACTGTTTTCATTTTAAAAAATTCAGCACTACGCCACTCCATGAATAACCTACGCCGAAACCGGCAAGCAAACTCCTCATTCCATTTTTCAAATGACCATCTTTCATAGCTTCAAAAATCGCTATGGGGATAGTTGAAGAAACTGTATTGCCTGTTTCAGACATACAAAAGTAAAACTTTTTTGCGTCAATCTTAATTTTTTGTGTAAAAAAATTATACCGCTCCCCATTTGTCAATTCAAAAATTACCGGTCTTTAAGTGGTGCTTTGTTTGTTTCTTCCATTTCGTAATGATCAATTTCTTCTTTCAACACTTCCAAGTATTTTCTACCAAACTGGTTGTCCGGCTCCAGATAATTACCTTCTGCCCACTCGTTCCACGACTTGATAAAGACGATTCGTTGTTCGGGCGGTTTCTGTTTTAATAAACAAAATACATCTTTTACGTGTTTTCGGAAAAGTTCAGGTGTCGAATTTTTAACAATTTGGCTCTTTCTACCCGAGCGCGGGGAATTATCCCAATTGGGAATAATGACAGGATACATATTTTCAGTGACATCCGTCGGCTTTGTGAGATGTTGAATGTATTGGCTGTAATCAAATACTCCCTGGGCAATATGTCGATTGTTGAGACCCAAACGATTTAACTTTCTGCCAAGACGATAGATATACTGATGTTTAACAATATGTTCAACAGCTTCCGGAATTCGCTGAAAATGAACTCCATCAAAACCTGATTCCATCAACGGGTGATAATCTCTTTCCACATTGCTTGTAAAACCGACAAAATAAACTCCTTTTAAACCCTCTTTTTTCGCCAGTTTTTGCCACATAGAAATGATAAGAGATACATCGGGGAGACAGAAAGGTTTATAAATACAAAACAAAGGCTTACCTTCTACGGTTATGTAGCGTGGATCTCTAAATGCATCCAACAAGGCATAAAAATGCGATTCATAATCTTTTGCGCCTGGATAAGTTTGTTCGATCAAAATTCGTTTTGCTTCACCATACCATATTCCTGTCCATGATTCATTCGCCCAAGCTAAGCAAAAAGGGAAATCCGGCTTTTTACTCGCCAACACCTCCTGAAATGGGCGTTCCAGCATACGTTTGCCTGCAAACCAATAATGCCAATACATAAATCCTTCAATGCCATGCTCTCTGGCTAAAGCAGCTTGCTGTTCTCTCACTTCAGGTACACGTAAATCATAAAAACCCAACTCTCCGGGTAAGTTCGGTTGATGATGTCCTTTGAATAAAGGCTTGGCTTTGGCCACATTCGTCCATTCGGTAAACCCTTTTCCCCACCATTCGTCGTTTTCGGAGATAGGGTGGTATTGGGGGAGGTAAAATGCTATCGGTCTTATCATCTTATTTTATTTTTTGATTTTCAAATAATTAAATATCCGTAACACCGGCTTTGTCCAGTGGTAAACACTTGAATTTCTTATACGGTCTAATTTGCTACTTCTTGATTTAAACTCATTATATATCACTTCAGGATGATTTACACATGCTTGCAAAAAAAGTTTTTTAGCAGTGTCGAAATCATTTGCACTCTCATAAACGGTATATAATGTAAATAAAGACCCGCTGTACTGCTGAAGAAACGCAAGGTTCAGTTTTTCATTATCTGCAAAAAACCGGATAAGTCTATCTGCTACACTCAACCACTTATGTAAACGAAAAACTTCATCTTTCGAACTCCATATACCTACCCCGATTCTATAAATAGCCATTTTTTCAGGTAGTTTTTTAATCTTTCCATATTGAGCATTCAGTATGTGCAACACATAATCAGCTACCGGCAAACTGCCCAATTTAACCATCGCACTAAATACTTCTTCGTTTTTTCTGAATATAACAGATGGCGTATGAATGTAATTATCTTTGGCTAAGTCATAAATATCTGTCACATCAGGCACTTCACGCGTTATAAAATCGTCTGTCAATGTATTCGTGGACTCATTTTTAATTTTTACAGCATGAAAACATATCGCAAAGTCCTCATTGGCTTCTAAAAAATCTACTTGTTTTTGTAGTTTATGCGGGTCTGTCCAATAGTCGTCACCTTCGCAAATAGCTATATATTTACCTTTTGCTACTTGCGTAAATAAATATATCCAAATGGGAAAACCTTTGGAAAATTGATTTTCTGCTTGTAATATTGCTCTGAAAAAAGGATACTTTGCAGTATATTCTTTTATAATAGCTGCAGTGTTATCTGTGGATGCATCGTCATGTACAATAACCTCTATCGGAAAATTGCATTGCTGTATAACAAACCCGTCGAGCGCTTGTCTAATGTAAGATTCATGATTATACGTTGTGCAAATGACACTTACTAATGGCATTATATTTTCCATATTCATAATGTTTGATCAATAATCCTACGATTCTTGTGGAATTGCAATTACTTTTTCTTTAAATCGATGAAAAACAGTTGAATCGTCGGCTACATCCTTGTCAACAATCATTCCCGCTTGAATTAGATTTCTGTTTCCAATGTTAACGTGGGGTATTACCGTTGATTTTATGTTAAATACGTTTTCATCTCCGACTTTAACATGACCGCAAAGCCCTACGGTTGAAAAAAAATTAAAATCGCCCACTTCGCAGTCGTGACTAATAAAAGATTGGGATGTTATTACATTAAAGTTCCCTATTTTTGCCTTCGGACCAACCATTGAAAACGGGTTAATAATATTACCTGCACCCATTTCCGCAGTTTCTGCAATTATGCAAGTAGGATGGATGAGGTTTATAACTTTACCTCCTTTGGCAATAATTTTATCTGCATTTTCTCTCCGGTATGTATTGTCTCCAATGGCAATAGCAAAATAGTCGTTTTCATCGAAAAGCCATGTATCAACTGTCCCTAAATAGGGTTTTTTGTATTCGTATCTTTTTACAAACGTATCATTCACACAAAGATATCCCTTAATTTCAACTCCATACGAAGCTCCATACAGAGGATCTTCTATCAGAGATGTAATTTCTGCTGCAACGGCTCCTGTGCCAACAATAATCAGAGACTTTTCCATTTCTATCAGTTTAGCTATTTTATCCTGTAATATTAATCGTTCTCCCCCCGTCCACAGTTAATTGCTGCCCGGTAATCCAATGCGCATCTTCGCTCAGTAAGAATTTGACCGCACCGTACACATCTTTTGTTGTTCCCAAGCCCAGCGGATACAGTGCACTCATCCGTTCGATAAGTTCAGGATTCTGATAAATATGTTCTGTCATGGCAGTACGGACTCCTCCGGGTAATACTGAGTTCACACGTACTGCGGGGGATAATTCTACCGCCAAACACCTCATTAATCCATCCAATGCTGCTTTTGATGCCGCATAAGAACTAAATGCTTTTGCCCCAAAGTTACTGATATTACTTGAAATAAAAACAATACTCTTTAAGGCATCTCGATTTATTTTCTTTTTTGTCAGTACCTTAGCAATCATTGCTGCTGCAATAACATTTACATTAAACGAAAAATGGAAAGATTCAGCAGACAATACTTTTAATGGAATCGTTTTCATGTATCCGGCAGCATGTACGAAATGGGTAACAGTACTGTTATTTTCTGTTAAAAACGTTGTTAGTGCATTCTCAACAGCATCAGCATTTGATAAGTCAAAAGTCCATACAAGATGGTTGTTTGTTGCACAGCAAGCCTTAAGTGTGTATTCAAGTCGTGTTTGATCCCGTCCATTGAGAATGACATTATAAGATTTGGATAATTGTACAGCTATTTCCTGTCCGATTCCGGATGAGGCGCCGCTAATCAATACGTATGTTTTTTGTTCCATTTTTGAAATTCTATTGTGCTGTGAAACCTCCGTCAATACTTATAATTGTGCCGGTAATCCATTTAGACATATCGGAAAACAGAAAGGTAATTCCGGCTGCAATATCATACGGGGAACCCCAGCCTAAGGGATGAAGACTTTCAATATGCTTATCATAATCCGTATCAAAATTATGATTTATTTGATCTCCCATCTCGGTCTTCAAAAAACCGGGAGCAATGCAATTTACCCTGATTTTTTTAGAAGCTAATTCAATAGCTAACGCTTTTGTCACACTCTGAATCGCTCCTTTTGTCGCTGCATAGCCAACATTTGCAGCAGATCCAACAAGTCCATACACAGACGAAATAAATACAATGGAGCCATGGTCTCCGGCATATATTTTTTTATTTGTAAATAATTTTGCCAATTCTAATCCGGCATACGTGTTAATTCTGAAAATTTTCAAAGCCATTTCTTCCGATATAGCTTTTAATGGAGCGATATAAGGTAATCCGGCACAATGCACAAAGCCATTCAATTTTCCATTGTTTTCAACGTCCGATAGAATTTTTGCTTTGAGTTGTTCTGTTTCCGTTAAATCAACACAAACCATGGTATCTCGTGGATTGCACTGATTATAAGTTTCTTCTAATTGATTCTGGTTCATATCAACTAATAACAGTTGAGCGCCAAATTGTGAAAGATAAATAGCTGTAGCTCGTCCTATGCCGGAAGCCGCGCCGGTAATCAGATACCGCATGTTTTCAAAATTTAATGGATTAACCATATTATTTTTTACTTTCGATCAGTTTATAAACTCCTCCAATTGTTTCAGCATTTTTCAGTTCTATTGCAGAAATCACTACTCCGTATGTTTCCGATACATAAGCTATAATCGAAAGTTGCGTAAGCGAATCCCACGCATCAAAATCAGTCAACACATCTGTTAACTCCAGACTATCCACTTCAAATATTTCTGCCATTTGTCCTATAAAATCTTCCATAACTATTTCTAATAATATATTATTTGATTAAAACTTAATTTTCCTAATTGTTGTTCAATTGCCGCCCACGTTAATCCAACTCCAAATCCTGAAAAACAGACACTATATGTATCGGTCAATACTTTCTCGCCTATATTGAAACTTATGTTGGTAGGGATAGTTGCACCACTGGCATTTCCGAAGTTTTCAACAATATTCGCCGGCATTTTTTCGCGAGAGACGCCAATTTTGTCCGCCAATTTATTAAGCATAAATTTATTGGGTTGATGAAACAAATACCAGTCAATATCTTCCGGTTTCTTTTCTGCTATTTCTAACAACTCTTCGATCATCGGCGGCACTTCTACTTGTACAAAATTAAAAACTTCATCGCCTTTCATCACCAAGTTGTCCAAACTGCGAAAATTGCCGTTTTCATCTTCTTGCATTTCTGCTGTTTCCGGTGTACTTGGTATCTTAAATCCTCCGGCAGGTATTTGTAATACATACGCGCCTTTTCCATTTGTGTTTACAATAGCATTGATAACGCAAGGCTCCGAACTCTTTTCAACAATCGTGATACAAGCTGCATCTCCGATTAAAGGATTGCTATTGCGATCCCGTTTACTTACCTTACGACTAAGCACATCGGCATTCATCAAAATAACTTTTTTGATAGATTGCTGTTCGAGAAGCATATATGCTTGTATCAAACCAATCACAAAGCCGGCACATCCTTGATTAACATCCATACATAAAACATCAGCGCCAAGCTCCAACTTTCCATGAATGATATTGCTTGTTGGCGGCATAAAATGTTCAGGCGATTGGGTTACTAAAACTAATGCGCTGATGTCTTCTTTTTTCAATAAACCTGCATCTAACAAATGGTTTATTCCATATACGCACATGTCCGAAACATTTGTTCCTTCGTCAACAATGTGATGTTTGTTGTATCCCATGGCCAGCTTCAATTTCATGGATTTAGCCGGAGAGAAATTGTAGTTTTCCATCTCCTCTTCAAAAGCCACTTCTCGCTTGGGAAGAACGGTTAATATTCCGCTGATGCGTTTATTTTGAAAAGTCAGTCGAAGTCCCATTATTTTATGCCATTTTTCTTTAATAAACTTTCAATTTTTTCTACCGAAGAAAAGTTTTCCGGAAGAATGTCCACTCCGTTAATTGATATTCCAAATGTTTCATCCAATGATGTTACAAGTGATATGACGTCGAATGAATCTAACATTCCTTCTTCAATAAAGTTCTCACTTTGTGTAAAGTCAAATTCAGGACGCAGATCGCTGAGTATCTGAATAATTTTTTCTTTCATATTTAATCTCTTTTTATATATGTGTAATCATTTAGTCCATCTGGAATTGCGCCTAAATGCCTGTAAAAATTGATTGCTCGCGTGTTTTGAGAATTTACCCACCATTGACAGCGTTTTATACCTTTTTCTCGAGCAATATCAAACATGGCGTTCATTAGTTTGATGCCTCCACCACTCACATCAATAATTAATCGCAGATTCATGATTGCTCCGATGATCGGACAAATATTAACTCCTGTGATCGTTTCATTACGTCTATTGATAATTACCGATTTATTATTTATAAATTCCTTCAATTCTTCGAGTGATGGCAACCAATCGGTATAAGGATTAAAGTAGGACCATCCTGAGTATAAATTGTAGATTTCTTCATCGCTACCTATTGGGGCAAATTCAACTTTTTCACGCATATTACCATAGGCAAGATTTCTAACATTGTAAGTAAACCGTTCATAAATACCAATTTGATCGTAACCACATTCCTTCATTATCATTTCAATATCGTGTATATCATCTTTTGTTGGATAGTTGATGACATTTGTTCCTTTCAAACCTTTCAAAATGTCAATTAACTCATTCCTGTTGTTCGATGCAACATAAATCCTGTTAAAATCTCTGACAGGCTTCAAAAGAATAAAAGTGTCTTTTGTCTCAATAAATTTGTCATTTTGCTCAAAATTTTGTCCAAAGTAATTAAATAACGCTGTTCGTCGAGTATATATTGTCTTGATATACTCTTCTGTTTTTGCTGTGTTTATTTTTTCTAAATTAAACTCCTTCATTGATTTCACGATTTAACTTCAAACGATCAATTTTCCCATTCGTATTCATCGGCATCTTATTCACCCGAATATATTTTGTCGGTATCATATATTTCGATAAATACTGACCTATCTGTTTGCGAAAATCAACAGGCGAGACTTCTGTTTCGTTCTCATAAACAAGAACGATTTCCTTGCTTTGATGTTGATAAATCACGCAGCCATTCGACACTAATTTCAGGGTGTTCACAACGACATGTTCTATTTCACTCAACTCAATACGATAGCCCAAATGCTTCACCAAAGTATCTCTACGACCCTTGAACATAATTTCACCCCGTTCGTTTTCCACCACGATATCTCCGGTACGATAGATGATTTCCGGATATTTTGTGTTCAACGGGTTTTGTGTAAAAGCCGCCAAAGTTTTTTCCCAATTATTGTAGTACCCCATGGCCAAAGAGGTTCCACGCACACAAAGTTCGCCTTCTTCTCCGGGCTTACATGCTTGATTATTTTCATTGAGAATCAGCAATGACGTATTTCTGCATGCAAATCCGATGGGTAACGGTTCGCTATCATCAAATTCACGATCTACAATATAATAAGTGCAATCAAGTGTAATTTCAATGGGTCCGTACAAATTGACAAATTTTGTATTGGGCAAATACTTATGCCAATAGTTATATTGTTTGGTTGGTAGCACTTCTCCGGCAAACCATACTGTCTTAAGATCCGGTAAATCTATCTGGCTCAGTAAGTCCATATTGGCAATATTGACCATGATGGTTGGTACCCAAAAAATATAGGTAATATTATCCTTTTGTAAAATTTCAAGAATCTTTAAAGGAAAAGCGGACAAGTGTTCCGGCAAAAGTACGATTGTACTTCCGCGTGACATCATCATGCACAATTCATGACTGTAAATATCAAAAACCGCAGGGGATAACGAACCGATAATCTCATGTTCTCCAATTTTAAGTGTATTCACACTCCATTCTGTAAAATCAAAAAAACTTCTGTGGTTTAGCACTACACCCTTTGGGGTACCGGTGGAACCGGAAGTATTGATAATACAGTAGGGATCGGTATCAATCAGATGCGAAAGTCTGTTAAGTAAAAATACTTCCTGTTTTTCGTCAAACGAATATTCGTCATCTATAAAGCATACCTTGATGGAATTTGGTAAAATCGGCTTTATCACATCGAAATATTCTTTATTGGTAACAACCATCACAGGGTTGACCAATTCTAAAATATTCTTTATACGTTCACTCGGAGCCTTAATATCCAAATTCATATAGATATTACCACTATATGTAATGGCGGTATTGGCAATCACGGTGTGTATGGATTTTGGCAAAAACACGGCAATGGGCTGGTTAATCATCTTTGTACTTTCTACTAAAGTAAAAGATAAAGATACGGCTTGTTTACGCAATTCGGCAAAAGTTATTTTTTGATCGCCACTTACTACAGCCGTTCTCGTCGGAAATTTGCCGGCCGTCTTTAAAAAATATTCAATTAGATTGATATGCATATATTATGGTTGTTGTTTTAAGTTAAATTATTACCTAATTGCTACGTACCAGTTTTTTCTCATCTTTTATTTACGAATGATTTCAACAATTCGTTTTATGTCTTCATCTGCCAATGCCACATATATTGGCAAGCATAATACTTTTTGTGCTATTTGAGTAGCAACCGGGATATTTTCAACTTTAGCTGAAGGTAAACTTTTATATGGTTCAAAGTCACTGATTAATGGATAAAAATACCTGCGCCCTAAAATCTGATGTCGTTTGAGTTTCTCATACAATTCATTGCGGCTGATCCCATATTCTTCTTTATCTACCATGATAGGAAAATAAGAATAAGTGTGCGAAACGCCTTCTATATCATTCAAATAAGTGATTCCACATATGTTTTTTAATAATTTACGATACAGTTCGGCAATATGTTTTCTTTTTTGGATAAAACCATCAACATATTTTAATTGGAGTAAACCATAGGCTGCCTGTACTTCGTTGAGTTTTGCATTGATTCCCGGTTCTTCAATTATCGTTTCTCCTCTGAAACCAAAGTTCTTCAAATTGTCGATATGGTGTTTCATTTCGGATGTATGACAAACAATAGCGCCGCCTTCGATCGTACTGTAAACCTTGGTCGCATGAAAACTTAAAACGGACAAATCCCCATAGTTCATGATGGAAACACCCTCTTTTTTTACTCCGAAAGCATGTGCCGCATCATAAATCACTTTCAAATTATATTTATCAGCTATGCGTTGTATTTCATTTACTTGACAAGGATTGCCATAGACGTGAACAGGCATTATCGCTTCAGTTTTTTCGGTTATCGCCGATTCGATCTTACCCGGATCTAAGTTCAAATATTCGGGTTCAATGTCTACAAACACAGGAGTACTCTTATTCCACCAGATGGAGTGGGTTGTAGCCACAAAACTAAACGGCGTCGTAATGACTTCTCCTTGTATATTCAATGCTTGCAAAGCAGACATCAAAGCCAGCGTTCCATTCGTAAACAAAGAAATATATTCGATGCCCAAGTAAGCGGCCAACTCTTTTTCTAATTGCTGATGTAAGGGGCCGTTATTGGTCAGCCATTTATTGTCCCAAATTTGCTGCAAATAAGGGACAAATTCATCCAATGGCGGAAGATAGGGTTGAGTGACTGTGATTGGCGAATTCATTTTTCAGCTATATAAAGTATCGAGCGAGGATGTATTCCATTTTTTTCAAAAACTTCTTTTCCAAAATAATCAACTCCCAATTGACTGATTTTAAATCCGGTTTGTGATAATTTATTCACAAATCCGATTTTAGAATAAAGCCTTACGTGGTCATTTTGTCCAAAATATTTCCATCGTTCGGCTTCAGTCTGATATTTCGGATTTTCAAAATCTTCATTTAAACTCAAATCTATAGGGACCATAACTATACCAAACCCGCCAGGTTTCAGTATTCTATATAATTCCGACATTGCTTTTCGGTCATCTTCAATGTGCTCCAACACATGCGAACAAAGAATGATATCAAAACTGTTATCCGAATAAATATTCATATCTGTAATATCCACCTTATCATCAACATCTTCCATAAATAAATCAGCCGAGCGATACCGGATAAAACCAAATCGTTTCACAAAATCTGCCAAATGCTTACTTGGTGCAATATCCAAAAACGAATATTCCTCTTTATCAAATGTTTGAAATCTATTATTGAAATAGATAGCATATAATCTGTCTCGATCTGAAGCATAACAATGAGGACACGAATAGTCTTTGCTGTTTAATGTTTCCGTACAGTAAATAGAATGAACATATTCATATTTTTCCGCCATTTCACTATAGTAGTCAGGTAGTTTTAAGAACTTCTTTACCTTTTTGTTGCAAACCGGACAAAAAAAGATATCATCAACTTTATGATATTTTATTCTATAAAGTGCCCTCCACAGTACAGGAGGTGTTAAATCTTTAATTAGTTTCTGTATTGTATTCATTATGTTTATTCACTTATTTGACCGTATTCTATGTCAATAAAAGTAGGTCGTACTACACCGACCCATTTTCCGTACCACCCATAACTGTCTCTATAATCTGCAATCTCAAATGAATTTGCATTTTCATGATAAAAATATGTTTGTGCACTTGTTACAAACATATTATGTACAGTATAGATACCGTCATTCAAAAAATTACCGGGAATATGAAAAACTGACTTATGAAGTCCTTTTTTTAATGGTTTATTGTCAGTGAAAACATTAAAAATACAATGACCATTAATGTCATACAATATCATACTTACGTTGACAGGGAAACCTTCTTCCAAGCACCAAAATTCAGTGACGATATCAAAAGAAGTTTTTGTGCTTAATTGCGACCCTTCAAATTGTATATACGCACTTTTAACTTTTATATTTTCCCAACCCGGAGCATGATCAAAATCCCAGTAATGATTGATGATCCCTTTGATCGAATCATCAGATAAATAGGAATTAATCACATCATTCACTGGCCCTGAGCATTGTAAACTCCCATCTTTCAATAAAAAGCCTGTTTTACAAAGGTTTCTTACAGCAGTCATATTATGACTCACAAACAGAACCGTCCTCCCTTCACTTCTCGACACATCCTGCATTTTCCCAATCGCTTTCTTCTGAAACTCCGCATCCCCTACAGCCAACACTTCATCCACCACAAGAATTTCCGGTTCCAAATGTGCCGCAATAGAGAACCCTAATCGAACTGTCATTCCTGATGAATAACGCTTGGTTGGGGTATCTAAATAACGTTCAACGCCGGCAAAGTCCACAATTTCATCTAATTTACGGGTGATTTCAGTTTTGGTCATACCCATAATGGAACCATTCATATAAACATTTTCACGTCCTGTCAGTTCAGGATGAAAGCCTGTGCCTACTTCCAGCAGGGAAGCAATACGCCCCTTTGCCTTGATAATCCCGGTTGTAGGAGTAGTGACGCGTGATAATAATTTCAACAAGGTTGATTTGCCGGCGCCGTTTTTCCCAATGATCCCTAAAACTTCTCCTTGTTTTACATCAAGAGTGATATTCCGAAGCGCCCAAACATATTCGCTCTCACCTTTTGTCGAACGGTCGTTGGTTTCACCGATTTTCAAATAAGGATCTTCCTTCCTTAAAACTGATGTTTGCCACCAACGATTCAAATCGTGGCTCAGTGTTCTCGTACTCACCAAACCTAAACGATACTGTTTGCTTATATTTTCAAATTTTATGGCTATATCGCTCATTTATTTTAACTTATTTGCTCGGAGAAGATTTACACCGTATCCATAAAACTCCGTTGTACCTTATTAAACACAACTATTCCAAATCCTAACACTACACACATAAAAACAAAACTGTATCCTAAATGCCCCCAATCAAACGTTCCGGTTCCCAACGTAGCATATCGGAAAGCCTCTACAATGGAAGTAACCGGATTCAAAGCTGCTATCCATTGCTTTTGAGGAGACATCATACTCAACGGATAAATAATGGGTGTAGCATACATCCATATTTGAACGATAAATGTAAATAAAATACTTAAATCGCGATATTTGGTTGTCAGAGATGAAGTAATAATCCCGAATCCAAGCGATAATCCCGCAATCATGATGATCAATAAAGGGGTCAACAAAATATAGAGATTTGGCGCTGCATTTACTCCGGTGAGTAAATAATAGAGATAAACAATGGTGAATAATAGTAATTGAATACCAAAAACATACAGATTTGATGTGACTGTGCTGATTGGCATCACCAAGCGTGGAAAATAAACTTTGCCGAAAATACCTTCGTTATCCTTAAACGTTGTTGATGTTTTCAGCAGACAAGTCGAAAAGTAATTCCACAGGCAAATCCCTGAAAGGTAAAACAAGGGTTGCGGCAATCCATCCGTCGGAATCTTGGCAATACCGCCAAAAACAATCATGTACATTGCTGTCGTAATGATTGGGTTGATAAAAAACCATAAAGGCCCTAAAATAGTTTGTTTATATTGAGTGATAATATCACGTTTTACAAACATCATCCAAAGATCCTTATATTGAATCAACTCCTTGAAGTCAATTTCCCATAAGGCTGTTTTCGGCTTGATTACCGTAGTCCATTTTTCACTATCCATGCTGACTTTTGTCCACGCTAATGTATATTTCGGGGGGCAAAAATACAAAAAAAAGCAGAATTACATACTGAAAGATAAAAAAATCCACAACATCAAAGCCTGCTGCAAAAAAGAACCTAATGTTTTAATATCACAAAACAGTGGATTCCATCGCTTTTGATTGTATGGTAATAGGAATCCAATACCACAGGCAAATCCAACAAATTATAATCAATTGAATAATCATATTCCATTTGACTGTTAAAATGATCCTGAAAATACCTGAATTCCCAATCGTTGCCGGTAAATCCCAATCGTTTGGGCACCAATCTTTCAATGACCGGATAATGTTTGGCTATGTTTTTGATTGAAGGAGCATAGTCTATCGTATTTTTTAACTGGTATGCCAGCTTTGCGTCATTTCGACCTGGATATAAAGCATTTATATCGTACAACAATATTCCAATCCTGAACTCAGCATAACGCGCCTGATCGGCCAACGCATTCCCATACGAAAAAGCAAAAACCAAAAGGCACCAGTTGAAGGCTAAAACCGTAATAGAAGCTATGATTTTGAAATCGGAAACCGTATAAATACACAAAATAGAGAGAAATACGCCAAATCCGTATAAAGCACGAGGATAGAATAAAGGGGTTTCAAACAAATAGTAAACCCCATACGATAAAATGAAAGACAAACCAATAAACAATATAGAAATCGCAACCGAGTGTATTCTATGATGTACACTTGTACGTATAGATTTGAATATAAATAAAATACAAATAAGTATAATACCTGTTTTCCATATAACACCAAAATCGCTTCCGATGATTATTGTATAATGTATAAGATTAGCCCATATCCCGGGTATCATGTGAGGCAGCGAATGTATTGCTGTAGATACATAAAAACCATCAAGGTCAGTAGACCTCGCAAAGAAAAATTTAAAAATTAACATGGTTATACAAAATGCCAGTGCAGCTAACCCTAAAAAACTGAAAATTTCTTTGTATGATTTTGTTTGTTTGTTCCAGTCCTGAAAACAGAGGATGGCAACAATCAACATATAGATACCCGAAGCTGCCTGATATGTCATACACATGATCAATAAAGAAAATATTGAACTAGACAGAAAAGTTTTTTTACGGGAGATAAACAAAAAAGGAATAATACTTGTCAAGATGGATAGAGCCATATATGGAGCATCAAATTTGTAAGATAAACATTCTAAAAAATAAGGAGAAAGCCCTAAAGGGATACTTGCCAGCAATCGTACGTATGTTATTTTTTTCTCGCCCAGAATATAAACAAGCAGAACACTGCTAATGGACAAAAGGAAGATAGCTAACAATTGCGGTAACGGAGAAATATCTGTCAATTTGGCATCGGCATGAATAAAAACCGATAACAATTCAGCCACATAACGGCTCCAATTATACCATCCCCGATAACCTTCTATCGCACGTCCTATGTCATCCAAGTATAGAGAATTAGCTCGGATGATCGTAAAAGTTCCTAAAAAGTAGACGCCCGACATGAATAAAACTGGTTTATAAAGGGAGTGAAAATCAATTTCAGAGAAAGATTCTTTTATTTCGCGTTTTACATCCTCCACTAACTTACGACCTTTTTTTGTAAGTGCAAAGTAATCAAATAGCAAGATCAGAAAAATCAATCCTAAAGCATACATTTTCAGTGTATTCAGCCAACCTTGAATAAGGACAATATTTCTACCTATAACTTTCCCGATTAACCCAATGATCATTAATCTTATTTGTGGAAAAAGAAAGACAGCAATACCAGCCAGCAGTCCAAGGATAGATAGTATGATAATACTAATTTGCGTTGCGGTTTTTATCTTCAATGGATTCAGTGTTTCTTTTTCCTTTTCCTTTAACATGAACATTTAATATTAGTTAATTATAATACATTTTATTTGTGTATCCTGTTCATTTTTCTTCACGGACAATATAATGGGGACGTTGTTTCATTTCTGTATAAGCCTTAGCGAGATACTGACCTAAAATGCCAATCGTAAGAAGTTGTACTCCGCTCATTAATAAAATAATACAAATAGTAGACGCCCATCCGGCAACGGGATCGCCCCACATAACCTTGCGGATAATAACAAAGATAATTAAAATCAACGATACAACAAACGCAACAATTCCAAAAATCGACGCAAAGGCCAGTGGTTTCGATGAAAATGCCACGATGCCATTCAATGAATAGATGAATAATTTTCCAAACGACCATTTTGTTTCACCGGCAGCACGGTTAATATTTTCATATTCAAACCATTTCGTTTTAAAGCCGACCCATGGGAATATCCCTTTTGAGAAACGGTTTCTTTCCTTTAACAGTAAGACAGCATCCAAGTACATGCGATTCATCAGACGAAAATCCCTTGCGCCGTCAACAACTTCCATTCCGCTTAACGTAGACATATAACGGTAGAATTGACGGGCAAAAAACGACCGTATCGGAGGCTCGCCTTTGCGGGTGACACGGCGCGATCCGGCGCAATCAAACGCTCCTGAACGTACTGCCTCAAGCATCTCCGGAATCAGTGCGGGCGGGTCTTGCATATCTGCATCCATCACCACAACATATTGGCCGGATGCTTTTTGCAAGCCCGCTAACATGGCGGATTCCTTTCCAAAATTGCGTGATAAGATGATATAATGCACATGCTTATCCTGGCTT
>Ga0209629_10000979_pt1 | contig 16992 bp, 16 predicted proteins | sample TergutCu122P5_FD_187286 | JGI IMG/M metagenome (GOLD analysis project Ga0209629, IMG submission 187286) | Cubitermes ugandensis P5 segment gut microbial communities from Kakamega Forest, Kenya - Cu122 P5 (SPAdes) (version 2) | ecosystem: Host-associated > Arthropoda: Insects > Digestive system...
ATGATTATCATTAAACTCCTCATTATGTAGTCTTCCACTCGCCTATTATCTTGTCTCTCGTAGGCCCAAATATTCTCCTCAGTACCTTATTCTTAAACATCCATAGCCTACCTTCCTCCCTCAATGTGAGAGACCATGTTTCACACCCATACAAAACAATAGGCAAAATAATAATTCTGTATACCTTAATCTTTATATTTTTGGAAAGCAAACTGAAAGACAAGAGATTCTGCACCGGATGATAGCAAGCATTTCCTGACATCAATCTCCTCTTAAATTCTTCCTGAATAGAATTTTGAATCGTTTTTCCCAAATATTTGAACTCTTCCACCCTTTCAAAGGAGCTATTATCAATATTTATATTGTGACTTTGTCCTGCGTTCTGATCTCGAGACATGACCAAGTACTTAGTTTTACTAGCATTTACTTCTGGTCCATTTTCCCTACTAGCAACTACTAAAGCGTCTGTGTTTTTCTTTATATTATGCGCGCTTCCACATCATCAGAATAAACCAGATGCTGATGTGTAATATTTATTTTCAAGCCATCCTGGTTTACCTGAACCCTCAAAATGGCATACTCTGAAGCAAAGTTGAAAAGCAGTGACGATAAAGCATCTCCTTGTTTCAAACCATTCTTAATAGTAAACACATGAGACAAAATATTTGTTGACACAGACTCTGCTTTAGGTTTCTCTCAGACGCATTTTTGTTAGCCTTGCCAGTTGCAGGCATACCAAACTCAAAAAGAATATTATACAAGAACTCCCTCCTAACTGAATCATGGACTTTCTTGAAGTCAATTAAGTATCTGATGCACTGCTTCATCGCATTCCAGTTCTTTCTCAAGTGTTTGATGAATGCCGAATATAATCAGTAGTTTACCTATTGTATCGATATCGACACTGATGATCCTCAATAATTTCCGCTGCATATGGATTTAACATTGGGAGCAGGATGCTGGATAAAATTTTGTACATAGGTGACAAACGTGATATGCTTTTATAATTACTACAATCTGTTTTATCATCCTTGTTTTAAATAGGTAAAATTATCGGCTCCTTCCACTTCTCAGGCAATTCCTTCTTATTTCAAATAGAATTAATAGGTTTATGGATCTCAGAGAGAATTCTTTTACCTCCTGCTTTATTCAGTTCTGTCGGGGTTTGATCAAAACCTGGAATTTGTGCCTTTTAGCTTTTCAATAGCCATTTAAACCTCTGAGGCACTGGACTTAGGCACTAGTGTTCCTGCCATATATATTTCTGTCTGCCTAAAATCATGAATTCCATGTACGAGTATATGCAGTAGCTGTGAGAAATGGTTCCACCACCTAGCCGAAATACTGTGGAAGTCTTTAACCAAATCACCCTTCTCATCCTTTACTATATTAGTTCTAAGGTGGTAACCCTTCTTAAAGTTACTGATTCCCCTATACAAGTCTCTGATATTTTTTATCTTACTGTTAGTTTCAAATTTATCAATTTTAACTTCCAAATATTCCTTTTCTTTATTCCTAAAATGCCTACTAGCTACACTTCTTACATTGTTTAGACTATCTACATTGCTGTGGTTTGGATCCTGTAACCACTGCAATTAAGCCTGTTTCCTTTGATTTAAAACCTTGAACATTCTTCATTGAACGATGGTTATTGTTGCTTCAATTCATACAGAGCTAGACTCTCTTTAACTGAGGTTTCAATATTCTCTTTAATGTTTTCCCAAACCCTACTTATGTCCTCGTTATAATTTAAGTTCTCCCAAGCTGCAAACCTGTTTGATATCTTAATCTGATACTGTTTCCTAATCCAGAGTTCACTTAACTTTCTGAGATTAAATCTCTCCACATCAAATTTCTATGCTGCTTGTTTAATAACCGCCTGTCTTTCCTTAAATTTGCAACCACCAGATAGTGTTTAGCATCACAGTCAGCTCATTGAAAGATCGTACATCGAGTGTACTCGAATGCCATCTCTTACCAATCAATATGTGATGAATATGGCTGTGAGCCTTCCCATCAGGAGAAGTGCAATTGTATTTATATATGTTTCAACGTGGGAACATCGTGAACTTAACAAATTGTTTTTTTTTCTGTGACAAAGTTTACTGTCCTGACACCATCACTATTACTATCCTGATGTAGAATGTCATTCCCAACTGTCGATTTGAAAATATCCTCTTTCCCCACTTTTACATTACAATTTCCTAACAGAATTTTAATAAGGTACTCAGGAAAATCTTCGAAAACTGCTCATAAAAACTGTCTTTTGAATCATCACTTTTCTCCTCATTTGGTTCATGCACATTCAAAACAATGATATTACTCAAGCGACCTCTCAGAACTATACATGACACCTTATCACTAACAAACTCTACTCTCTTAACTGCTGATACTATTTTGTGGTGTACAAAAAAAACCTGCTCCAAATTGATGATTTTCGTTTCCTTTTCCACATAGAAAAATGCAATCCCCTGCTCCTACAGTGTCCCTTTTGCCCCACCTAACCGCCTGTACACCCACTAAATCTAATTTCTATCTGGCTAATTCCCTGGCTACTGTTGTAAGTGAACGGGGCCTATACAGGCTACATACATTCCACGAACCAAATCCCATGTCCCTTCTCAATTACTTAGGTCGTACCAAAGGATCAATTCAGGCTTGAGGCACGTGTATACGTTTCGTAACAAGACCAGTTTGTAAGGTAAGGAACTGTTAACACCTGGCCCAACACTCAAGCTGGAGGACCACACCTTGTCGGCTGTCCGCGACTGCTTATTGAAAATATTCGCAGGTACTCTCCAGATTGGAGGCCGTTCCTCCATCCGCACCTGAGGATGCGCCATGCCGTGGTGACAGGGACGCACGTATCGTAGTACCTCAAATTAGGCCACCAAGAGAGCTTTCTTTCACATTGCTTACAATTATAATTTTATTTGACACTGTAACTCATAGCAACAGCCATGGAAATACTTGAAATACTTGAATTTCCCCTAGACCAAGCCTTGAAGACGCAGATAGGAGAGTAGAGGTACAACACTACAATTTTTTAAGCTCGGCTCTAGATGCAGGAGGGTGGTCAACGCCACGCCGTAGCCGCTGTACCCCGTGGATAGAGACCCGGTACCCCCTATACAGGAGGCTAGGTAGGACTCAGGGCCAGTCTAGTCGGATGCCGAATTTCTCGCCCCCACCGGTATTCGATCCCTAGATCGTCCAGCCAGTAGCGGGTCGCTATACCGACCACGCTGTCCCGGCCCACATGGAAATACACTTAAATAAATACATAAATAATATAAACTACAATTTCTAATATTCCAGAATACTTTGAACTAAATCTTCACTTTCATGGACATTTGAAACTTCACTCGTATGTGGAACCTATTAAGCTTCTTTTGCATCATATTTCAGTCCGTAGACTATCAGAAGCCGAGTTTCGTTTAAGCAGAAAAAACTGCTCCTCTTGTCTGCCTCGCAGAGGCGTGTTTAGTTAAAACAAGTCTGAACTTAACTGGCGAGCCCTGTCGATGATTCAATATTTTGGTTCACTGCGTTTTCTATTACTCGCGTACTGGTAGAAGAGATATTTTGGAATATTCTGGAATATGAGTCGCCATTGGAGACAGGTTCTTAGATGGGAAACCTGCTGAGGGGAGAGTTATTACCTGAAACTGAGAGCACAGTGTAACTCCAAACGTGTCCTCTCAGAATTGCCATTTTTATCTTGCTCCTCTTGATTCTAATAAGTTTACATTTGTACTAAAATTTGTGAACCCGTTTGCAAAAGTTAATTTTTACATTTTCTATCTTTCGAAATTACAAACATTTTATGGACAACTGAGGCTGCAGCATAATCAACAGAATTTGAAGGCCTTATATTTTTGTGTGGACATTTGTTTGTTTATTTTTGTTTATTTATTCTTACCTTGTCTTGATTGTTATTTTTGGCAATACGTATCTAAAGTTGTGTTGAACGTCAAAATTGCGTCAAATTATTTCTCGATCGTCTAAGTTCTGTCTTGCGGTTCTTAGACGAGTTGTCACCGCTGACGATAGCCTATTACAATTGCCATTTCCTTACGCCTCTCTGTATATGTTACACAAAGACCACGGCAAAGTTGTGCCTGATATTCGTTATTGGAGACTTCTATGGGAACTTGTCACTCAATCTCAAGTTTTCTTTCAGCTAGAAGGAACAGAACGGATAATTTACATGAACACGTGTAATTATTTTTGCGTGCATTCACAGGGTACGCAAACCTACCAATCATTTCACTAGTAAAACCAAAGATAGTGCTGACTGTGGTCAGAATATATTGCAATGGGTCTTGTGTTATTATTTTATTATAGAAATGTACGAAAATAAGGCTTTCAAATGTTACTCTTCGCTGTTGGTACACACACCTTAGGTCATTTACGTATTCTAGAACTAGCATAACAATGGAACGTGTTTGATTGTATATGTGTTGCTGGGACACGGGAAAATAATTAAGCTGCAGAGTTTGCTGTACGAAAAATGAAGAGACACTTGTAAAATATTCGCAATTTTCACTGTTTTGCGATAATTTAAAGTTAGCATCTTAATCTACAATAATTGCAGCAGAACGGTAAGACGTTGCCTGCTGCATGTCTGAGTATAGAATTTACTCGATCCTTAAATAGTGATTTCTCACTACATGCTGCATTAAAAGTGTTGTCCGTCTCGGAGTGCACAAGCAACCTCTATCGTACTTAAAACAGCTGACCTATTATGTCACTATATATGACTCGCCGTCTAAGCTATAGAAGCTAATTTCTCTCTGAATTTAGGACATAGAAGTAAAAATTAGGTAAAGATAAAACAATACCTGTACAGGCCTAGAAAAGCCCTGAGGGTTCCAGGAGGTTGAGGCTCCCAGATTTAAAGACAATAGGGTCATGAAGTTGTTAAGGTTGTCAGCCTAACGCAACGGTCGCTTTTTCTGTCCAGAAAATATTCCTGGTATTCATTTCTGATAGAGGCTCAGTCGACCCCAGGGCCATAGCGCGGCCAGAAGGATTATGTCAATGAAAAATTCCAATGACGCCATTGAGAATCGAACCCGCCACCTTCCGGGTTTTAGCGCAGTAAAAATTATTAGGTATTTCAGAAATTACGTGGTTTCACGTCATATGTGCAGCGTTGATAGGTCTTCTGTCACTCTGCAGTTTGCTTGTGGGTCAACACTATATATCATGGTGAACTATAAACTTTTCAGTACGGGTACTGTCAGTACACAAACAAGAGTTCAGCATCTTGTCCTTCTCAGTAATCTGTTTTGTTGACATGTCAGAGACGTGCTGTCGGTAGTACTATAAATAGTCTATGTCAACCATCATATGTTTCTTCCTGCTCCCACGCCCAGCTTCTTTTTTTAATCGACTTTTTGGTATTACATCTTGGCCTATCTGCCAGAGTAGCCTGAATTTTATGTTTCATCCATATGTTTTAATTCATAAAATATTAGAAGTACTTAGTGAATTTCGAATAAGTTTCTAAACACTGCGTTTACATTCGTGACAAATTTTATTACCATCTCAAGATTGGTGTTAGGAAGAAAGACGGGATCTGATTTGTATTCGCACAGTAGGGGGTTACAATCTTGACCGCAAAACCGACCATCCTGCCTGAGGATGTCCTCAAAGAAAAAGGTGCGATAGTCACATATCCTTTTGCTTCGGATTTAAATTACTATGTAATTTGCAAAACTCCTGAAAACTTACAGGATTTAATTTTTTCACGCAAACTTTTACAAAGAACAACAAAAGAAAAGCAGAAAACCGCAAAGTGGATTTACAAGTATGGCCATAATTGCCTGGCGCCTATGCTGGTTTATTAGGAAATCGAATCCAGCTTCCTGAGATGCAGTGTATGCGTTGTTCGGAGCAAAAGGCTTAATTAGGCCACGACCAATTCCATCCAGACCTTTCCAATGAATCCAGTAACGTTCAGTCTTTCGATACTGTAGTCCACAGTCTGACTTGCTCATGGTCTCGTCATACGAATCGCAAGTAGGTACTCGGGTAACGGTCGTTTGGTTTCTATACCACGTAGTGTAATGCGTTTTTTCCCGCGACGTTTATGAGAAACGTGCTGCCTCCACCTTTAAGGTGACTGAATTTCGTTCAGGGGAATGCTGAAGTGTTTAGGAGAAGGGAATGTGTCGACTACATAGGAATGTTTCTGGGATATTGCCTAATCAGAGTGACGTAAGGGGTAGAGCTGAAGTTTAATTTCTCAGCAACCACTAATTGGTTTAAATTCAGGAAACCCTTCCAAATATTCGACAAATTTTCTAGTCGCCAACACTCAGCATGCACACGAAATAAATTCAGTCACTCTGAATTCGGAGGCAGCACGTTCCTCTGAAACGGTGGAAGAAAACCCCTACCCTTCGTGGTACAAAGCCCGAGAATATCATCCTTTTATTGATAACTGTTATGAGACTCTGAAATCTTATAGGCTTACAATTATGGGACTAAAAATATAGTACTGGTATTGATTCCTTTATCGGTCTATATCAGTACGTATCTCAGCTATCTGGGTACACTTACAAAAATGATGCAAGATGTACACATGAAATTAAATCCAGGATTGTCCTGGCATAAGCGGCATTCAGCAAGAAGAAGAGTCGCCTAACCAGTAAACTGTATTAAATATAAAGAAGAAAGTAATGAAACGCTACATTTGTAGCATAACTGTGTAAGGGGTTGAAACTTGGACACTTCGGAAAATAGATCAGAAATAGCTTGAAAATTTTTGAAATGTGGTACTGGAGAAGGATGGAGAATATCAGTTGGACTGATCATGTGAGAAAATGGGGAAGTATCAGGTGTAGTTAAGGAGGAGAGGACTATCCTACATGCCATAAAACGAAATAATGCTAAGTGGATTGATAACAATTTGCGTAGGAACTGCTGTTGAAAACATGTTCTTGAAGGAAAGATAGAAGGGAGAGGAGGAGGAGGAGGAAGAAGACTATGTGGCTTCAGAATGACCTTAAGGCATGGAGAAGGTACTGGAATTTGAAAGAGAAACACTATATTACTCTGTGGGGAACTTGCTTTGGAAGTGGCTGTGGGCCTGTCGCAAGACAGGCTGAGACATTAACGAATCATGACATCACTGAAATTTAATCCATGTAAGTTGTTATTTCCATTGAGCGAATCGAATTTCGGTGGCTTTTTAATGACACCATTTTCCATCCTGACATACACTGCCGCATTAAGACGGTAGTCTCTTTTTCACAACGTTTATATACAGTGTTTTTAAAATAACCATTCATTTTGTAACTGACATAATTGAGGAACTGATTTATCAAAAGTTCCACGGCTGTGAAATTTTTTTCCTAGAAACTTGTTTTATGTCTTGTCCTTTGAATTCCAAACATTACTCTACTCACACACAATTTCTTTACCATTCGCTATCAATTTATTTTCGGCAAGAGAGGAAGACATTGTTGTTATTTCAACTTATTAGACAGGAACTCTCTGGACATGTATTATCCAACATGTACTTAATTATATTCTTTCTGCACTTGTTTGTTTCTTGCTTCCTTTCAGTCGCACAATAATCTCGTCTTCCACGTCGCCAAGTGGTCAAATTCTGAAAGAAGTTATAAGGCGATTCGATGAATGTGCAGTCGGAGGGTGAAGATCAAATCAACGAGGTGGATAAAAAGTAAAATTGGCGATAAACGAAACTGAACTACTGACAGAAATACAGCAATATAAATATCCACACACAATGATAACGGCTTCTGCCTTCATCAGCTTCACAAATTACCTCCCATGGCCTGTTCATTTCTATCTAAACTTCCTTCAGACATGTTACGTCTTTACAGGTCTTTCTTCTTTATTCTTCCTCGTGGAATACAATTAAATAAAATTTTTAAATCCTTCAAACATGCTCTCATGAAACGGGTTTGTGGATCGGTAATGCTTTGAAGGTCTGTCCGAGAGGATGCCTGGTTGAAATCCCGGAAGGATTACCCGATACTAATGTCCTGGTTTTTATCAGTCCCTTCAGGCTGTGTCCTCTTCGTCATACATCCCTTTGACTTTATTATTTAACAAACAGCCAGTATCCGAAGCTATATATTTCCGAATTACCAACAGCTTCCTAAATTTAACTACATAAAAAGGGATTTTCTATGTACGTAATTCCTGGAATAAAATTACTAATATAATATTGTTGCGCCATAGCACAAGAAAGTCTGAAGCTTTGTGTTGGTACTAAACAACTATTCGGTTAATTTTTTAAGTCAGACTTACCTTAATGACTGAACTGCGTCTTTATTCACTGGTTTCTTACAATTTAAGAAACGTAGTAACAGATTCTGTTCGCGATACTAGGGAAAAGCTTTCAGCCTGTAGAGTAAACAATAGACTGCGTGGCAGACATATGAAAAAAGTGGCTGTGCTCTTAGGGAGGGGAATTTCTTTTATGAAATTTTGAAGAGAAGGAATGAAAGATTGGACACGAAAATAGACTCTTAAAAAGTATAATAATGGAAAGGGAATAAATTGGACACCAACTGGAAGAATTGATTTAATGTGAGGACATAAATGAAAAGGCAATCTTGAAAATAAAAACATTTTATAAAGAACAGCTGACAATCAAATTAAAGAGGAAAAGAAGATCAATTTCTTTTATTTCCTTCATCCAACCTTTGACGTACTTAGGAATTTCTTCTCTTAATATTTTCGTATTAATAATTTCTTTATTTATTATCTCTTCCAGGCGTGGTAAATGTGCATTTTCCCATAACTTATACAGCTCTCCGTTAATAATTATATTCATTTTTAACTCTGTTAGATATAAATGCAGTCAGCCGATTTTTGTAATTGCCTTATGATAATTATAGCACTGGCTTTCACTGAGATATCAACCATGCCAAATTTCTAGACCTGAAAGGAAGAATTAAAATTGATCGTAGGGTGTTGGTAGTTTGTAGGGTGACAGGCACTATTAGTTTGTTTTAATAGTTCAGAGGTCACTGAATGTGCAATCAGTCTTAACATTAAAAACCTCCGTATTTTGGTTCTAAATACTAAAATCTATTTGTTTCCCTTCACAGCATTAAAAGCTTGATGTCTGTATTTGGCACTGAATCTGCTCTATGTGAGGTAGGAACTGAACTTTTAATAATAACCGAACCAGAATAAGAAACTCTTATGTAGCATTCATATACCCTAAGTGATTATTACTGTTACTGTTTTGTCACAAAATTTCTTTACTAATGCAATAAAGAATTCGCCCTGCAAATAGTAAGGCTAACATTATTGATATTCTGGATTTAAAACAAAATTTTTATCTGAATGTTTCTTTAACAAGATTGTCGATTATTTTACCAGTCCTATAAAGTTTCTTCTGAATAATTCAATTCTGAATTGTATTTGTATTTTTTTTGTAAAGGAGTCACTTTATCTGAAATTTATGTGCCTGTAAAGAATGCGATTTCTGTACCAATATTTTATTTTCCGTTTGTTTCTATTGAGCCGCTGTCCAATGTGAGATATGTGAGATATGTGAGATATGTGAGATATGTAATCCTTGGGAAACTTAAGGTACACCAGTCAACTTGCTACAGTCTGCTATAAGATATAATACAAAATGCCGACTGTGCTGATTGTAACTTTTGTGAAAACCTGATCATTTGCATAGAGATTGTTCTGGTGGACGAATATTTGGAACCCTTTTTAATGATGATACAGGATAAATGAGCTGAAAGCCTGTCCTCTTTCTGGTGCCCATAGTGTTTCTCTTACTCCAGCTCTGGTCGTGATGCACGAACACTATTGCCATTTGTGTTTTATGCATTCATTTCCTGCATTCTAAATTTTCTTCGCCATAAGCCGTCTCCTTTCTTTCCCGCAGTTTATTTTCGTCTTCCTGGTTACGTTGTTTTCTTTATTCTACTTTCCCTTACCTAGAAAGGGTAAATTAGCCCTACGACTCACTCTCGAATCACGCAGCAGCCATCAACATTTATCTATTCAGAGTGCCCAAGAAATAACCGGACCAGTGAAATAAGATACTGAACAGGGTTTAGGAGTCTTAATAGGGTAAATTATAGGTGCAGAAATTGAAAGAAAAATTGTATGTTGAATGTAGGAAAAAGAAATAAAGTAGCAATTAGCTTTAAGAAGGAAAGGCGAGCTTTGTAAAGCAAAATATACAAGAAAGAGACAAAGAAAGAAAGACAGGAAGACAGAAAGGACAGGAACAAAGAAAAACAGAAAATAATGGAGGAAGACATACACAAAATAAAGAAAGTTGAAAAGACAGATGAATGGAAAGATAGATGTTACAGGAAATACGAAGAAGGGAAAGAGAGAAATGTTTAACAAACGAATAATAATTGTCCTGTTTTTCAAGGTGTATAGCATCATCTGTTAGGAAGCAATAATTTCCTCTGTCAGATAATTATTTTTGACCCAGAGCCAAAGCCGTCATCATTCAAACACATGGCGCGGCCTTTACTAAAGAACTGTCCCATGTTTACGGGGTGAAGCTGGTTAGATATGTCATCCTTCTGAATCCCTTTGCAGTAATTTCGTGCGATTCTACTTATTGTTCCGCGGTTTCACTCACGTAATTCTATGGGCATGGTTTTGTTCTCATTTTCCACAGAACCAATTAGCACGGGTGCCAGCGGAAGGCCCTCCCGTAGAACCAAGAACCAACACAATATAATTAGTTATCGCTTCTTTTGTTAGAGAGGGACACAGTTAATTACATTCCTGTGCTCAGTCAGACACACAGATGCCTGTAATCTGACCGAGAATTATCAACTTCAATCTACAGGACGTCGCGCTAACAGGATTCTCTGCGGGTGTTACTAATGTTGTGACACTTTGTTCGCTTCTTGTTGCCAGGGACATGTAGACATACTTGCATCAAAGCAATGCAGTCATCGAAATAAAGCAGTGCATAAATTTGCAGTAAAATTGTAATGTGAATCACCTTCCATATTTCGGCACTATGTTTACGGCATCTTAAGTGTCCTGTATTCATAAGGAAGCTATTAAGTTGAAACAGGAAATATTTTAATACATGTTTTGGGATTTTTTATATGGCAATGAGATTTGTATTGTGATTTTCTCAGCTGTGACACCGTGCAGTCATATAAAGTTAAAGCAATCCCTTACAGACCTGCAAAGGCCCCGAGGGTTACAAGCGCTTGAGGCTCCCAGACTTCCAGACAATTTTCATATGGTTGATGGTAAAGCTGTCAGCCCTATACAATGGCCGCCTTTGCTCCCCGGAAATATTCCTGGTAATGATTTTTGTTAGAATCTTAGTCGACCCCAGAGCAATAGTGCGGCCGGAAGGATTAAGTTAAAGACCAATTCCAATGACATAATCGGGAATCGAACCCCCCCTTCCGGAATGTAGAGCAGTGTCTCAACCAACCGTGCGACCAAGGGTCAGAATTATGGACAAGTGTAAATTGTGCTACGTTTACACCAAAGACTGCTCTGTATTTCCGAGTGACCCTGATACAGACAAACCGTTTAATCGTAGCAAAGCTAATTATTTCCGTCTTTGTTGAGCGAAACCATTGAATGTTACGCTAAGTTCTGGTCATCAATTTAACCATTTACCATCAGTGGCGCACTTGTCGCTCGCTGGCTCTGTTGTTGTCGTAGTCTGTCCGGATGAAGTAGCCGCCGATGTAGGGACTGCGGCTCTGTAGAGAGCTGGGAGGACCGCCCAGAGAAAGCGAGAATGTCGGAGATCCTTGCGAGGGCAAAAAGGTTCTTGCGTGTTAAACGCAAAGCTGGAATGGGAGCATAATCGAATGAGAGTGAACTTAACGCCACCGAGTTTGGTTTCTTGGCTGGAGACTTGTGGTGCACATTCTAATGGCTGCTGTTGGGCGAAGCTCCCATTTGGAGAGGAGTCGCTATCCTTTCGGCCTACCTTCGTAACGGGGGAAAATGGACCGTGCCCCTTTTTGACTGCAAGCCTGCGTTTGTCTTGCGATTGGGGAAAGTCATGGCAAAACCTTAGTGGGTATGTTCTGGTTACGTATAGGCAAATTTCAAGCATGGAGACCAGTTAAATATTTGACAACGGAAGGTGGTAAAATCCGATGCGGGTCAATGGGGACGGTAAGGAATTGATAAATTTCACCCTACAACAGGCCATTAAGGCCCAGAAGGGGGGTAGAGGTGTATCTCTGCTCTTCCTTTCACCTCAGCGCAAGGTAGGGGTGGGTGTTTTACGCCACGCCCCCGGGAATAATCCGGTATCCATTGTATAGGAGGCCGGATGGGCCCCAGGGCCAATCAAGAAGGGTGCAGAAAATTTCATTTACACCGGGATTCGATCCCAGGACCGTCAAGCCCTTAGCCAGTCTGTATACCAACTGAGCTATTCCGGCCCAGCAATGGGGGCGGTACACAGGAAATAAAAACGCTTACAGGGCCTACTGTTACATTGCATACAATCTAAACTAATGAATACCTCACGTATAAGTCAGGTTACTACTCATGTTATTGTTAAATCTCCTTTTTTAGGCGCGTTCGCAAAATTACGAAAAGCGACTATTAGTTTCGTCATGTCTGTCCGTCCGTCTGTCTGTCCGCACGGAACAACTCGCCTCCCACTGGACAGATTTTTGTGAAATTTGATATTTGTTTTTCGAAAATCCGTCCAGACAATTCAAAATTATTAAAATCGGACAAGAATAACGGGTACTTTACAGGAAGACCAATGTACATTTTTGATCATATATCGCTCAACTATTCTTAGAATAAGAATTTTTTCAGACAAAAATTGTAGAGAAAATGAAATGAGACATTTTATGTTCAATAGATTTTTTTTTCGAAAATCGTGTTGTTTATGTGTAAAAATATTGTACATCGGGGCAGGCCACAGATGACAATATGGCGCATGCACATTGCATGCTGGTTATCTAAGGCTACAAACACACGCACTCACAATATGTAATATTTACTGCTTTTCCACTGCAACTGTGGTTGCACGAACCCGCCTCAGTGATACGTTACACGTACATTGCCTCTTTTGTTCAATATTTAGCAGTACGTGTTTCTGTCAGTCACAGAGGTCACGTCTACCGTCCGGACCTTCAGAGCTTGGGTTTGATACCCTCTCTGTTCATCGGCTTATGCTTCTCCGTCTGTGTTAGTGTCATCGTGTTTAAGTGCTATGAGCACGCCACGAGATGTTCAGAGCAAGAGGACCAAGAGGAATTTTAAGCTACTCTCTATTCTGAAAACACGGGTACACTTACCTGCACTACAGGGGAAATAAATCACATATAAGTGATGTCTATGAGACAAGAAGTGTTCAGTTACAGCGTCCATCTACCGTCCAGTCCTGTCCCACCCTACACTCCGTGTATTCTCATGTGCCCTTAATATAGGCATTACATGCATTGCAATGGGCCGGTAATGAACCCGGGATATTTTTGTTGCAATAAGCCTTAAAATTCTGAACAAAATAACCATGTGTAAGTAATCAGTAACTAACCATGAACCATCTCGTGGCTTCAGTTTCATTATTTGCACTTGCCATGGCCAGTTGGATCGTTTGTGTCACCGAAGATGGCCGGAAACGTTAAGCGGATCACGTGTTCAAACAGATGAGCTTCCCGAACTCTGACTTTTCAATATATCCCAGAGATAATGAAATACGAGTATATTTTAATGCAGCTGTTGACCTACCGGTATATATGCACAATCAAAACGGACTGCCACTGCATGTTTAATTACAACAGGGTTGAATTCCAGCAAGCTATTTGCTATGATAACATTATTTAATTGTAAAAGTTTAACATTATTGCTGTGCTTAATCAATAACCGTGATATGAAAACGCTTTGGGGAGTGGAGATAGGGTCAGGGCCAGATTAAGGGACAGGTCAGTCGGGCAGCTACCAGGGGCTTCAACCCATAAGGGGCGCTAGGGGATCACTGGAATAATCAGAAATACTGTGCTAGTCAACGCCGGTTCCACGCGCGACATTATCTCTCCGAAAATTATCCGCAGTTTAGGCACGCGCCCTCAGAAATTTTCGCCAGCCTTGTTATAAGCCGAAAATATTTAAGTGACATCTTTTTGAAGGGACGCTGAATTATTAGACTGCCCGGGATGCCCACATATCTCGGGCCGGCCCTAAGTACAGTTCCACGTTTCTGAAACCTGTGCAGCAGATGGCGGTGAGATGTAAGATTGATGCCCCAGGCATTTCAGCCCTAGTGAAACAGTTCTCCTGATCCCATGGAATAAGAGCCTGGATTGGCCTCAGAACTGGTCTGGACGCTTTGGACAAGCCTCGTGTCCCTGTCGGAAACTGAAATCCACTCCGCCAAATACCAATCCCATAGAAAGTTTTATGTATAAGAAAATATGTGAATAATTCTGATGAAAGTAACGAGTTGTTTTGATTTTATTTGTATACGGATTTTAATGTCTTTTGTATGATGTTAGGTGATAAAACAGTAACTTCGGAAATAATGTTGAAAGTTCTGTTATTTCTGAACTGATTTCATGAGAACTGGTGGACCAAAACCTGGAACAAATCAGCTGTCATGGTATAATCAGCCTGCCGTTACTTTATGTTGATTAATTTCCACATAGGGGTGAAAATAATTTGTGTTATTATGCCATTAGTTTCGGTCATACAGACGGAAGGAAGTCCTCGTGTCATGCGAGCATTCAGCATGCTCTATTTGTAAAAGATGGATTTGGTTTAGCAGGGGTTGTAAAACGTTCTGTTGTGCTCCTGACACATGCAAGTTCAATATGAAATCAAAAAATATGTTTTGTATCAGTGGCGTGATTTAAAAACCTTTAGACAAAGTACCTCGCAACAGGATAACCGTACCTCAAGGACATGTTTAAGGGCTCAATTCGAATTGAAAATTTCCTGTTATACGTATGTCCGAAATGTAATGGTTACCACGTTAGGCACTTTTTAACAATTTAAATGACTAGCGTAATAATTTTGGGACTGATTTATATTTCACTAAATTTATTACATAAATTTCACGTGCATAGCAATATAAACGTTGTTGTTACTCTATAAATATTTTTTTTATTTCGAGGTATTATTTGTGCTTGTTCTAATGCTTGATGTGGTCCGTCATGAGAGACAAGAAAGAGAATACGCCCGTTCATATATGAGTGCGAAAATCCGTTGAGCTGTTCAAAAGATCGGTGCAAGCAGGACCGGCATGAAATACGTGGGGCACCCCAGGCGGGCCAATAACACTGGACAACAAATTTCAAACATTTTTTTTGTATCTGTGATGAATATGTTATTAATTTATTTGTTTGGATCTATGAAGTTAGAAAAGAGACATAAAAAATTACTTGGCTCTAGTTTTCAAATTATGCTACCACTATGATATATTACGAAATAGGTTGAAATAGTATACGGAACGGTGGATTAAATAAAAAACTAAATACTATTCAGTAGAAAAGAATGTGTTTAGTAGACTTATTCTGTTTACGGATGATATTTACAACGTGAATTGAACATCTGCACAGTCTTTTTCATGTAAGTTTATTATTTAACACAAACAAAACCATTTTTTCCCCCGGTTTTGTCTGTCGCTTGTATTCCATGGTAGGGGTATCCCTTGCCAAAGTCCAGCAGTAGTCAGCGAGCATAGCACAGTTCCATTTCCCTTGATATCTCTTCTCCATTGAAGAAATGTCTTGATGGAAACGTTCACTGCACCACAATTCTCTGGGAAAAATTCAAATGCGAGTGAAGGAAGTGTATTTTTAGTGACATGTTGCAGCCTCATTTCTGGTAGCTCTGCAAAAGGTTGTTTACATGCTCCTCATAGTTTTGAGTCCTTCTGTTTCCCAAAAATCCTTTTACTACAAATTTAAAACTGTCCCAAACCGACTTTTCGTCGCCTTGAAGGAGCTTGTCGAAGTATTCGTCCTTGATAAGGTCCCGTATTTGTGGACCAATGAAAATACCTTCTTTCAATTTTGCCTAACTTAGTCTTGGGAACTTTTCTCGTAAGTAAGTAAAGGCAGCTTCTTCTTGGTTCATGGCCTTTACAGAGTTTTTTGTCAGGCCAAGCTTTAAATGCATGGATGGCAACAAAATTTCACTCAGTTCCACTAGTGGTTGATTTTCCACATTCATGATTCTTGGTTCCAGGGATTTTTTGGCAGGCCAGTCTTTTCTTGAGTAATGAAGAGACCGAACTCTGCTGTCCCATTCACAAATGAAACAGCAATATTTTGTGAATCCTTGTTGTAGTCCAAGTAGTAAGGCAATAACTTTGAGGTCACCACAGATTTGCCATTTGAATTTATCGTAATTAACGGCTTCCATCAGAATCTTCAAGTTCTCATATAACTCCTTATTATGCACTGAATGACCAACGGGAATAGAAGGTAAGGTGTTGCCATTGTGAAGGGTAACTGCTTTGAGACTCAATTTAGACGAGTCTATAAAGAGTCGCAAGTCCAGAGGAATGTGATTAATTTTGAGTGTTTGCATCAAGCCATCAATACCAGTGCAAGCAACAAGGCCCCTTTCCATTTTAAAGAACTGAACTAGATCTTCGTACATTTTACGATACACAGAAATTCTAACGTTTTCTTCCAGAAGTTTCCATTGCTGCAGTCTTGAACCTAACAGTTCAGCCTTACATTTAGGTAGGTCGAGATCCCTAATTAGATAATTTAATTCCTCTTGTGTAATTCGATCGAATTCGTTAGATTGAAGATCAGCAGTAAAGTCATTATCCATAGATGTTGGAAGTTTTTCGGTAGGCTCGTCATCTGAATCTAAAATTTACTGCTGCGGTGGTACTGGAACAGGGAGGTCTTCAGTATGGGGTACCGGTCGAATAGCAGACGGAATAAACTGGTCAACACACAAAATGTATCCGCAACCAAAACAGTTGATTCCCACTCAAATCAATGTGCTGAATCCAAATATGGCCTTAGAATTCAATTCTTGGCTCTAGTTGTC
>Ga0209629_10000980_pt1 | contig 16984 bp, 14 predicted proteins | sample TergutCu122P5_FD_187286 | JGI IMG/M metagenome (GOLD analysis project Ga0209629, IMG submission 187286) | Cubitermes ugandensis P5 segment gut microbial communities from Kakamega Forest, Kenya - Cu122 P5 (SPAdes) (version 2) | ecosystem: Host-associated > Arthropoda: Insects > Digestive system...
CCCCCCCCAATCACAAACCCGCCTAGGTACCACAGGCCCTCAGCCAATGCGAGTCACTCTGGGTTCAAGTCACACATCCAACCACAGGTCTTACCCTGCTCAAGGGCACACTACCAGTTGTAACAGAAGTGTGTGTTATGACCAAGTCAAGGCCTGCAACCACGATGGGGAATCCGTTGCGAAAGCACAGTCGGTGTCACAGTCAAACAACGCGTTTCGTCCAAAGACGTTGACTTGCGCTTTGCGGACGTCTCACCCTCGGTCAAACTTTTTGTTATTTGAATGGATGATCGTAGTTCACTCGCCTACTCTGAAGATGGAGGCAGGAGCTTCTGAGAAACGTTGACACCTACCTATCAAACTATGTGGCATCGGATCGCAACAGAACGCAACTTTCAAAAATAAAATTTATGTCGAAACCCCTCTTTTCCACAATTCTTACAGCATTCGTGACAATTACGCAAAAAATCCCTCTTACGCTATACCTGTATGTTCATTTCCCAACTTGTTTCATTTACAAATTATTGCCGTATGCCCCATTACGAACACGTGTCGTAAACAGCGCAGGAGGTCAGCTTCGTTTTGTTGATAGTCACCTCCACTATGTACATGCACATCGGAATATTTACTAATTCTGTGTGCGAATGGTTTTTTTTTATTGCGAAGTGACCGTGCCGCTGGTCAAAGGACAGAGATCCTATCCGGTATATAAATCGATTATGGCGCCTGATTTGACAGACACGTGACACAGATAACTGATGCCTGAGTGATAGTCTTATCGTCTTCTTTTGTTCTCTTTATGATATATTAGTCGGGTGTTTTGTCTAATTTTAGCGGGAAGCCAATGAACTCTCTGCAAGTAGGCACACTCAGCATAGGCCCTTCTCTGTCGTTCATTTAATAGTACCAAACCAATTCACTTCACTCACAATTGCCAAGACTAGTTTACTAACCTCATTCAGACCACAACAGTTTAATTTTCTTTATATAGCTGTTTACTCAACCATCTACCGATCTGTTTACTACGTTTTTAGTTCGAAGTGCACAAAGAAAGCATTTTCCCCACCAAGCCTATGCATTTTCAACACAGTTCAATGACGTATGATGAGCTTCTCCCGGCGGTGCATATGAAGATGCTGCCTTAACCTTCAATATAGAAGGGCATACACCCTGAAGCTGGAGGACATAGATTCCTTCGAAACGTTGGAGCCTATCCACTTAACTACATGGTTTCACATTCGAAGAATGTATTTTTATTATTTCATTAAATTCGGTAGAGGTCCGCACCAAAATTGCAGGAAAAATTTAATTCTAGTAATATATATGTCAACCGTAATCTAAAAGTATATGCAGATGCAACTCACACAAAGCACGACATTCTACACAAATTATGAAAAGCACGAATGCCTTAACAATTCTGGGGGGTTCAACATCTTTTTCAATTACCTAAAATATCTTGAGGCTTGCAAAGAATAGGCACTGGTCATGAAAACCGTGTTTCATTTATCTCTAAACATCTTTTTCGAAATATGTTTAGTTCCAAAACGCAATTATCGAGTTTTCTAATATAAAATTTTTAACAATAAGCTTTCTGGTTCCGAAGTTGTCGAACGAGGACAAACGCCAGAAAAAGGCATGACGAAGGGAACAATTGTCTTTTAACAACTTCTGTTCAATAGGATTTATTTTACAAGACAGTTAGCAAAGTGACCGATTAGGGGCTGTTAAGGTCGGTGTTTGACTCCCGATTCCAGGCCTGACCTGATAACCACTGTTTCCTATTCAATGGTCAGTGGGGGGAGACTGCTGACATGAGATTAATGCAGCCACAGCGTGAAGATGAAAATTTAACTAGCTAGCGCCGAGGGTAACAATGCGTTGGGCTTTATTACGTGTATTCTCAAATATATCTTAATGGCCGGGTACTTTAAGCATAAGATAATCTTTACTTTAACTTCACTGCCGGGCATGCGAAGCATGAAACAAGACAATAAACAAATAATTTATTTATTGTGGCATAGAAGAGGCAACCCTTTAAATCACAGAGGTAACAATTGGTGTTCGTCTCATTTTTAATATCAAAAACCTCTGCATTCTGACACAACACAATGTTCACACATTTCGATGAATTTCGACATGCACATACGTTGTTTCCCTCAGCACAGTACTGAAGATGGGGGCACGAATTAAACTTTTACGAACTTCAGGATTCAGAAAAGTTCATCGACTTCTCGTAGGAAGATAATTCCGGACTTTTAACATGGTCTCATCATGGATAATAAATTACCGGTAACTTCAGAAACCGAAGACTTCTGACCTGATCCTTGGACTATCTTCAATCAATCACTCGGCTCCGATCAACTATAAGCCTGTCTGCTGCCACAGAACTAAACCCAATGTCGTTTCACAAGGCAATCCGACGCCCACCACATGAAATTAATCAGTCGCTCGTCTTACCTGTCTGACACAGCGGAAGCTGACAAAAGTTGCGAAGGTTAGGAAATGACACGTTCTCAAGTGTATACAATGTTCGTAACGACGGCAAGGCATAGAGTCCTCTGCTTACTGATAGCGATTCATTTCGTCTTACACTGCCATGCGGATACTGAAAATGAAGATCCATAGCTTGCACAAAAATGTATCGTTGAAATTACAAAATCACAAACAAAGGGGTTTAAAAGTAAAGGTCAAGTTGCTCCTGCGCTTTATTAAGTACCAGGTCATGGTAACAAAGGGTGGATGCATTCTTGACCTGGATAATGGATGGAGGTGGTCTAGTTTCACGTCCCGGCCACTTCACTCAAAGAAAAAACCCAAAGGTACCCTATTGAACGGAAGATGAGTGGCCCCAAAACCATTCTGAATGCTGCGAAGATGTCGAAAATCTGTGCCACTACTGAGAATGAAACCCGACTCCCCGGCTGTCCAGCCCTACCCAATTCACTGTATTACTTCAGTTGGATAAACTGTTTCAGATGCATATCATCCCCGCTTTAACAACTAATTCCGTAAGACAGGTGAAACTTGCTTAGGTAATGTAGAAATTCCCTGCTTGTTTTTTACTCTAGGGTTTATTACCGTGTTCACAGGGACCCAACAAGTTCGAGACCCTGTATAATAAGGGTCAACAAATTTCCAAATATCTAAGAGCCACCTCAAAATTCTAGGCACCAGAAGGGTGACACGGAAGAAGTTCCCGACTGAGGGCCCCAAAACATTTGGCTCTACAGTACAGAATTTAGTCGCCTGGTCGACCAAACGCCTGGGATGTGTGCACCCCTACTGTATAACACATCATGCTACCTTCTCACGGTGAGCTCTTAGGCCCTGCCAAACCCCCAAGCCAGAAGGACACTCCTTGTCGACTATCAAAGACCAGTTATTAAATGTATTTGCGGCTACTCGCCATATCTGTATGTAGTCTCACTTTAATACTGTCGCCTCAAAAAAATTTAACCACAGAGAAGTATCTAAATTTTTATCACATTTTCTGGTGCAGTTCGTTGTAATTCTTCGGAGTCTGCACTCAAAACAGCTAAGAGTACTTCAGATGAATGAACTGCAGAAACCACACTTATGTGTGTGAACGGTTACGTGCAAGCAGTCGTAAGAATTCTGGCAGAAATCGGCCGTTACCTGATTGCAGTTATCACCTCGACTGACATATAAAAATTCTACACATTTCTCGCAGATCGTATTTATGAGGTTCGTAAAATTATCAGAATAAACAGCGATACCCCCCTAAGGCCTAACCTCGGTGGTATCTGTAATGGCGACACAGAGTTTTCTGTGTGGCAGGAACTGAATTTCAGGCTTCAAACGCCGCAGGCGATCAGTCGCCGACGTCTAAACGAAGAGGTCCTGGTTCGACCCCGCAATTCGTGTTAACAATATATAAGATCCTACCTCGTATAAAAAACACTATACGTCTTCAACAACGACGACAAAACGGTTATGTTATATACGGGAATAATCACAGCTTATTCTGAGAATAATACGAAACAACAGGTATAAGATAGGGCAAAATACAGATTCGTTGATGTGTTACATATAGCTACCGCTGTGATTTAAAGGGCTAATGGATTAGTTCCTAATTAAGGATAATGCGAAAATTTCATTTAGCCTCATCGACCAATCTGGTCACTAATTTTTTCTAATAATTTTCCATATCCTGCCTATGCAGACAGATGGCAAACTTGTGGAGGTGAAGGAGTGAGTTTACCTTACGACATACATCCAAAATTGCAATATACAACAAAAGGCAAAGAAAGCATCAATGCCGCGAACACAATTCGAACCCGAAATCCTATTATCCAGACAGTAAATATCTTTAGCATCATGGTTACCTGTTCGGCACACTAAATCAACTGATGCGGTTCCTTAGCGTTAAATAATGCGAGACCGGCATGTACGGTGAATTTGTAAATCTCGAGAATGAAGCTGTAGTGGGCTAGTTTTACGTACATAGGAAACAAGGAGTTCACGGCTAAGCTCATAAAACCACCTTTCCTCGTGGCCTGAAGTTTAGTCCTATAGATCTCAGAAAGCGACTTATTGAGGTAATACGTACAGGTGGTTCAATAATTGCCGTCGTTGGCGGTGGCGGCGGCAGTGGTGGCACTAATGGTTCATTATTATTCTGCTTTTTGGAAGAGCTCGTATAAATTTTGCCTACTTTAAATTCGCCCGTCATAAACCCAGAGTTCCGCACAGGCGCCCGCCATATAGAGGCAGCGTGTGGTTGGTTACACCACACGCAATTTCGCATGCCAATCTCCGACAGCTCATTACTTTCGAGACACATGGTTCCAACAGCGGTGCTGCAAAGAATTCAGGTATTCTTGGATGTGACGCTGTCACCGGATTTGTGGTTCCCGGTATTTCGAAGAATCGTGGTGCCATCAACTTTAAGAATCGAAAGTCCAAGAACTCTTGGACTAGACGACTCTCGAAGATGGAAGCTCTGCACGGTCCTTAAAAATCCCCAGCGACAAAGCGTCTCCTTCAAGAAAATCTGGAACCCCCGGGTTCATCTGTTTTTACCATTAACAAAACCCCAAACACGGGATAAGATGTAATAAACTCTCACTGTTGAGAGGGAGGAAAGTGTAGTCAATCAACACAACTAGTTTCGAAAGATGTTATATTCTAACAATGAAACTACATGTTTCGGCCTATAATGGCCATCGTCAGGTTTCTACAACGATTAAGAAGAGTCTATATATCTGTGTAAGGGCGTGTTGATGTAGAGATCTCTATGCATCAATCCCCTATTTGCTCTAATATCTAGCACAAATTGCTATATATAACCAATAAATGTTAATTCACTGTTGTTTTGCATTATACAACGATCTAATAAAAGGAGACTTATTTACATAAAAGTGACTCTCGAGGAAAACTGTAATTTTCCAGTGTAAGACTGGTGTGTTCTAACCCCTAAATCAAGAAATGGCACTCTAATTTAAAAAACGAGTTTTCTCAATTTTACATTCTTCCCGTAAAAGCCATCCTTCCGACCGGGTCCGTAATATAGTTTGGCATAATTTTAACCCCTGGCAGACTATTACTATTTCACGTGTTCCTCACAGACCACACAGACATCCACGTAGGTGGGGAACCACTGGCATATGTATACCATGCGCCAATTATTAAGCAGCGTGTCACTTCCATCCCGCAGGTTTAGGCGCCCGTCATACTTAATTAGACTGTGGGAATTTTAAATTGCCATAACACCGGAAGATGGTGGGGGGGGAACCAACGCAAAAATAAATTTCGTGCAACTCCTCAAAGGTGAAATGGGGAAAACGACAGCATGACTTCATAAACCAACATCTTCCTTATGAAAGGAAAGTACGTTCAATACAAAAAGACCAGTAAGGACAGAGAGTGATCTAGACTCGCCTTGAACCAGGTATCTCTCAAACAGATAACCGCTTCAGCTCACCTGTTCAGCACAACGGCAGCCACCAGCAGCGAAGGCAGCAAAGCCAAACCACTCACCTAAAACAACAGAGAAATAACAGTCAATAGAACCAAAGCATAAGCTCTCCCGGGGAAACCTTGGCTTTGACATTTCGTACCCTCGTTCCTGCATACGAATAAATCGACACATACGAGAAGGGGTTCCTGAAAAATTCGTTATACTTTCGGCCCAATAATCGGAAGAACCCCACAAACGCGAACCCACACGAGCGGCCTGATGCATAAAAATGCAACTGTGTTAATAAAATACCAGGAAACGTTAGCAGGTAATGTATATGACCTGCATTTGTGTGTTATTAGATTCTGATCAATTTCTTGAATTTTAAGCAGGATACACATTTCAATTTAATACTGTTTGTGTAAGATAAGCCAGTGTCATTTATAAACTAAAATATAGACTGAGGCTTCTGTTCGTAGAAAACAGGAACCCCAACCTCCATGCCACATACGTGTCACGTGGAAAACTGCTCTATATAAAGACCACACTTGCGGAACGCATGTGGTCTGTAAGCAGAAGAACGAGTCTATTCGTAACATAATACTACAAATCACCGCTCTGTGCTAGTACAATGCCGATCTAACAAATAGGCCTACAGCGCACGCCTTGCCTTGGCTCATGCGGTTAGACGCCGGCGTGCATTGAGACAAGCTGATCTTCGTCAACTAGCCACTATACCAACTGCGCCATGCAGGGTCCCAAAGATTGGAAGTTTCCAGAGTGTGTGGCAGTTATGGCTACTCTTGATACGTGATCTCGGCCTCTCATAATGGTTAGGGTTCATACTATGGCCTCTGCGTCATGACACCTTTTGAACTGGTGGGTGGGGGCTAACGTTTCGCAGAAACGTACTCCTGCCATGCAGTAGCCGGGTAGCTAAATTAGTGTACTAAACTAGGCTAAGGGCTCGATTTCTATTCAGGATTCCATTCTTCCATTTGCAGGATGGGTGGAAACTTATCTACTGTGTACAGTACCCATACCGAATACGGGTCCCACCCAGCATAATCTCCAATGGGTAACCGAGGACTTCTTACCAGTGATAAGGCAGCTGAGGCATGAAGCTGACCACGCACCTCCACCTACTGCCAAGTTTTCGAAAACGTGGAGGATTACTTCTAGTCCCCAAAAAGTCTTCATGGCACGGCGTTTAATTAAAGCACATGGGCATATTTACCTTCACTTCAGACCAATGTAAAACTGAAGAGTCTTCTGTTTAAGTGCCTCTATGTTCAAATGTGATACGGGATAAGGGGAGTTTTGTACTGAGCTTATTCCACTCTTACTTTCATTGCGAAGTTCATCTCTGTGAACCTGAACACATACCAATTACTATGAATTCTGTGCAATGAGTGTATAAACTCAGGGTGCGTCTGTCAGCCTGTCAGACGAGCTGCGAGTTCATCTCTCGGAACGTTATCTCTTATCAACACAAAACCTTTCTAGTTAAAATAATTTACTAATAAGAAGGAGACGGAGGACTAAGTGACTTTCTAGTGTCATGCTCTGTGATCTTAGGAGTGTTAACTCTAATAATATAGTGCAATGCAACTAAACGGCCATGAACCACCGTTCGATTGTCTGATAATGGCTAATGCAAACAGACAGGCAGGTCACGGATATTGTGACATGTCTTCCCACCGACCCCTAAAGGTCCGTATTCGAATAGAAATGCTATAAAATAGGCCTAACGCAACATTCAGTACAATGCAACAAGGTTAACAGTCTGAAACCTCCTCAAATTCATATATCTAAAAACACGTACGTTCTTATTTTTATGTCTGTACCGTGCATCTAGTATATAGGTTTTAATTCAACCAACAACGCATTATATACATATATATATTAAAAATATTTATATTATAATCACTCCTACATGTTTCGACACATTTGTATCATCCTCAGGGAGTTCCAAAGTTGTACATCGCTAAGTTACGTAGTTTATATATTATTAAAATGTCATTCAAAATTATCAAATTAAAATATTTATGCGGTTCTTGTTGAAAAATGTAGTCTATATAATTTTTACAGTATAATTTGCATCAGTAGTACTTTTACGTGGCCGTACATACATCTGGATATTCTGCAATAAATAAAATAAAATTTAAAATAATGTAGGAGTTCATGGGTTGATAAAATATATAAACACAGAGGTTAAATTATAATGTATGATGGACTTAAACCCTGCGTTGATGTTGCCTGTGTGCTGGGGTGGTGAGTACTGAACCACGGTGGATATCGGACTACTTGACGTGTCGTCTTGTGACGTTCGCTAAGGTATATCCACCACAGTTCTGTACTCACCACCCCAGCACACAGGCAACATCAACAAAGGTCAAGTCCATCACACACTATAATTCAACCTCTGTTTATATTTTATCAACCCATCAACATCTACACTATTTTAAATTTAATTTTATGGCCATGTAAACACACTACTGATACAGATTATATTGTAAAAATCATATAGACTACATTTTATCAACAACAACCATATAAATGCTTTAATTTGATAATTTTTAATGAAATTTTAATAATATAGAAACGTAACTTTAGCGACGTACAACTTTGGAACTCCCTGAAGATGATACAAATGTACCGAAGCATGTACGGGTGATTATAATATAAATATTGTTGAAATAAAAAATATATATTTTGTGCACTGTTGGTGAAATAAAAACTATGTACGTTCTTACTTCAAAGAAAACATACTCCTCTTCCCTCACAAAGACCAACTGATCGGTGCCATTTAAAAAAGTAATAGCTGCCTATTCTGAGCATCGTACGAAAACAAGCTGTGTAGGCAAATACAGATATTATTAATGTTAAAGTAATGTTGTGGCAATGGGCAGAGGAGAATGGGCATCCGTCACTAAAGAGGACAAGGCTCCCAGAAGGCCGTAGGGCCAAGGAGTTAGTAAAGTATGCGTTACATATAGTAACGGCTGTCTGCGATTCTTGGATATTGTAACTGTGGAATCATATAACAAGTTTTGAAATTTGCAAGGAAAAACACGTATTTCTGAAACGAATTAAAAGTAAACTGGTTCATTCGTGGAATTTCCATGTGCAAAAAATCGTATTATTGTAATCATATTCATGACCCGGGATAGCTCAAGTCACAGGAGTGACTGACCACGGTTCCTTTCACGGTCGGAGATGGAATTATTTTCACCACCGCGCCAATACCAATCTGAGGACTACTCAGCATACGCAGTGGCCAACGGAATACTTCTCCGATAATATGGCCGGAGCATGAAACTAAACATTTCACCTACATCCCATGCTAAGGTTAAGAATTTTTAATGCTATAACCCCCAACTACCGTTACATTCTTATGGTGATGCTTTAACACTTTAAAGCCAACAATTTGTATACTTTCGAATAAATTGGAACCAGACTAGAAAAGGTAGGTTCCGCAATGTCATACTTACAAAGAATTCTCAAAGGGACTGTTTGTACTTTATCAAGCTTACCTCTTGACTGGTCTTAATGTTTTATTAACAGTTTAAGACACACGTGAAAGAGCATTAACAACCTTTATTAGACTGGACTTCATTACGGGTCAATACCCCAGAAAATAAGAATTTCTGAAATTTTTAGTGCAAGTCTCACGCGCATTTTTTTTCAAAAGTGTTAAAATTTTAGGCACTGATATTAGGTCACTGACACATAGACCAAAACATATCAGACATTAATTTAACTTCATTAATAAAGCCTCAAAATTCAGTTCCTACCTCACAGAAGGCACCGCATTCCATTACAAGGCACGCTTTTTAAAGAAAATAATCGTAGTTTATTCTGATATCATATAAAGGTACGAGTGGGTGCTGCTAAGTCCTTAGGCCGACCTACTTCCCGATATCGTAAAACGGAATCAATAATGTCGTTGGAAAGAGGGGTCTGTTCATGTGCCGAATTGAAAGTCTTTTCTTGTTACAGAGCCTAAAAGGAAGCATGTCTGGCGACGCGCGCGATTTCAACAACATCGAGACGCAAGCTGTCATTAATTTTTTTTTCCTGCAAGGCAAGGCGCCGGAGGAAATTCACGCCATTCTGACAGAAACATTAGGGTAACATGCACCATCGTATGCCAACGTCAAAAACTGGGTGGCCCAGTTTAAACGTGGTGATTTTTCCACCTGTGATGCACCTCGTCCTGGACGAACCAAAATAGTGACCACCCCGGAGATTACTGATCAAATTCACGAGCTAATCTTGGAAGACCGCCGGATTTCGGCTAAATCAATAGCTGAGAAACTGGACATCTCACGTGAGCGGGTTAGGTCCATCATTCATTAAAATTTGGACATGCGGAAGCTCTCCGCGAAGTGGGTCCCGAAATGCCTGAACGCGGATTAAAAACGCCAACGGTGCAAGTCGTCTGAGCAACTTTTGAAATTTTTTCGGCGCGATCCAAATTATTTCCTGTCGCGATTGGTGACCATTGACGAAACCTTGTTATACATCACTATGACCCGGAAACAAAGCAACAATCAATGGAGTGGCGGCATAGCGGCTCACCCTGCCCCAAAAAATTCCAAGTGCAAAATTCCGCTGGAATATTTCTCGCCTCAATTTTTTGGGATCAAGACGGCATCCTCCTCATTTATCATCTTCCAAATGGCCAAACTATCAACGCGGAGAATTATTCATCTCTGCTGGTGCAACTGCAAGACATTTTGAAGGAAAAACGCCGCGGGAAGGTCACCAACGGGGTCTTGTTCTTGCACGACAATGCCCCGGCTCACCGGACACTTGCAACCGAGAAGAAACTGGCCACCCACCCTATTCTCCGGATCTGGCCCCGTCGGACTACCACCTGTGCCCTGGGCTGAAAAAACAATTGAAAGGTCACAACAAATATCATTAAAAAATGACAATATTTTGTTGTTAACAGGGCGACATATTTCGGCTATTTTTTTAGCCATCTTCAGGCCCAATAAGGAACCAGAGTTCAGGTATATAAAATGCGCACCTGAACTCTGGTTCCTTATTGGGCCTGAAGATGGCTAAAAATTAGCCGAAACATGTCGCCCTGTTAACAACTAAATATTGTCATTTTTTATGATATTTGTTGCGTTTATTGACGGATAATTAAAGTACTGTATTGATATAACACAACGGGATGGCTCCTATTAAAAAAAGGAAAGGTCGCCATTTTTCGTCTGACGCGGAGGTCACTGCTGCCGCTGAGACCTGGTTGGACGGACAACATTTTGATTTTTGTTTTTAGTGGCCTGCCCGCAAAAGTTGGCACTTACTTCGCCGACCGGCGGCGGCCGCTCTGTCGGTATAGTTCGCTCGCGGACTAAGGCCACGGAGTTTAGTTTGAGTTTTAGTGGCCTGCAAAAGTTACAGCAATGGGCTAAGAAGTGTATTGACCTTCGTGGGGAGTATGTTGAATAAATCCCGAGTTTGGTTGCTGTAGCTTGTTTCCTTCCTGGTCGGGCTAAGGACTTATCAGCACCCCCAAGTAAAACAATCCCTGTACAGTCCTGGAGGTTCAGGCTCCCACATTTTCAGACAATCGGCACATGAAGGTGGCAAGGCTGTCAGCCCTAGGCACCGGCCGCATTTATCCCCAGGGCCATAGTGCGGCAGGAAGGATTATGTCAATGAAAAATTACAATAACACCAGCGAGAATCGAACCCGCTCCCCTCCGGCTTGCAGTGCAGTGCCTCAACCAACTGCGCCAACGCGCTGATATAATATAAAACACAGAAATGAACTGAGGGGATGAAATGATATATATCAGCGCCTTTGAAGATCAAGCACAGGAAGACGCTTTTCTGTATACACGTACACTTTTTCTCGCATATCTGAAAAGAATATAGCCTGGATGCGTCCAGTGCGTGGTAGAGTTTCTACGCACTAATGGGAAAACAGCGGTCACAGACATGCCTCTCCGAACTGCCGCGTCACTCAATCGTTAAAAAGATATTTAGGTCAACACTGCTGTTATTTAGGTCAGATCCCTTCTGTTCATTATGACAGAGACATGTCGCGTGGCCCATACACACAAACTTACGTAGAATAGCAACATTCATACTGTGGTGGAACCAGTAAAATGGACGATCATCAGTGCTGCACGCAGTTTCCCAGTACGTATTTCAATCCGTCAAATTTCAATTCTAGTGCCTTTCTCGGTATCTTTATTTTATCCACTACTTCCACACAACCAAAACCGTAATCTAATTATATAGTGCTTGTTTAACGACGCTAGCAGTATCGCAGGTCATACAGTATCCAAGTGTTGGATAATCGGGGACTAATGCTACTGGAAAAAGACGTGAAAGGACACTGTGCCCTGAGGTGATACCCTTGCACGGGAACGGGTGGACTGAGGAAAACAATGAAGAACCCGTAAGGGTAGCAGTGTGTAACGCACGATTCGAAGCCGATACCTCCCAAATACAATTGAGCCAACTTGCTGGGTACAATTTCTCTTGTACCACTATTAACAGCACTGACAAACTTTGAATTCTAGCTTATTAGCTAATAACTTTATTCATATTTAATCACTTTCATCATACAGACCAAATACACACACACACACACACTCATCAAATCGCGATACGAAATCCACGCTTTTAGATGTAACGCTATGCTTGTCTGCATGGTGCAATAATTTATTTTCAGAGCTCCTTTACTTCTCCGGAAGGTTTCCAAATACACAGGTAGAATCTTGTCTGAGTGATTTACTTATCTCAGGTGATTTCTCCCACTTCCCCCTCTTGTATGCAATAGATAAAATAAAATGAGGTCAACAGCCTGAATTATATTGATATAAAAGCAATATCAGAGCCACAAATCGTATGCAGATAAGACACACGCAGAAACAAATTACAGCTACGTTCTGTGCCAAGCTTCCGAATACCTGCAGTTTGTTATGCACGAACTCCTCCATCTCACATCCTCACCCATGTGTTATGTCGGCTACATTAACAAGCTGCCTGTTACGAAAGTTAACGTTAGTCACTAAACCTCGTAGCTGTAAGAATGAATTACGACTGTCTTTCGGCACTGGGGAAAAATGGGCCTTTCGTACCAGCCAATGGTAACATGTGGGTATGGAGAGCTCGTAGAGTAACTGGCACGGGAACACCGAACTGCTCGCAGAAAAACCCACCCCACAACCACTTTGTCCGCATTAACTCTTGCATGCAATAACGTGGGAATAAAACCGAAAATCCGCAGCGGAAAGTAGACCAATAACCGCACTGTTTTCGACATGATCTGCCTCCTCTTGTGAAACTCGGTACGAACCACGGTACCACCGGCGTAAAGGTGTCGCTGCGCACAATTAAGCACCAAGCCATGAAGAGGTATGGAGGGGCAAAAACATAGACCCGCGCATTCTTAACCTGGCATGACAACGCAACGGGCACCACGTTCGAGGACACAGGACTGAAGTCGAAGCTGGTGGACTCCGAAGTCGGTCTGGACGCAGAAGGGAAAAATATCTGTCCCTGCAAGAAATCGAACCCCCAGCCCCTGTAGTTTAGCCCGCAATCTAGTTACTATACCAGCTCCTACTACTGGGGTTACAGCATCAATATCAACAAGGTGAATGGGAGGTCTTGTGAGATGCGAACTACTTGACGCTGCTCAATATTTCTATGTTGAAGAACGTACATTTGTACTACTGTCCAAACATCACGCATTGAAGATGTGTGGGGGAATGCAAATAAATCTCCACTCATTCTTAACCTGGATGGCACTCCAGCTTTGTATTCGTGAGATGAAGGGTTCAAATTTCGGCCTGGAAGTCGGTATTCAGTTTAGGGTTTCTCGGGACTTATTCAGTCCTCCCGTGCACGACCGTATCCTTCCAATAAACTGAAAATACCGCGATTCGACGCTACACATTCTGGGTTACTGACAGCGTCACTATATAAGCTCTTCACCAAATGTTAAGAGATTAAATAAAACTGTATGAGATGGGAAGAGCTTGTGTCAGATGTGAGAAAGAAAAGAAATGCGCACAAAAATTTGGTCGTGAAAATTGAAGAGAAAGAGTCTACTTTGAAAACCTAGGCGTAGATAAGACGAAAATATTTAAATGGATCTTAAGGAAATAGGATAAAATGGCGTGGACTGATTCATCTAGGTCAGTACAGTAACAAGTGACGAGATCTTGTGAACACGGTTATGAATCATCGCGTTTCCTACAACGCACGTAATTTCTCATCTAGACACGAACTATCAGCTCCTCCCGAATGACTCTGCTCCATGGAATTGGCTAATTGTTAGACAAACCATAATTAGTATAATCTCTTCAATACATCTAGGTCTCCAACTGCTTCTTCACCGCAGGTTCAGGACAAAGATTCCGTATCCATAGTTCATCTTTCCCATATATGGCTATGCTACATGTTCAGTCCACGTGATCTTCCTTGATGCAGTTGCACAATATTTTATGAAGGGTACGAGGTATTAAGCTCCTTACTGCGTAAATTTCACCATCCTCTTGTTACCTTCTCTGTATTAGGGCCCAGAGTTTTCTTCAGTGCCACCTTCCCTAACACCCAAATACTTCTTAATAGGTGAACGGCAGTTTCAGGCTCGTATATGCCAAATAATTCCATTTCCTGAAACACATACATTTTTTATGTTATCAGAGAGCCACGCCAAGCGCAGACAAGAACTGAACGTATCTGTGATAACTACTACTCTCTCCCGTACTCCACAGTCGATGTCACGAACGCGAATCACTGCAAAGTGGTAACTTAAATGCACGTACACTCCAACTGAAAAGACCTAAAATTTTGAGTTCTCAAATGCGTTCCTTTTCTCCTTGCACTCCCACTGGTTTTGATACTCATTTACAAAAGGCGAAGTTGTCCCTGTGGTAAATTGGACACCAAAACATAAAGACGTATGGTGGAACAGAGGTAGATCTTCACTCATTCTTAAGGATAATTCGCACATACATGAACATGCCACGACCATGCTCAGACCGCGTCGTCTTGCTGGCATTCATACATAACTGGTGCGCAGGCCTTGTAAGGTTCCAATATTTCCTCAGCTACTCAAGACTTTTTCCTAATTTTATGGAACCCATGCGTGCCGCGTGCACAACAGCCCGTCACTTCTCTCTTTCCAGATGCAGATAAATGAAATTCACGCTGTCCAATCCTGCTTCTTTAAGATTCACGTTAATATTATCCCACATCCACGACTAGTTCTTTCAAGTGGTTCTTTCCTTAAGTTCACAGAAGGAACTTGTATTAATTTCTCTTCTCCCAGTACGTGCCACGCCCGGCCCATATCATTCTCCTCGTTTTTACTACCCGAATAGAATTTAGTGAGGAATACACACCATGAAGCTCCATGTTACGCAATTTTCTCCGGCTTCCTGTTGCTTCCTCCCTCTTAGACCCAAATATCTTTCGCAGCACCCTGTTCTCGATCACCTTCAGCCTATGTTTTCTTTAATGTTAGAGATCAAGTTTCTTACCACAGAGATCATGCAAAATTACAGTTCTGTACACGTTACTTTAATATTTAGGTCCCTACATAGCAAACGGCAAAACAAAATATTCTTGACCGAGAGGCGGCCCGCACACACGAACTGCACAATTTGAACGTCTAATTATGGGTGCAACCAAATTCGGAAAAGTAATATGCCAGAAGCATGCCGAGTTGTTGAGAACCCTGTCGTATTACCGCTCACAAATGTGGATTATTTCGTGGCTGAATTCATCTGGGCGTGTGTCTTGCATAGTTGCCTAAGAAATAATCCCAGTGTGGAAGGCTGTGTGACTGAAAACCAAGAGGCTATGTCGGTCACCTTATGTCACAACACTTCATCGTTTGGGACGAAATGCAAGTGGAGAAACCACAAGACAAAGGACAAATACCGCGAGTCCATTGAAAACGCCTGGTCAGTCCCTTGGCAGCTAACATACGGACAACAGCGGAAAATTATTTTATTAATGAACGCCGCAATTTTTTGTCATGAACTTCTGCGCCCAACTCCTTCAAACACTTACCTGTAACGAAATTTTTATCGTAGTCTTTGTGCTGAAAATTGCACAAACACTCACGCTCTTGTACTGTACCAAAATGATTAGCTTCTCTTCATCCATGGTAGACACGATTTAGTTTGGTGGACACCTGCTGGACACCATATTACTAATATTCAGTCTGGTAACAACATAGGTGTAAGGCAGCGCGCTAGCCAGTGAAAACCAAACAGCTACCAACATCACGACACCCATATGTCGCCTTATCTCACTTCGCACGTGCAGGGTGTAGGACCTCGGCCTTAAGAAATCACTTTCGATGCGGTTCGTCGCTACATGGTCAGAGCACCACCCCGTATGTGTGAAATCCCAAACACAGTGTCGCAATGTAATTCAAATGGAAACGGCACAATCCAGATTGTTAGTGACACGACACGGTCGGTGCACTGTGCGACGATGTAGCAGCACGGTACTATATGGGTATATATGAGCTGGCCAAAAACCTCCGCAGTAACTATAGGCCAGCGGTAACCTCCATGCTCCACCCGCTTACGCTGTTGGAAAAACACTAAGGGAGCCGTCCGATAAGAGGCTGAGTGGATCCCAAGACATGGCCTAGAACAGAGCAGCCGAACCTTTTTGAGGACGCGTACGCAAACTGTCTATAAATTTCGCAGAAATACGTAGGCGTGTCCATGGGAATTTTGAAGAACAAAATAAGGCCTTGGAGTCCTCCATAATTATTACTGAACCATTATCATTAATTCACATTACAATTATACAATTAATGTATGGTATAATTATTATATTTCTCAAAAATGCCTCCTCGAGTAATGGGATAAGGAAGAAAATGAGGAAGTAACTGAAGCTGCCACAACTTCCTGTTAACAAAACTGTAAAACGTTTTTGATGTGATTTTGACCGTGCATCGTCGTTAATATGTGGAAATAAAATGCCAACTAGATGCAACAGAGGTTTTTATTGCAGATCTTATTGCTTGCTCAACATGTTTCGGGCATCACTATGCCCATC
>Ga0209629_10000981_pt1 | contig 16978 bp, 12 predicted proteins | sample TergutCu122P5_FD_187286 | JGI IMG/M metagenome (GOLD analysis project Ga0209629, IMG submission 187286) | Cubitermes ugandensis P5 segment gut microbial communities from Kakamega Forest, Kenya - Cu122 P5 (SPAdes) (version 2) | ecosystem: Host-associated > Arthropoda: Insects > Digestive system...
TGCCCCCCCCCCCCATTCGTTTGTATTCAGTTATGTTCAGTTAAGTTTCCAAGTACAGTTAATCAGTTCAACAATACCTGAAATTCCACTAGGTACCAACATTGTTTTCAGTATAGATCTCCCTTAAATTTCTCTCTCATGGACAGCCTTTTTTTTCCCACATACCATACTTCAATCTCGATTTTTTTAATATGCCGCCCCTGAAAATTTGCCGCCCTGGGCCTGGGCCTGGGCCCCGGGGGCCCGTGCGTAAATACGGGCCTGGATGTGGGTACAAAAAGTATCCAATACAGTACAAGTAGAAAGTTTTTTTGCTCCAGAATCCAAGGGTTAATGTCATGTAATGGACAGAGCATTACTCCAGTGCACTGTCTCGGTGCACACCAAACAAACAGGACATAACGTACGGATTACACGACAGGATCCAATTCAGATCCTAACATAATAGATATCTGCAGAACAAGCAACCATCTGGAAAGGACACAGTTGTAATCAACGAAAACTACTTTTATTTACAATAATTTATAATCAACAACACACTGTATCATTCTTTTATAATATTTTAATTACTGTAAATTTTAACTACATTTGATATGCATAAGCATTGTATGACTACCTTATCGCTTTAAGTTTCAGCAATATAGGTGTAAGGTCCCTGATGATGGCAGTTAGGCCAGAACATATGGGAGCTAATTAGGAGTGAAATACATAATAGCAGAACTGTGCATTTGTTGCTACTGAAAGAGTTTGTTAAGCAATTCACAATGCATGGAATGAACACTACGACAGCACTCCCTGTTAAACTGAGTACACTTCACAAGCACGCTGAGACCATCTGAGGTCCATGTGAGTTACGATTACCACCAACATGCCCACTCCAGCCACTGAGGAATCCATAGCAGAATGGAAGTCAGCATATTGTCTATCAAGCCTGCACATGCCGATCTCATACTTTCCTGCATTCCGTGACAAATAAAGCTGCCTCTCTGTATCTAATCTATCTACACAGTCTTCATAAAAGCACATAATATTTACTGCCCCACTGGGCGCTCTTAAATATTCCTTTTGCACACTGCAGCACATGTTACTTGGATGGAAGTTATGACCACTCTTCAGTGGCTTTATGTCAGTGGCAAATAGGGAAGATGAGTGAATTCTGGCATTCAGAATTCTCATAAAAGTAGACAATCTACAATATATTACAGGCCATTCTGTAAAATCAGGCATAAAATACAGTGCTTACTACTGCTGATAATTAACTGTCATGTGTGACACATCTGTATTTCTTAGGGCCAATTCACACTATACGTCACGTTTCCGTTCCGTCGCGGAACGTCACCGTTCGGTAAACTTTTCTCATGTGTAATTAAACGGAGATGTTCAAACTGACAGGAACGTCTCCGCCACGTCTCAGTTCCGTTCCGTCGCCACCCCCAAGCGAGAATGTTTGATGTGACGGCACGGGTCCAACATGCTCGATTCTGATTACGTTAGCAGTAATTACGTCATCTCCACTTCGCTTCGAGTGTTTACTTGCGATGAGGCCTGCCTGATTGTCTTCAGAAATGGATGAAAAATTAACAGAATTGGTGCATACACTTCTTTTTATCACTCAGAGCAGCATTTCTCTCATCATCATCTAACATCAATGCTATTGCTGCTAACTGTCTTTTAGAAAACGAATGAGGCTGCATATTTGATGGAGATAAGTGCGGGCCTCCTATCACGTGCTATGCCGGAAGGTAACTGAACATGACAGACAGTGTGAACACAGATCAATCTGACGGAATGGAGAGGGAACGATAACGGAACGGAAATGTGACGTATAGTGTGAATCGGCCCTTAATCACTTCTGGCATTTTCTGCATCAGTCCAGTGGTGCTTGCATTGATGTAACTGAAGTTAGCTTTGTGCAATACTTTTCCCCTAAATGCAAAAAATACTGACACCACAGGAATAATGGAATAATTCATATAATTTACACATACTTTTCTGTTGATTTCTAAGGCTTTGTCATGTTCCACTTACATTTCTTCCACCTTTTCTGATTCCCCTTCTAGGTGTCCAAGCACAGTGCCTCGGTCAGTGTTCATACACCACCCTCGCAACCCCAGCTGCTTCCCTCTTCCTACCGTATTCTGCAATAATTATTATGATAAGATTACTTGGCCCATAAATGTCATCTGTGACATTAAAATACATAATCACTTTTAAAAGTAGTTTTGCATTATTATCAAATGCCTCTTATTCTGAGGGAATGATAAAAGTTGCAGGTGTTTAAGTATTGTCTGAGTAGCTAAATTCAGAGTATTCAAATGAAAACATAAAACTCTGAAGGTGGAAACAAAATATATGTGACCCTGACAGGTAAACCTCTTTAAGAGCAGCTACTTGGTAGACTGAGAAAAAGATGACACCTTAACAGTATATTAAGGAGAGAGATTTCAGATTGTGAAATGGGACTGAACTGGCTTAAAATTGGGTCAAATGATTGGTGTGCTCATTTGTGAAAACCTTCAGGTTGTACTGTACTACAGTGCCATCTTAAAATTGCCTGACAGTTTGAGCGCGTGCTATCATACCAAATTGTACAAAGATGACCATTAGAATCAGCAGTAACTAAAAACTGTATTATGGAGGATAAAGAAACTTTAACAAACCTTTCTGAAGAATACGCCTGAAAGAAACAAAAGCAAGGATTAGTATTTATTCAATTCATTTTCTTTGTGAAACTAAAAACTTTCTGTTCATTTTACAGTACAGGTCAACAGGAATTAGATCAGAGGGTCAAAACCAGAAGTATGATTACAACAGAAGGGTGAGACACAAGACTGCCTTTTGTAACAGCTATCTTTCACATCCATCTCTAAATAATCACAGTCAACTCAGTTGGTGTATGTTGGATCATGTGACTGTACGAATCAGTAGTTCTGTGGCATACAGCAGCTGGAAAACCATCTGTTTGGTAAGTTGATTGTTTTTGTGGATATGGTGTTTCATTGGCAGGGAATTTGTCAAAAAATTGGAGAAAATAGGAGATTACTGTCCTCTGGGATATGATGCTGTGTAATCTTGTAGAAATTTACTGATGTTTCATGTTATTCTGCTGCCTCTTATCTTAAGGGTAGATGGTGGCAGCAGGTTCCACAAAAATGTGACTAAATTTTTGCCACATTCCATGACATCACATCCCAGAAGATAGTATTCTACTGATACTGACAGAACAAGAATCCTCCAGCACAATTAAGACAAACAACACAAAATCATCCAATGGATTTATCACTATCTATAAACTTTGAAGATGGAACATCAAAACCTAGCTGCTGTACTGTTCTGATATAACAGGAATTATCCATTATATACACATTCCTCCAAAATAATCAACCCAGCATAGTCAAGTAATAGAGCATGTATAATACTGCATTCATTGAAAAACACCAAACTTCTAACCACAACTACTGGATTTTTCATCATTACAATGATCTCTTCCATAGTGAACTTTTTGTAAAGCATTTGTGGCCAAAAGAAAATGCCAGTGTTGGAATATCCATGGTGCAGCCTGATTTTTGGCCCATGCAGTTTTTCAGCAGTGTTTTCAGCACGTTAGAGAAATTGGAACACGTGTATACATAAACACAGATATCGGGAGATACGTATATCTGTATTTAGTCCAGTTATCTATCAAATCCCATATGTTTCTGTCAATTTTATAATTTATAAATCACTGCCTAGGTATACACAGTTCCATTAAATAAAGTGTTATATTTGGTACAAAAAGTACTGACTGCATACACTAGTTTCTTTTCTGAAGTCATTTGTAAAAACTAATTATTCTGAATATATGTATGAGAGGACACATCTCCATTGCTCTGTCAGCCAACAGAAGACACAGTATATAATTTATTTCTTACCCACTACTGATGCTTAGTAAAGTAACCAGTACATCTAAAGGCTCTTACAGGTAAGAACTAAAGATTAAACTTGGTAATAACAGTTACAGTTAAACCACAATATAGCCCCAGTATATTGCCACCCTCATTTACTGTCCATAAATGTCTGTGAATAGAAATTCCGTATTATACAATATTTTATTTACCACCATAGACAGGGTGAAGAAAAAGTTGCACTATATTAGAATCTGTCTGTAATATCAAATACAATAAACTGCTATCCTACACCTTTATGACAGCAGTACTGTATAACCTTAGGAAGTAGAACCAATGTAATAGTGATAGAGCTCATCTTCACTTAAGGGTCTAATTAACTACCACACTCCAAGAAGTACAGCCCTTCTTGAGAAGCTACCAGTTACTCAGCTAGCAACAAAATTCCCATATTTTATAAAACCCGAAATTTCATGACCTTTTCACAACAGCCTCCCATTGGTCCCTATCCTCTCCCAATCAACAAACACAGCTTCGAGTAGTCCTGCACTGATATGTAACAATGAACTACTTATTGTAGGCAGTGACTTTCATTTCAGTGATGCTGACATATTCCATGATCATTAAATATTGTTAACATACATTCATACCTTCCTTACCTTATGATGCTGAAACTACAAAATATGATAACCAAAAATTTGAACCTGTATATTCAAAGGCAGTAAAATTACATTTTTGGTGTGTCAGTTCACAGAAAATATGTTTGTCCATTGCAATTGATATATCTCATGATACACACAACCAACTATGACAATTTATTCTGTGCCCCCCTCCCTCTCATCATCCTCAGTTCCCTAAGAGAGTCCTTTATATCTATACACATTTCCTAATTGGAAATGATAACATATTGAATTTCAATTAGCTTTTTGCATCTGTGATATTGTAACTGCTAATCACTTACTTTATACAGGTATTTTAAAATATTTATGTACACATATGCATACCAAGTGTTGAACACATTTATTACAGCCCCTGCTTTGTATTCTCGAGGTAGCTGGTTCAGAACATGCTTTGAACCACACAATAATAGATTTGTGTTATTTTTCTTCTGGTATGCGATACCACATAGTTTGGGAAGCTGGTGAGTGAGAAGCACTTTATTTAGTGGTGCTGTCAGATGAGTACGTGGCAGTCGTGGAATAATAATAAAACGGGAAAACGTAAGGACTTGGAAAAAATGTCTCACTGCCACTTTGTCAAGAACAAATCCCACATCCACTGCACTGGGATCAATCCGCTCTTGTTCTACCCTGAAGAGGCAGCAAGCACATTCTAGAACGTCAAGACATATTTACAAAGCAACACGACGATACATCACAAAAGGTAATCAAGGTTCTTTGTTATTATTGTAACATGTACTCCTGCCTAACCCACTAGTGCCATACACGATGCATCCATACCATTACCAGACATGTAAACATATTGCTAAGGGATTGCATGGCCCATGCAACAACATAAAATCAAGAAAATTCGACATTCGCCGTAAAGAACATTGTCGCCATGTTGTGAACGACAAGTACCAACTTGCCACTATAAAAAGAAGGTTGACGTCCATTGAAAATATTTACCTTGTACTATTCCAAAAACTTCAAAGTCTAAGGATACCAGTTTATTTAGTGTGGACATTTGTCCTCCTAACCGAACTCTCTCAAATAAAATGATCACAAAATGTGTAGTTCCTATGGACATAAAAAATAGGAATATGAAGGCTACGAATGACATTCGTTACAAAATTTTCCACTAGATGTCACACAAATATGTCAATTTGAACGAGAACAATAGTTCCGACGTAAACCGGCTCTTTGGGGCATGACGTTTCCTACACAAAATGAATACAGTTTTCCAGGTGCTTAGTCTTAAAATAACTAATAAATCATATCCTATGCCAGCACAATTAATGTTGATGTACCTTACTATAATTACGTTATACCATGTGAATATTATTTTCCACTTAAGATCAATTTGTAATGCAACAAATCAAAGTACTAGCAATGAGTAGTAAAGTTCGTGGTAGTCATCCGTGGTGAATTCATCGTGGTAGTACCGTTGTGCCATCCGTGGATCGGACGTATATAGTTCTGTGGCGTAGCGGTCGTGGTGGCATTGCAGCGAGTAACGAAAAGTGGGCAAGTTATGCATATCGAAAATGGAGGCGGATGGTTAAGCAGTGTATTCGCGGAATATAGTCGTGTGCGTGTTGTTAGCATTTTCATGTATGTCACTCGCCTTCGACATGGCGGTAATTATACGTGTTCGGAAGCGTTGCGTGTGTTTCTAGTGGTTTTCTATATTTGTCTTACGTTTCTGACCCAACTGTCAAATGTCAAAGTATCACAATGATGGTTGCCATGACAGCCATGCTGGTGTCTGTTGCAGAACTGTCAAATATATTTTCGGTGTTAGCGGTGTTGATTTGTTTCTGTGCAATGGTGTTATTTATAATGCGGTAAGCAAATAATAATATACGTGTATATATGCCACCAATGTTTGTAAATATGAAAAATGGAGGTCAGTGTAAGATATGTCTTATAGTGATGAATGACCGGGCTAGGTGGTTTGCAAGTCTACTTCGAATTCTGAATGTCTTGGATTTGAATATCGCCCCGGACACCGGCTGCACCGACTGAAGTTGTTTGTTTTCCTAAGTACCTCCAAGCAACTCATAGTGCGGTACCTCAAATTAAATTACGCAAGCTTCCATCCACATCCTTTTGAAATTATCATTGATACAACCAATCTATGCAGCATAGCCTGACAATTGTCATCGTCGTTAAATAAACCATAAATGCACAGCTAATTGCATTTTAGTTGAAATACATTGTTCCCCAAATATGATTGTGGTAACTCTTGGTAAATGAAATTAACCATTCTGAATTTACATACCAAGCAATGGAGATTCACCCTGCGTGTAATTCATGTCTGTATTGTTTGTGGTAGGGTTCGATGAAGGTTTAGACGACATTTCGTTTTGACCAGTATAAATTCATGTCAAAATTGTTTAGAAAATTATTCCAAACTGTATCATGCCCTCGAAGACCCATGTTTGTAACATCTCTGTTGTGAGAACCTTACTTCCTACATAGTGATTATCTAATTTTGAACACTTGAAGGTGACAGATTTACGGGTGTAGTTATGGGCGAAAGAAATGTTCTTATTGTAATCAATATTGCTAATGACCCCAAACATACAATTTAGGATCTTGAGGTGCGTCATCCCTGTTGTGTTGCCAAATAACAAGAACAAGTTATTGGTACATATGCATGTAGTCAAAAACACAACTATATTCCTTATATTACGTTTACTATAACTACGTAGTTATAGTAAACGTAATATAAGGAACATAGTTGTGTTTTTGACTACATACATATGTACCAATAACTTGTTCTTGTTATACAATTTAGTTATGGAGAGCATGTTGACATGGACTACAGAATAAATGTTTCATGTGGTTGTACAGGTAAAATTTTGAAAACAATTTATTTTGATTATCTTGATTATAAGGAATACAACAGTACATCTGTTCAGTGCAGGATGCTGACGGTGAAACACACTTTGGCTGTAGTCATTTGAGACTATTGTTATCATCAAAACTTGTAGTTGTCAAGTCATTGTTGTTGATACAAAAAATGAACATGTTAAGTGTTCTAAAGAAGGCTTAAACATTATGGCACTACACAACCTAGTTGAATGGAGGTACTGTGTGACACAACAAGGCATTTGAGGAATGTCAGAAATTCTATACTTACAAGTATTTTGCAAAGAGCACTCTCATCCTTCTGTATTTGCAGATGTTCTTTATTGTCTTGCTGTTTTATGGTCTTGAATAATATTGGAACTATCTATGGTAATATTTCCTGACCCTTTCTGTCTGTCTCCCTTCCCTCTACCACCCCCCTGACCCACCCACCCTCCTATACAGATAACAGGAAGGTTTTGTCTTCAGGATTCCCAAGTATGTTCCAAGTTTTGGTACACAGAGAAACCAAAGATCTTCTCAGAGATGGACTCTGGGATGAGGTTGTAATACAGAGCTAAATTTTCATAATATACAGGGTGTCCCAGGAGGAATGTGCCAGACTTCGGGAGGGTGTTCCTTATGTTAAAGTATACCGATATAACCCAAAACACCTATGTCCAAAGTTGAACGGTTACAGAGATAATGGCCAGAGAAGTTTGAAAGTATGACAGCTGTTACACACTTATTGATTACAGAATACATATTAAAACTGGCAGGAATATGTGGTTTCTGTAATGTTAATATCTGTACTTAACATCAAACTGACTTGTGAGTGACATAAAGCCATTAAATTGAACTACAAAAACACTCGCACTCGTGTCATAGTTGTCCTTAGGGTTACCAAGCACTTTACATGTGCAGTCGCAGCGAAGAACGCCCTTGAGCCGGCTGTAGACAAGGACGGACAATGCGCAGCGTATGGGTATTATGTCACGGGAACCAGGTACAGTACGTGGAAACGCAAGAAGACCACACTTTTCTCGCGCCTTTATCTCCGTAACCGTTCAGCTTTGGACATAGGTGTTTTGGGTTATATTGGTATACTTTAACATAAGGAACACCCTCCCGAAGTCTAGCACATTCCTCCTGGGACACCCTGTATATTAACGGCTACGCTTTAAACAGTTTGTTATTCATGTCACCATTTGATCTGCATTGATGTTTAGGATGGGATGTAGGGTTGATGTGGGGTGAACTGGAGTGGCCTGGTGAGGAAACAGTGACAACCTGTTCCTGAGTATTATACTGGTCTAAGCTGTTTCCTGTAATCAGTAAACACTAGTTGGTCACATGAACATGCCACAGTAGTGCCAGTGACTTGCTGTCATAAACGACTTCATTTTGGATTTCACGTGACAAAGCTGCAGTGATAGTGTCTTTTTATTTCATTACCAAGGTTTTGATAGTTTCTGATTGTAAATGGAGCATTTTTGATCCCAGTTATTGTATTTACCTTAATGTAAGTTTATTGTTCATATGAGGTGACTCCAACTCCCCTCACAACGTTGTCAGTTCGCTGGGTCATATCTCTACAGATTTTGTTGAACATAGTGTGTGATCATAAGGTGAATCCACATCTGAGATGATGCATAAGAGAAATATTCTGTCTTACGTTTGCATAAGTACAGTAGTTGCCATTCTGGACAAGTGTAAGGGTACTCATATTCTTCAATATATCAACAAAATGAACATATACAATATATTACATGTATTATTATCAACACACTCGTACTTATTTCAGCACTTATTGCACCATCCTCAGGGAGATCTTTATCATATGCTCAAAACTATTGTTACCTTGTTTGATTACAGATCTTAGGTTGTATTATACATGGGTTTACAACTTTATTTACACTTATTTTAAAAACATATTTGGTTTAGCGTAAGACATAAAGTGGTAAAAGTCCTTGTATAAAACTCTTTTTATATTTGTTTGTAGAAAAATGGCTACTGGTATTTATTGCAGGTTTTTCTACAGACAAATGCAAAAAGAATCAAATGATCTTGTATAAAACAGTACATAACCGATTATTGAGTACGTAACTAATTTATCATCCTTTACATACTTCCTGATGGTGATCCCACAGGGATCAAAACATGTAGGAGTTTTTAATGTTTGAATGTAGTATAACAGTGTAAATACAAGCTTGTGCATTTATTGGTTGGTGAATTATAAATTAGTTATTAACAGTGCACGGCATAAATAACATTAAAAAAACTACATGTACCGCCACATAATGCCAGTTGTTAGGTGTGCCTACCGTTAACAGAAACGTAGAAATTCTACCACTAAGTCCATTTTACACCCTGATAGTTACTTGTCTCATCAAGAAATTTTCCACCTCTCTTGGTACCCAAATTTTCATTACCTTGTTTAAGGGCCTGCCATGAGGACCAGTATAAGCCAGTTTAATCCACTCTGCACCTTCCATACTCATTTCTTTAAGGTTTATATAATATTATTTTGTGCCTCTTGTCTTCTATCTTGTTATCTTCCCTTTAAGATTTATAAATAACACTTTTATTCACTTTAAGCTTACCTCCTCCATATTTGATGAGGAGTAAAAACTTTAAAGCTCCTTTTTATATAGTTCTTTCCAACCTTTTGTTACTTCCTGTCTGTTAGGATCTAATACTCAGCTCATCTCTCTGCCCTTAAAACACTGTAAATATATGAAAATTACTGCTTACCGGCATGTGATATCGTGTAGTGTGATAGATGCCAGTGTTTCAGAGGAACCTGCTGTCCCAGTCTTCACCTCTCTCACCTTTCTGCCTTTCATAATTAGTGCCATGAGGACTCGGGCCTCACCTTCAGTGCATGTTCGCCCCTTGTAGTGAGAGAGAGAGAGTTTCATACTCTAATGAAACAGTAAAATTAGAATTTTGTATGTTACAACTTTGAGGTTGATAGATCGGAGGTGGATGATAGTAAGTGTTACAGTGCAGAGGTTCAGATTTTATTATTTAATATCAAATTGGATTGAAATTTGGTGCTTAATTTGCTTCTGATGCATAAATACCATCAAAAAACTAAGAAGCAGTTTAAGTTTGACATTTGAATCTGATGTATGTTAGTGCTTTGGGCTCAGAGAAGTTAAGTGAAGATTGTCGTGAAATAAAACTGTTCTTTTTAGCTGGGAATGTCAAATTACCTTTCTTAATTAAGGTCGCTCTGATTCATTTGGCAGTACGTAGTATTTTATGTTGGGGTAAATCCAACATAGATCTCTTTAATTAACTAACTACCTACCATGGTAGCTCCATGAAGCAGTCTTTCATGAGAAGCTAATAGTTCCTAAGCTAGTCAAGAAATTTCCACATTTTATGGGACATGAAGCTTAATTGCTGTGTTCACAAGAGCCTGCCAGTTGCCCCTGTCCTGAGCTGAATTAGTCCAGTCCATACCTTCTCATCATTTCTTTAAGATCCACTTTACTCTTATCATCCCATCTATGCTGAGATCTTGAAAGTGTTTCTTTTGTTCATGTTTACCCATCACAATATTTTACATGTTGCTCTTCCTCTCTGTGTCACATATCCCATCCGTCCTCCGTAATTCTGTTTTTAAATGTTGTATGATATTTGATGAGGATGAGATCTGCACTCTACTGGGATCTTACACAATGTGGATTGGCAGTTACTTACCAATCTGCACTGCATAACATCCCAGAATAGCGAAGATCTCTTTTATGCCAAGACTGAAGTCTGAGTAAAAACTGTGAAGTTACGTATCATTTATTTTTCTCCATTATCTTATCACTTCCTTTCTCGTAAGCCCAGCTGTTTTCCTCAGCACCCTATTCTTGAACACCTCCAACCTGTGTTCTTCCCCTCAATGTGAGAGACCAAGTTTTGCACCTGTTTAAAACAATAGGCTAAATTATAGTTCTCTATATTTTAATCTTTACGCCTATACTCTTATAGCAAACAGTAAGACAAAAGAATGAACTGAGTGGAATTTGGCATTCTCCGAATTTAATCTGCTTTGAAGTTCCTTCCCGCATGCACCTTGGATTTGTTAGTGTGGTACCCAAATATCTGAACTTTGACACATTTTCAGATCATACATTAACTGATCTTTAGATTGTGATTTTGTCCTGCATTTTGTTTATGAGACATGAGCATTTACTTCGTCTTCTCAGCATTTACTTCTAGATCATCCTCCTTGCTAGCAGCTAATAAAGCTTCTGTGTTTTTCTGTGTAGAATGTATGTTTTTGCCCACTAAATTAATGCCATCAGCAGGGACCAGGAGCCGATGCGATCGATTCAGTTCGGTCCCTCCTTGTTTATTTGGCCGTTCCACCAGCACTTTCTCAAGCATTATTGAAAAGCTGTGTTGATGTGGGATTTCCTTGTTTCAGACCATGAATAGGAAATGTATGTTAGCTTAACTGTAGGTTTCATTTGTACTTTGTTTAATTGATGTGGCTCCATTGAGAATCTTATACAATGCATGCTCTCTGACTGAATCATGGGCCTTCTTAAAGGCTCTAAACATCTGATATACTGCCTCATTGTGTTGCCATTGCTACTCAAGTATTGGATGAATGCAGAATATCTCTTCAGTATCAGTGACCCCAAACAGTTACCAGCTGCATATGGAATTAACCTTGACATTAGATTGGTAGGACTTGTACATAGATAAGAGTGATATATGTTTTGATAACCACTAATCTGTTTTATCACCCGTCATATACATATATGCTGTTGCTGAAATTCTTCCTTATTCTAGGTACAATTAGTAAGTTTGTGTATCTCAGAATGTACTGCCCTACCTCTTGTTGGAATCATTTCTGCTAAAATTTGATCAGTACCTGGCAGTTTTTATGTTTTCAGCTTTTTGATAGCTGTCTCAACCTCAGAGGCACTGGGCTGAGTCCCTAGTGGCCCAGCTGTATTTATTTCCTTCTGCCTAACATCTTGAACCCCCTGTACATTCCATAATTGATAGGTATTTTTCCACCAATTCAAAATACTGTGGGAATTTGTTAATGTATCACACTTATCATTCTTCACAAAGTTAGTTCTAGGCTGGAATCTTTCCATGTATGTCTCTATGCAAGTATGTAATAAGAGAGCTCTGTGTGGTTTTGAAAATTAGTATTGATATAGGCTACGTACTTGTGCCAGAATGTGACAAATGCATGAGTGTGTTCTGGGTCTTTGTTTCAAGAGGAAATAAGTGGAATAAATTAGCTATATTTAGCATTTAACTTCTCATTTAATTTGTATGGTCTTGGAACTCTTACTTATTAAACATTCTTCATATATCAAGTTTAAAAAAATACAATGACTTATCACTGAATTGTTGAAGGCAGCTTATGTAACTGGATGTGAGTCCAGCTTTGTTCTTAGAGATGTTTCCAGGACAGAAGCCTGAAGGTGTGATATCTGTTAACTGGCTGTGCATTAATGCACACCTCACCGGCACCGATAAATGAGAATGGAGGTTGATTGAATGATGAGTGGCAAAGGATAACTTAATACCCTAATGCAGCTTTGTCCACCACAAAGTCCACATAAACTGCCTTGGACTGTACCTTTCTCTTGTACAGCCTCAATAAACTGAGTAATTGTTAATTTATAGTTCTGCCCAGCCTGTCTATAAAATGTGATTATTTACAGGAAAGCAGACATTGTAAGTTTTTTCTCAAAACATCTGTGTTTCTTAATGGCTGTGACTTATCATTTTCTTGTAGGAATATGATGGTGTTTCGTCTGCATGGGGATGAGCTTGTGTTTGGCGGAGCTGTACATCCAGTGCAACCACAAATCCCTCAGATGAAGATGATGAAGGTGCACATCCCTTTCACCTTCAAGCTGCAAGATTCTTGCCGCTCATCCCATTCTGGTGAGTCATGTGACTTGCTTGCTTTGATACTTGTACACCCATCCCATTGTTTCCACAAATTCACTCTTTTTTAGTGAACCACCTATCTGTGCACCTATCACATATTTTCTTTGAAATGTGAGACTTCAGGCTTCGCTCTTCTGTGATGTTACGTAGCATAACATCCCGGAATATCGAAGGTCTGTCTTTGAAATGTTTCTCTTTATACTCTGTTGTCTTGAGATTTTGTTCAGTGAATGCAAGAAGGCTTTTAACGTGTGGTTATTTAGTACAAGAGCAACTTTTAAAATTCTCATGATGGTGGCTGTGTAAGTACTTCTCATTATACACTTAGTCATAATACCTGTGTACAGTGTGCACAGTGTTTATTATAAACCATAAACTTGATGATTCATTGTGTTGGTACGTGGCGCCATGTAAGGTGGTAAACACTTAGAAACATACTTGGTAAATATGTATTTTACATAACCAACGAGATACAACTTATACAATGTTCTTTGTTATTATCAGCGCTCTACATGTTTCAGGCGGTTTTTTCGCCCATCATCAGGAGCTTATAAAACTGTATGTGCAGCCTTAGGTATTGTCATGGTTCCCTGCTGTCTACCGCTGGTGTGGTTGGGTTGGAACCCAAGCTCCTGATTATGGTCGGAAAAACCGCCGGAAACATGTAGACAGCTGATAATAATAAAGAACATTGTAGAAGTCGCATCTCGTTGGTTATATAAAGTATGCATTTAGCAATGCACGGTTCTGTGAACGTTAAAAATATTTGGTAAATGCTTAGAAACATTGATGGGAAGCTTGTAGCTAGTATTTACATGTCCAAGTAGTCCAAGAACTGCAGATTTCTCTTTATTATATTTACCAGGAAACACAGCATCATAACCAGAAGACATGAGCCTTTGACAGTTTGGCTGCAAAGCGTCAAAACTCGTTTTCCCATGACCTTATTCACTATCATACCAAGGAGTGTATCCAGCGCAGTGCAGAGGGATGAGTGTGCTTTTGGTTACCTAAGGTGTGATTCTTTGGCATGCACTCATTTTGTTCAAAGTGAAAGTGCTGCTATTTTCATTCAACTAAATTATGACATTATTTCATGGAACCTGTTGTTAGTAACAGGTAAAGGAATTGAAGTAAAATACTGAAGAAAGTAAAGATAATTGTTGGTCTTTTCCATTACTATGCCATGAAAATGTAGGTCCACACATTCCCGAATTTGGTGTGGGATAGAGGTGTGTGGTCAGGTTCATGTGTGTTAAATAATGTACATTGTTCAGCAGCACTGCTAAATTCTGCCACAAAAGAGCATTTTGCTACCACTACATTCAGCCTATCAACTACTGAAGGAACATTTTGTGGCAAGGTGTAGATTGCTTTGTGATTGATTTGTGGTGTTCATTAGTTGAGGGACCCAGAGAGAGAAAGAAAATTGAGTGTATGGTTCGTGGTGTTCATATGTCTGACTTGCAGGTGGGGCAAGATTGAGCGACTAACCAAACATTAATGCAGATTTTAATGAGCTGAAGTTGCTGTATTGAAGGTGTAGCTTTTCGTGGCACATAAAGTTGCATTACTTTCATAGAAGCTTGCTATTGGATACTATCCCGAGGCAGCTGAATGCAGTCGACATTGTCTCTTACGGTAGATAGGCGATTCGCAAAATCGCGAATGGTGACTGTTAGCCCGTCATGTCTGTTGGTCCGCATAGAACAAGTCAGCTCCCACTGGATGGATTTTCATGAAATTAGATACTTGAGTGTTTTCGAAACTGTGTCCAGAAAATTCAGGTTTGATTAAAATCTGACAAGAATAACGGGTATTTTACATGAGAACCAATATACATTTATGATCATATCTCGCCGAATTCTTCTTGGAATGAGAAATATTTTAGACAAAAGTTGTAGAGAAAATCAAAACACCTATTTTATGTTCAATTATTTTTTCCGACAATCGTGCCGTTTACAAGGTAACGTGGAAAATTATGTAGAGCCGGGCAGGACACAGAGGACAATATAATACAGCGCATGCGCATTGGATGCTGGATAACGAAGGCTACAGACAATCAGAAAATGTAATACTAATTGTTTTTCCACGACAACAGTAGTTACCCGAACGCGCCTCAATGTTACGCACATACGCACGTACAGTGCCTTGCAAGTTGTCTATTTCCATTAGGTTTTTAAAATAAAATTGTGTTATTTAATTTTCAAGTGTGGTGTAAAGGTGATGGGTTATGACACTAACACAGTGCATACTTCATGTTGTGTGAAGCACATGGACACTTAACTGTCTTAAATGCATGACAGTTTGACTTTTTCCGTAAAAAAAAACGTGCTAATGGCCTCTTCGTAACCATATGCGGCTCTTCATCCATCAAGAAATAGCACTGCATGCCTTTTCTAAATTTTTATGAACCTTGGCGTTAATAAAATTCCACCAATGGTCACCATATGTTTGTACCTTTCAACTTTTCATTGTGTCAGGCTTCTAAAAATATAGATAATATCATTTCACTTCTGCTTCTTTACGTGTGGAACTTTATTGACACAAATTATGTTTGTTGTCAGTTCCTTCCTATCTTTCTTTCTCTTCTCCCATTCGGCATTACTGTATAGTTACCAGTACTGCAATTGGTGTACTCAGTCCCGGATTTCACCAAGGCCTTCGTTATTTGCAGAAGTCGTAGAGGTTCCCGGTACACCTGTAAATGTAATTTGATTTACGCCGTTAGGAAAAGTACTCTCTTCCCTGTGCCGATTTTACAAAACTCCGAATTGACTTAGTTAATTGTTTCGGACATCCGTACCGAATTTTGCCCAAATAGGACGAAGAATATAGAAAATAACGTTCATGTACTCGTAGAATGTAAATGGAAATGTTTGTGTTTGGTTTAATTGTAAGGCGATTGAACGTTTATATGGAGAATCTTATGTGTAATGTTTGAAGTAACGAGGGAATAAAGAAAAATGTATACCTATTAAGTTCTACGCATTTAGCCTTCTTAGGTTAATTCACCCAATGATATAACCACAGGTAGCGCACGTCACTTTTTCTTTGTGAGGGTTTTGACGTTAGGTACTTTCTTAGGCACGTACGGGGATGCCCGACAGAGAGAGGCCACTTTGAAGACCTACGTGTAGATGGGGGATAATATTTACGTAAATCGTTATGGGGTGCGTGGACTGGATTGATCTGGCTCAGGGTGAGAACAAAGGGCGGGCTTTCGTTAACACCGTGATGAACCCGCGTGTTATATAAAATGTGGGAAATTATTTTTGGCTAGCTTAGGAACTGTTAGCTTCTCAACGAGCACTTCGCTCCGTGGCTTTACTAGATTCTTAGGTGATTTCCAACGTTTCGGAGTAACCTGGTGCCTCCACCTTCTACCTTGAAGACAGAGTTGGTAGGTTTCTCTGAATCGTTGGTGACCACATCCTAAACTGTACTGGCTTGCCACCAGTATTCCTCAGTGTTAGTAGCCCCTGCCTGTTAAGGTACCGTCAGCACAGTGTTACATAGGATGACATTGCTGACTTGCCACCAGTATTCCCCAGTTCTAGTAGCCCCTGCCTGTTAAGGTACCGTCAGCACAGTGTTACATAGGATGACATTGCTGACTTACCACCAATATTCCCCAGTTCTAGTAGCCCCTGC
>Ga0209629_10000984_pt1 | contig 16962 bp, 10 predicted proteins | sample TergutCu122P5_FD_187286 | JGI IMG/M metagenome (GOLD analysis project Ga0209629, IMG submission 187286) | Cubitermes ugandensis P5 segment gut microbial communities from Kakamega Forest, Kenya - Cu122 P5 (SPAdes) (version 2) | ecosystem: Host-associated > Arthropoda: Insects > Digestive system...
TCTGTATGTGTGTGACAAAGAAATGAGCTGACCACATCACATAGGGGAGGCACACCAACCCGACTGGGTTGTTTACGTTCGAGACAGCGAGAAGTTTTGGCTAACGAAGATTTCAGCTAACAAATGTGATTCCGGAATGAATTATCTTCGTTAGCCGAGGTATCACTGTATATTCTTATTTGTGAATTTTGGAATGCAAAAATGCTGATTGCGCTCTTTCATGCATAGATGACAAGACTTTTGAGTGTTCTGGCTTGTTTTCTGTGCCGTGTGTTGAAGGTGCTGTGATGTCAGCTGATACCATAAAGTCAGAGAAATCAATTCAGCTTCTCTTCTTTCTAGGTCATCAAGTGAGTCATGTAGTTGTGATGGGAGCTCAGCATTCAACAAAGGAATAAATGTTTCAGAAGCAAAGTATGGTAGCCCAGTTCATAACTCTAATCCATGTTTATTGTGTGTGGGTGCTGAGGCTAGTGTTTGCACAGCTTGTTTTAGTACTCCAGGCAAGACAGCCTTGAAACTGCACATGAAAAGCCATCCAATTAGCCAGGACTACAAGTGTAACACTTGTGGGAAAGATTTCCAGTCAAAACAGAGGCTGAAGCGTCATATGGGCAGTCACAGTGAGGAAAGGCCATTTTCTTGTGATATTTGCAGTAGAAGCTTTAAGCAGTTTTATGAGGTTAAGAAACACAAGAGAATTCATACTGGGCTTAAGAGTTTCAGTTGCAAGATATGTGGTTATGCTACAATTCACAAAGCATATCTGGAGCTTCATGAAAAGCGACATCTAGGCCAGTTCAAGGTGAAATGTGACATATGTCAGAAGGGTTTCTTTTCAAATTGGGAGTTGAAGGAGCATAAAATCACCCACATGGGACTGAAATTGTTTCATTGTGATGTTTGTGATAGAGCTTATGAATACAAAAATAATTTAACTCAACACAGACGCACACATCATCCTGATTTGCATCAGGATGTGAAGCTGAATCAGTGTGATACCTGTGGGAAGACTTTTGCCTACAAGAAGTCTTTGCTCCTTCATGTGGCATCCCATACAGGTCAGAATGTTTTTCTGTGTGACATATGTGGCAAGTCTGTATCAAGTATGGACTCCTTGAAATCCCACCGCCATTTGCACACTGGGGAGAAGCTGATTGTTTGTGATGTGTGTGGTAAGGCTTTTAGTGGACGATGCAATTTGCGCGTACATCAGCGTACACACACGGGTGAGAAGCCATATAGCTGTGACCAGTGTGGGAAGTCATTCACTCAGCGTTCAACTCTGGTAGTGCATGAGAGGTACCACAGTGGGCATAGGCCATATCAGTGCCAGGTGTGTGCTAAAGGATTTGTGTCCAAAACACTACTGAAATCTCACCAAAAAATACATGGCTTGTAACACAAATTTTGTTTACTTATGACCATGGTGTGGCAAAATTTTCTGCATAGACCATCTGTATGCTTTCATTATGGGTTTGGTTTAACTCTCCAACCTGCATCTATGCTGGCTGAGCATCTGGTATCATGTCTTAGTAATGTGAAATTGGTTTGTTATTGTCTGGCATGGAGTGTTGTAGGCAAGATGTGTGATCTCCTGTTTGTGGTAAATATTTGAAGGTCATGTTGCTTTTGATTAACACTGTATTTCACTATACACTTGAGTCTCTGCAGCCTTGTTTGTTACCCTATTTCCCTATATGTTTCTGTATGGCCATACACATAGCAGAATCAGGTAATAAACAAGGTTGCATAGATTGAAATGTGTAGTGACATATACTGTATCCTGTTTTAGTATTACTGTAGGCATAACATATCGTCTCATTCCTTTCTTAGATATTTGTAACCTGCAGCAGTGTGGACAGGGCACTTGGATGTCCTTTCTGTGTATTATGGTCTCAGTTTCCTAAAGTCTAACGGGCAGCAGTATAAAAAATGCGTGTGGTGTCCTGTGTTAGCATGTGGTATATACAGTTTTTGCCATCAGATAATTTTTGCACATGGAATAGATGATTTATTATGCTATACACGTGTATTGCTGAAGACACATTAGACTATTTTCCCATGTTACATTGTTCCACCATCTATGAATAACATCTTAATTTAACATGACTTAATATGAAATAGTTGCAGTAATTTCATTCTTGATGGTCTGGTACAGATTAAATTAAAGAAAGCCTTGTCATAGTCTTATGAACTTTATATTGGGGCAATTACTTGGAATGTCCCATAACACAATATGCAATTTTAGAACTGACAGTGGAAATGTGCCCCAAGGAATTGTGGTTTGTTTGAAGCATCAAGAACATAACTCGTCCATCATATGAACATTAAGCTTGTATGAACTTTCAATATAGTGGTCCAGTACTTGAATATGTGTGTGTGATTAAGTGATGGCAGATTTTACTTTTGGGTGCTTTAAGTAATTTTTTGTAACACATTGCAGAGATAGTACTGTTCAAGATGGGCCAGATGTGTTATGTTTACATATTTAAGAAACTGAGTTAGAATAGACACAATGGGGTGAAATGTGTGCAGTGCCAGTGACAGAATGGTTGTAGTGGTAGTAGTAGTATTGTATATTTTTTTAGCCTGATAATAGTTGATATCTAGACCAAAACATGTAGCATTTAAATAAAAGTGCAGATGTATTATACTGAGTATTTAGTATTGTTTTGAAAATTTCCTGAGGACACAGTGGGATGAATTGTATTAATTTAGTTTGTAGTAAGTTACAGAATGGAGTACATGATGTCTTTGTTACAACAAAACATATATTTGAGTGGGACAATGTACTCAACACTGGCCAGGTGAACCACATGACTAGAATCATTTGAAGAGGTTATAAAACTGCATGCAGTGTTATGTTTGGTGATTTTAGGGCATTTTCCTGCTGTTACTAACTTAACTTCCACACCATTTTATTCAAGTCAGATTGGTCAGTTACAGTTACCGATACAAGAAAAGACTTAATGTTGCTGGGCAGAGATATCTTATTTAGTCAAAGGCTTAGATTGTGGTCTTAACAGAAATATGTATCTCTCACTGTAATGAACTGTTTCTATATTTTGTCCGTTTTCGGTCACTGAGAAGTGTGACTCCCACATAATGGTTGACTAATGGCAGAATACTAAAGTGTTAGATGTTTATATTCTAGTGATGACACAGTGATTTGTACTTTATGTATATTTATTTATGTGTGTTTGTTTCTGTAACAGCCATCAGTTGTGTTAACCAGTTCTGTGTGGCATACACATTGCATTCCATATTATACCTTTCACATGTTAGCTTATTTGAAATGCTGGTTGAGTAGAGATTTGAGAGTCTTATGTTTAACTAAGTAAAGATTACGTGTGATGCCATGTGGTCTGGTGGTAGATATGTACCAGTGTTCTAGAGAAACCCACAGAATCCATCATTAGGATAGCTTTGCCTAGTGGATGATAGCTTGAAGTTCTTCTGAAGTATCAGTATACAGTGAGGTCTTCATTTTTCTGGAATGTTACATGGTATAGGTTGGTAGTTGCTGACCAGTGTTTTGGAACATGCTCGGTTCCTCTTCAAGGGTCATGCAATCCCATATGGTTGGACCCAGGAAGATGTGACCAGTGTTGTTCGAGAACATTGGTAACAAACTAGCAACCTTCGCCACACAACATTGCAGAAGAGCAGAGACCTCAACTACCCCACAGCAGAAGTCTGAAGTCTTACTTCATCGTGCATCTGTAATGTATGTTGTGCTATGTCCCAGAATACAGGTACCTTTTTTGAAAGTTTTTGATCATTGTTCTTAAGGTTGTGTTGAGTTTTATCCTTCTAGCTGATGTATGGGGTTCTGGATTTTTCATTTAAATTATTTGTTGGATCTTGGATGACTTTGGTTCCAGCACTGCATGTCATATGTTATCATGTGTAGGGATAATGGACGCTTCGGATAATGAAGCTGTTTCTGCAACCTGTTTATTATATTGATTGGGTTATGTATTAGTACTTCTTTAAGCTGAGAATGAAAATAAATTGACTGCTGTCTCAGTTTGCAGCTTCATGATGAAGGTGTGACACTGTGAGTCTTTGACCATTATCCCAGTTTTATATATCCTCCAGGTTTTGGATTTTGGCGTGTCTGCCATCAGGTGAACAGAAACCCACTCCATGGGGTTTGTAGTTACATCTGCTCTCATATTGTGGAAAAACAGCAGTTTTGGTTTCTGAAGTTGTATTTTTGCTTATATGTACAGCGTGAAATAGATAGGTCTCTTCCTTGCCTGTGCCTGAAACAATGTTACCTTGGTCTGATGTCATAATCTGATATGTGCTTGTAAATACTGGGAATTCTTTTACCCTTCTTTCTTAAAACATGCTTCCAATATTGGCATTTAATTTTGTACTGCATTTTGAAGTGACTTTGAACTGCATTGTGAAGTGCGTGGATTTGGTTGGTGATACAGTAAGAGACTATTAAATTTGTAACGTTAGTGAGTAGCGGGGATAAACATGAGGTAATAAGAATAGCGAAACTGAAGATGTCGCAGTCATTTTGCAGCATTAGTAGTTGTGGCAGCCTGTTCCTTAGTTGGTGACCATAGCAGTCTGGACTGTACTGTGTTAGGTTACTGATGTTCCTGTCAAATGATTAATGTGGTTAATCATGATTCCTAAGACCTTGTTAGGAAAGAGGGTTATTGGAGAAACAGCATATAATGGAATTATGTTTTGATTAGGCACTCTGTGTATTTTCAGAGTATTTGCCAATAATGTTTTAATCATCATGCAGGCCATATTTGAATTAATGGGGAAGAGTGGGTGGGGAAGAATAAATTGTAAAATTTTGTGTATGAAAGATTTGCTCTCTGTCCATGCTTTACATTATTCTGCAATGAAATTGATAAGAGAAAGGATATTGGATTTTATCTGTAAATGTGTCAAATAAATTGAATGGCTACCTGAAATAAAAGTTGCAGTTTTGTATTTTTAGATTTATATTATTCTAAGTGAAATTGTAATTGGCTTCATAAATGTGATACAATAACCTACATCCTGAAAATACAAAATTTTGTATGATAATATGCTGTTCCAGACCAGAGTTTTTATTTGTGACAAGATGTTACTTGTATCTTAGTGGGTTTTTGTGCGTTCTCTTTTAGGAACTGTAGTATGAATATTTTGCTAGTTTGGGTCTTATGACGCAGCTGTCAAGATTTGAAAGCGCATGTTTCTCATTGTCCCATGAGAACAGACAATTACAACATTTCATTGTATTGTTAACTGGGAGCAGGTTATGTCTTAATGCTTGTGAGTTTGGGTGAGCAGCACATTGTACATACGTTACTGACAAGTTCAGAGCTAGTTTCTACTTTTCTATTGGATTTTTTGAACAGAAGTTACTGATTTGAAGTAAAAAACAGGGGATCTTTGTTTCTAGGTATGCAGCAGAAGTTATCAGTCAAGTTCTTCAAAATGGTGATGGCAACTCGTCTGGCCCAAAGAAAAGTAGAGTTTTCAAGGCTAGTCAGTTGGCAAAGTCAGGAGATAAGTTGAAGCATGGAAGAGCAATTGCTGTACATGAACGTGTCTCATGTACTAAAAAGCATAGGAACAAATTATGTTACGAGAGACATAGTGATTACCATGGCTGGCAGGAGGAGTACAGATGTGATCTGTGTAGCAAAACATTTGTTTCCAAGAAGCTGCTGACGCGTCACATAGTTATTCACAGCGATGAACGTCCATACATATGTGATGTGTGTGGGAAGAATTTCAAGAGACCATATGAAGTGACGTTACACAAAAAGATTCACACAGAGGCCAGAAATTATATTTGTGATATTTGTAGCTATGCCACCACTCGAAAGGCTTATCTTGAGATCCACCGTAAGAGGCATTTCCAGCAGTTCAAGGTTGTGTGCATGGTGTGTGGAAAGGGATTTTATTCAGATTTTAAATTGAAGGAACACAGCATTGTACATACAGGTGAAAAACCCTTTAAGTGTGACATTTGTGGCAAAGGTTACCCTTACAAGAACAATCTGGTGGCCCATAAGAAAGTGAACCACCCAGATTCTCAACAGGAAGTCAAATGTAACAGGTGTGAAATGTGTGGAAAGACTTTTGCATATAAGAAGTCTCTCCTACTGCACATAAACTCCCACACAGGAAACAATGTGTTCTTGTGCGACATCTGTGGCAAAGCCCTGACGAACAAGGAGCACCTCAAGTTACACTACAGGATACATACTGGCGAGAAACCAAACGTGTGTGCCGTTTGTGGCAAAGCTTTCAATTCTCGAAATTACTTGAAAGTTCATCAGCGTACTCATACTGGTGAACGACCGTATATCTGTGAAATTTGTGGCAAGTGTTTCACACAGCGTTCTACCCTTGTGGTGCACAGACGATACCACACAGGGCAAAGACCTTATAGATGTCATGTCTGTAATAAAGGCTTTGTGTCCAAAACTCTTCTCATGGCACACCAAAAGACACACAGTCTCTAGGGCTTAATGGTGTAAGAATGTTGCATTTCAGTTAAGGGCCATACAACGGGGCAGTTCTTAATTTCATAAGAAGTAAGGTCAGTGCTTTTTTGGTGTGTCAGATTTTGTAGTCGTTTCAACGTTGAGTGATTGATAGTTTGGGTTATTGTTTTGATTCACTTACATTGATTTCTGGTATGTGTATTGGCCTTTGTACGGAATAGTATCATGAATTCATGCAAGTAGAATCCTTATGAAAATGATAGTTGTTGACATGTTCATTAAATTCCTTGCCTTTTATGGAAGGAGAAATTTGTCTTGTTTACTGTGTCGTTTTTACTGTTGTTGCTGTATCCTGTATTGAACCAGTGTAATTCATTTCACACCTCCAAATCCAGTTTGACATTAATTTCAGCTCTTCATTTATCTCTGTTTTCTTATATCTCACAAACATACTTTATGCTTCATTTTTTCAGTTTAAATTTTATGCATATTTTGGTCTTCACCATGTATGTTTGTTACCACCATAATACTTCCAGTGACGAGTACAGATTGTGTTGTGTACATCTTCTGTTAATTTCCATGTCTCTTCCTGCAGATATTCTCCAGAAAACTTTGTTTCCAAGTGCCTTAAGGAACAGAACTTGTACTATAATATTAATAAATATCTTGTAGTCTACATTCTTCTCTGAGAGTGAGTTTACAGAAATATTTCAGACTACATATTTCTCTGTGTGTGTGATTAGATTTCGATATCATTACACTGTTATGTTTTGTAAGTATGCTTGATTCAGTCATTTGATTTATTTTATTTTTTTTTTTACCTCTTGTGAGAGTTGTATGTTGTCTTCATTGCCTTATGCTGTTCCACATTTTCATATTTTAGTAATGGGATAATTTGATAATTTGTACTGTTCCAAAATTAAACCTACTTACTTAATATTTATTTCACCTGCTTTAGCAAACTGTGTGCATAATTTCTATATACATCTTTAATAAAGAGTTGAAATATCCTTGTAGGACACTTTTTAGTTGTTACATTAAGTGAAGTGAGAGCAGGCAGTGGTTGTAAGTTTAGTTTGGATGCCTTCAACCACTTACGGATTACATAAACTTGGGATCAGCGGGTGTACCAGTTTCAGAATATTAACTGACCTATATGAATGTTTTACTCCTGTGCAGAACATGGTGTCAAAATTTCAGTGCTGAAAATGGAAGTTCTTAGCATTTGTAGTTGGTAGTTTAAACTGTGAATGCCTAATTAATGTTTTAGATACTGTAGATCTCACACTGAGTGGCCAAATGGCACTTTCTGGTCTTTGCCAATGTACTGAGAAGGTTAGCACATTTGTAACACATCCCAGCTCATGCCCAGAAGATGTTGGGTTCGGAATTTTTATGGCATACAGGTTGAACTGGCATCATTCATTTCATATTTCCTGCCGTCTGTGTAGGCAGTTGCTTGGCCACTATGTTTCAGCTGCTTGTCATGCTTAGTCACATATTTCGTTTGATTCATTTGATACTGCATCATTAAATAGCACATGAATCCAAATCCCTCTGCACTTTTTGATGAATGTCACTTAACATGTAGTCCATTTACTGTAGTTGATATCACATAACAGTTTATTTCGTAACCACCCTGTTGGCATAATTGTGCCATACAGTACTTTTTTGTGTTCACACAGTTTACTTGGCTATCTGAAATGTTTGTACAGATATTTTTAGGCCTTTGTTACAAAGTAGAAAGAATTGCAGCCTTTTGTGGAGTACACCTGTCCATCTTTCCATGATCTGGTGTCTGTAAATGACCTATTTGATGCTAGGTTCTTGATGTCTGTGTTATATCCTAGTAGTGCATAATACAACATAACAATATCTCATTTAAAAATTAGGACTGTGATAATAGTACTACACACCAGTGTTTAGATGGATTGGACACAAGGTTAAAATGATTAATTAACAATGGATGAAATGTGCGTATGTTGTGTTGTTGGTGCATAGTGGGAGACTGCACCACATAAACTTTTCCCGCAAGTAATAATTGTGAAGTGGTTTGCATCTTTCTGTGCTTGTGTCAACTCTTACTGGCCTTGAAGGACAGCACCAACTATTCCTGGGGAGAAGGATGAAGATGTGTTGTGTGTATGTTGTATTATTGAGTTCATAATAACCATAATGGATGGGCATCACTTCAGATTTTTCTTCCTTCGAGGTGTACAAGGGAAAAAAAACTTGATATAGTGGGAAATTCCAAAAGTAACTCATTGTGCAGCAATATCAAGAAATTTTCGAAGAGTGAGGTAGTCATGAATGTCACTAAAACCTCTCACATGGAGAAACTGTGTTGCAAGAAGTGTGGAATTGTATTTTCTGCCAAAAGAACAGTGTGTGTTGTGTGTTGTGAAATGGCAGTATCAAAGTGGAAGCACAGCATTTCAAAGAAAACAGCTGTTGTCAAAAATGTATGTAGGAATTGTGGTAAGGTATTCTCATCAAATTATTTGCTTAAACTCCATCTTACAAACCAAAAGAAGTGTGCAGGTGTGAGGGGTCAAATGAAATTGATGATGGGGAGGAAAGAACTGGAAGAAAAAATAACATGTGGAATATGCAGTAAGAGGTTTGCAACAAAAATCTTGTTGAAGCACCACCTTATAACTCATGGTAATATCAGTGTGAAAGAAGAAATAATGAAAGGCGAAATAGTTTGTGAAACGTGTGGCAAGATTTCCCTGTCATGGACTCTCTAAAGTGCCATGCTGTGGCCCATAGAAACGAGCATCCTTGTCTGTGTGATATGTGCCATAAAAATTTTAAATGGTCGTATGAACTTCGAGTGCATAAAAAGGTACACACAAGAGAAGATAATCATGTGTGTGATATATGTAATTACAAGACCGTACACAAATCTGTACTTGAAATTCGCCAAAATAGGCATTTATGGCAGTTCAAACTGAATTGTAATATTTGTGACGGTTTTTTATGCACTTTCTGAGTTACAGGAACATACAAACATACATGCAGGGGAGAAGCCTTTCCAGTGTGAGTAGTGTGGGAAAGCATATCCTTACAAGCACAGCTTGAATGCCCATACAAGCACCATTGATTCTGAATCTAAGGATGAGAAGAAGTTGAATTAGTGTGAAATGTGTGGTAAAACTTAATGCTTGAATGCCCATACAAGCACCATTGATTCTGAATCTAAGGATGAGAAGAAGTTGAATTAGTGTGAAATGTGTGGTAAAACTTAATGCTTATAAAAAGTCCTTGCTATTATGTATGGCTGCTCACACAGGTGCCAATGTTTGTATATGTGACATTTGTTATAAATCACTGACCAACAAGGAACACCTCAAGTTTCACTGTAGGATACATGAGGTGAGAATCCCAGTGTTTGTGTTGTGTGTGGTAAGGCATTCAGCAAACATTGTAATCTGAAGCTGCATCAAAGAACCCATAGTGGTGAGCGCACATATCTGTAAAGTATGTAACAAATCATTTACACAGCACTCCACACTTGTGATTCACAAATGCTACCACAGGGCAGAGACCCTATGAGTGTCAGCAACAAGTGTAACAAGGGCTTTGTATGTAGAGCACTTCTGAACTCCAATCAGAAAAGCCACTCTGTTTAGTAGTAGGTATGTCCCATCTGATTATTCTGTCTGTACACCAATAACACCATGCAGTATTTCAGGTTTTTGCCATGAAGTAGTTGAGATCTTTTCTCTTCTTGGTTGTTGCAAAGTGTAAATTGGTTTGCTACTGACATTTTGGGACAGCATATTGGTTTCACTGGGATCAAGATGCAGCCTGTGCTGTGTCTCAAAGCATGGCTGACAAACCAACCCACACTGCAGAACAACCTAGAAGAGCAGACATCACCACCATGTTTCTTCCTGTGTCTGTGCCTGAGATGTCTGAAGATCATATGTTAGGCTTTAATATTTTATATGTTGATATTCATTTACTGTAGTTAACAGGCTTAACATTGTATCTGAAGTATAATTTCTAATGCACATTTCTATATTTTTTCATTTTGTTGGCATATTTGGTGGTTAAATAGATTGCATAGCACCAGAACTTCTAGGCTGTGAGGAATTATTATTTGTGGATATGATAATATTAGAACAAAAAACAAGTCTCTTGAAAACTGTCATTCCAGGGTCACTGATTAATAGAGTGAAGGTAAAAGAATGCAGTTGTGTTAAATATCCAAGTTTCATCACTGACTGGTAGGCATCATCATGATGTCACTTGTTTATATGTATGTCTGTGACCGTTAACATTGTTACTGCAGCAGTTTGTGTTCCCATAGATATAAGTTTCCCATTAAGGTTAGTTTATGTTAAATTAATGTGGTCTTGGCCAGTGAGCAGGCATGTCATACTTTGGCCACAATTGAATTAGGCTGTGATCATGTTCTTTGACTTCACATTGTGCATGTCTTATTTCCACATGGTCATCACTTGGACATCATGCAATACTGATGTAGACAGGAAAGAATACGGAAAGGTTCTGTGTTTGCACATGACCCAGCCTCTGTATGAACTGAGAAACCTGCACTAAATATAGGGAGATTAGTTACATGGGATGGAAGATTACAGAGCTCTTCAGTTACAGTGATACTACAAGGCTGATCGCCGGTCAATTAAATTAGTGTTCATCAGGAACATGCTGTTTTCCAATCCCTCATGCCATGATTTGGTAGAAATATAAACTTAAAAGAGGTGTCAGGAATGCATGCAGAACAAGGGAGAACATTATTGACATAGTTGTAATATGGCAGGTTTGTTAATGCTGTGCCCCCCCCCCCCCCTCTCTCTCTCTCTCTCTATCCAGCAGGGGAGATCCTAGTGGACCTGGTTTACAGACAAGTATCTGACTGCTGTATGCTAGGTTCAGCTATACTTGATTACCCTCACTTATCAACATGGTTTGATAGGTAATCTGACTGCAGTATGTTAGGATCAACTGTGTGTGGTATGTTCACAAGTAAATAAACCCAGTTTAATAGACATGTATCTGACTACCGTATGTTAGATTCAAGTACACGGTCGTTACGCTCACAAACTGCAGGTGTGACACACATTAATGGAAATACACGGAAGACAGTTGAGTTATAATCAGGAAATGGGAGGCACACCAAAGACAGTGAGGAAGGATTTTTCTGCCAACATTGTACACTGTAAAAGCTTGGGTTGTCAGATTTTATTATGGCTTTTATTGTTTTTGTGTGTATATGTAAACCAAATTTAATAGATGATTCGGTGTTACAGAAACACATAGAGGTTGATACAATTCAAATGTGATTTTTTGCTTTTTGTTCATAAACATCCAGTCCATTAAGATGCACTGTTCAGTACAAGAAATCCAGAATTAAAAATCAATAAGTTTAGTGTTTTGAAAAGGCTGACATTTAACTTGTGTATGTTACAAACATGTCAGTTATTCCACATTGTAGCTACGTGAAATATGTGTGTGAGTGTACATGCGCACACATGGGCAGAGTAACATTTAATGTGTCAACCAAAAAGGTGCATTTCTGTCACACTGTGTGTAATATCAGAATAAGACTTTTTTTCTATCTGGAGAAGACATTAGGACTGTGAAGTGTGTTGAATGTATGCTAAGCTTTTGAATGTGAAAACATACATCATGCATCAGAATGATGTCTGATGCCTCTTTTTGATTTTTCAATATTCTCTTGATTTTTCTGATTTCTGTTATCATAGGCAACTTTGGGCCTGTCAGCTGCTCTGATCTGTGGGATTGGCCTGTTCTGTACAGATGTGTGGGTTTTCAGATTGTATACTAAATAGGTGGGAGGGTAGTCGAAAACACAACTCGTATAATATATAAAAGATGTATTTTCTTAAGATTTAAATCAAAACAACGTGTTTTGGCTGTATATGGCCATCATCAGGTTTTGTCAATTAGATTTCACTATATAAATTGCGTGAAATGCGGCATGATGTGGAGATCTCCCATCAGATTATAGTTCCAATGTACCTATGTATAGGCGGAACTATAATCTGATTAGTATGGAACTCATCCTAGAGGTACCATTACAGACTTTCCCTTCTTGCATAAAAGAATTCTAATGACCATTCATAACCTACAGGGTAGTCGGAATGAATTTGTGATTAGAAGACAGTTGAAACTCCTAAATGGACAAACATGTAGTTATATATAGCACATATTAGAGCAAATTTCCAGGTTCTTTTACACTTTAAATTCTTTTGTGTCTCTACAATGCTGAATGTGGTTATTGCACATGTGACAAATGTATTGTGTCTATGATTGCCCCACACATAGTTGAGCATGCCAGCATGTATGTTTGCAAAAGCTGTAACAGTCTTGTCTTGGTGTCCGTCTAGAGGGGGTAGGTATGTCATAACTTAGTTGTAAAAAAGAAAATGCTGATTTTGCATGGGGGCAGAGTCATGCTGTTGGATCTGCTCTACTGGTCTTAGTGTTCTGGGAAATTCAAATTGAAAAATTCTCTTGCGTACGAATGAAAATAGGGTAGCATTCCATCTTGCTGGGTGATGTGACCTGTAGCCAAGGCACCAGGTACTGTCACATTGTGTCCCAAGTAAGAAATTCTAGTAATAGGCTTTTCATAAAGAAAAATAACCCATAAATTTTCATTTGGTTTATTGTATAAAATATATTTTCTTCTCACTGCCATTCTCGTGCCACCTAATGATGGGTTGTGTGATCCCCATATGCAGATGTACTTGTCTGCTTGGCCTGTGATGTGGATTGTGGTCTTATCACTGAAACATTCCTTGTCAGAGAACTGTTTTAGAGCTCCATGTCCTAGTACCTGTTGCTGCAGGTGCCATAGTGTACAATGTTGTGTTGAGTAAACACTGCCTTCATTTCATCACTTGGAGTTTGTGTGACTTTATTGACAGTCGTGTATAAGATACGTTATTCCGTTTTTTAGTGAACCTCAGCTGCTTGTTTGCACACTAGTGGACTTCTGTGCTTTTGTACATTCGTCTCAGAAGCTTCTTGCTTGCTGGTGAAAATTGCCTCTGAAACAGATAGTGTGGCCTTGAACAGGTCGACAATATGCTCCACACTCATTAACAGTGTATGGTTGGTTTACACATGGGAAGTTGTTCTCAGTACAGTGATACCTCGGCTAACGAAGATAATTCGTTCTGGAATCACATTCGTTAGCTGAAACTCCTCACTGTCTCGAACGTAAACAACCCAGTCAGGTTGGTGTGTCTCCCCTATGTGATGTGGTCAGCTTATTTCTTTGTCACACATGTACAGACGGAAAAGATAAGCTCCTGGAATGGCCCAACCGTTCATGTTTGCTGCTTTATGTTAGCACGCGCATCCACTAAAACATTCGTTAGCCGAGTCCGAAAAACAGTGAAAAAAATCTTCGTTAGCAGGGTCACTCGTTGGCCGAGGTATCACTGTATTGCTATTGGATGCTGCATTCTCACTGCACGTGAAGTCTGCCATTTTTACTCTGTGACTACCAGGGTCATCTCTGGGGAGTTGTCAGTAACTGAACTGTGCAGTCTGAAAATTGAAGTTTGTACCATCGTAACATGCTTTGTTTCATATCCATGGCATTATTTATTTCATTTTGCTTGACTGGTATTTGTGGCGCCTATGTTAGTGGAGCTGGAGAACAAGGAGAACAAAATTGATTGATGTGATCTGTAAAATAAGTGTAGCTTATATTGTTATTCACTGCACCTGCCACACATGAATTTAATTTTTTGTTTGTTTTCTTCACAATTTGTTTTGTTGACATGTAAAATAAATTGGTGAATGAATTACAGCACTTGGAACTGTGATTTACAACTGTAGAATTTGCATGTTTATTTGAGGTGTATGTATGGTTTTGTAAATCTCTTATGTTAAAGTATGAATGTTGAAATCCTGTTGTAATGAACATTTCACAGTACCTGTGAAGCTGCATTTTAACATGGTGAGTGATTGGCTGTGTTATCTGTAATGGTTAATATGCAGTTAATTTGTTGTCTACATAGAGCATTTTTTTGTTTGTGCAAGAGTGTGCTTGCTGTATTTAATCACCTACACTTCGCATAACAAATTGCGATAGCGAACTCCTGGCTCCAAAGTCTTAAAATGTTACAGATTTCAAAATTTGGGCAAAATTTCTTTGCTGTTTGATCAATTAACACATAGTTCTCTAAATTGTTAGTTGAATGCAAGCTTCTGACTATTCGTTCTTGTGTTGTGGTTCTCATTGTCATACTGAATGTGCCGTGCAAGTATGAACACTGTTTTACTGTGAGTTTAATTTAATGTGTTAAGATTTATGTGGCATTGTAACGTTTTGCAGTTAGTGTGTTAATCATCTCATAGGAATCATTCCATGGTTTAAGAGAGAACCCTTCTCTTCTTTCTAGGTTTTCGAGTGAAAGATATATTATCACTCTTAGGATATCAGACGGCAACACTACTCGCCGCAAGAAAACTGGCATTGCGAAAGCTAAAATTTCAAAGAAGTCATCCAGGAACACATTAAAGAAAAAGAAATCCACAGAAGCAGTTTACACATGCCACCATGTGAATGTGGACCAGGATGGCAGCAAACCTTTTATTTGCAGTATCTGCTGTATTCCCCTTACTAGTCAGAGTGAGCTAGACTTGCACTCTAAAGATCACGAACAGTTTAAAGATCCAGATGAATTTAGGTGTAATATTTGTAGTAAAGTATTTGTTACCAAGAAAGTACTGAAGCGCCATCTTGTTGTTCACAGCATTGATCGTCCGTACTCCTGTGATATTTGCCACAAGACTTTTAAACGCCCTTATGACATCACCATACATAAAAAGAAACATACAGGAGAGAGTAAGCATTCATGTGATATATGTGGCTATGCAACTATTTACAGATCAGCTTTAGCTACTCATCGGAAAAGACATTTTGAAGAATACAAGTATAGGTGTGACATATGTGGCAAGGGATTCTTCGTGAATACATGGTTACAGGAACATAGAAATTTCCATACAGGCGAGAAACCTTTTCAGTGTGACATGTGTGGCAAAGCATTTCCTTACACACGATACTTGGTTGCCCACAAGAAAGCCAACCATCCAGATTCTCATCATCCTATCAAGATAAACCAGTGTGAGACATGTGGCAAGGTGTTTGCACATAAGAAGTCATTGTCCCTGCATGTAAAGTCTCACACAGGTGAGAATGTGTGTTTGTGTGACGTCTGTGGTAAAGCACTGACAAATAAGGAACACCTTAAGTTCCATCGTCGTATCCACACGGGTGAGAAGCCAAATGTGTGTGATGTGTGTGGCAAGGCATTCAGTAAACGTTGCAACTTGAAACTGCATCAGCGGACGCATACAGGTGAACGTCCATACACGTGTGAAACATGTGGTAAATCATTCACACAGCGCTCAACCCTTGTAATACATAATCGTTACCACACGGGACACAGACCATATGAATGTCATTTGTGTAATAAGGGTTTTGTGTGCAAGGCTCTGCTCAATGCTCACCAGAAGAGTCATTGTATGTAACACATCATCTAGGGTTTAAGGAACTGGAAATGGGCTTTATTTCATTTTGTCAGAGACATAAACATGTACTGTTGAACTTACTGAAAAATTGTATTCTCCTGGTCTAATTGTATGTATATTTTTCCTGTACTGTTTTTGTGTAAAACATTTTTTTAAACAAATTTTGTAACTTTGTCTTTTTAGAGAACATGTGCTAATGCTCTGCTTAGGGTATAAAAATATTAAGTTGCATGACTTCACACACACACACACACACACACACACACACACACACACACAGTACAATGTTGTGTAGTAAAATGTCTTTTTTTTTTTTTAAGTTCCATGGTTTGAAAGTGTAATCAAGGACATATTTTTCTATACTGTTGTATACTTTCTCTTCCACCCTTACTGCATGAGAGGCTGTGCTTGTGTTTTCTCATTTTGCCAGTGCATAGCAATAGTGAGCTGTGTCACAGTCCAGTCACATCATTTGCTATATGTACCTGATATCTGAAAAGTGTGAAGTAAACAAAAGATACTGTCTTCAGTTCATTGTTTGAAGTTGTATTGTTGGATGTATTTTTGGATATTCTGATATCTTACAGAGCATGCACCTCAGTGGTTTTATAACATTGTCACATTTTAAATGACATGAAATACATGTTTGGGCATTGGAGATGTAATATCATTATATTTCTTTCAATGAAGCAAGCAGATACCTTATTTAATGAGTTTCTGTTTCCAGTGCATTGTTGAGTGATACCGATTCCCTGCTAATGAACGGAATGTTTGATGTAGATTCAAGGCAAGTTATGGGGTAGGCAGGTATATGCCATATTGTAGGCCACCTGATCATAAGAAACTGGTTGTTTTGTGATGCTGATACTTAAGTTTTGAGATAACAGAAATACTTCTTATTTTTAATACTTTCTGCATGTTATCTTGGGATGCGAGGTCTTTT
>Ga0209629_10000985_pt1 | contig 16950 bp, 16 predicted proteins | sample TergutCu122P5_FD_187286 | JGI IMG/M metagenome (GOLD analysis project Ga0209629, IMG submission 187286) | Cubitermes ugandensis P5 segment gut microbial communities from Kakamega Forest, Kenya - Cu122 P5 (SPAdes) (version 2) | ecosystem: Host-associated > Arthropoda: Insects > Digestive system...
GGATGGCTGTCTTGAAATTCTCACTACTTTTGTTTTTTCCACATTCATCTCCATGCCATAGCAACTTCCAATTTCAATAAGTTTATCAATCATGCCCTGTATCACCTCTTCTTCCTTAGCCATTAGTACAAGGTCATCTGCATATTTCACAGTTTGAATAATTTGCCCTCTGATGTTGAAGTCCCCAAGCCCATCCAGAGCTTCCTTGGTAAAGGCATTCACTGTACAAGTTCAACAGAATTGGTGACAAACAGCATCCTTGTCTAACTTCTTTTCCAATCTGCACACTTCTTGTCTCCCCTCGGTCCAGTCGTAATTTAACCCTCTGATCCATGTACAATTTGCTAATCAGTTTTCTTTCATGCCAGTCGATACCAGTTCTCTTTAAGATCTGCATTAATTTGGTCCAGTTTACATGGTCAAATGCCTTCTGCCAGTCTATGAAGTAAACACACAGTTCTTCATTTATCTCCAAAGTTCGTTCTGCTATTATTCTCATAATCCCGATTGCATCCCTAGTTCCTTTTCCTCTTCTAAATCCAAACTGATCTTCTCCAAGTAGAGCCTCAATTTTCCTTTCAATCCTTCTTCTAAGTATCTTTGATATTATCTTTGCTGTATGTGCAATAAGGCTGATTGTGCGGTGGTCGCTGCATTTTGTAGCTTGTGTCTTTTTCTTTAAGGCAGTCATTGTAACTTCTGTGAAGTCCTTAGGCCACTCTCCAGTTTCATATATGGTGTTGATTAGTTTTGTCAATATTTTCAAACCACCTTCTCCCAATAACTTGAGCACATCTCCAGGTACATCATCATCTCCTATAGCCTTTCTATTCCTCATTTCCTTAACAGCTTTTTCCACCTCACTTTGTAAAATATATTTCCTGTATTTATTTCCTGTATTTATTAAAAAAATAAAAATTATTATTTCATAAAAATTGACTATGCGCTACTTCTTTTAAAACCGTCAGGTTTCACTGGCGGACCCTGTATTTTATTTTTATTGGAAATTTGAAACATATCTGAAATCATTAAATACTTATACGATGTTCAGATTTTCTTTGGGATCTCGCTTTGTTTCAGAATCCACCCTCATTTATTTTGTTTTTTAGTGCATTCTATTGAAAGATAGAGGGGCTTGGAGTGGTGTAATGGTTAAGGCGCTGCGCTACTAGCCAAATGGTCCCGGGATCGATTCCCGGTGGTGTCACTGGATTTTCCAGTGACATATTCCTTCCAACCGTACCATGGCCCTGGGGTCGACTCAGCCCCTAGTACAAATGAGTACAAGGAACATTCCTGGGGGTAAAGGTGGCCGGTGCGTGAGGCTGACAACCTCACCACCTTCATGTGCCGAATGTCATGGGAATCTGGAAGCTTAAACCTCCTGGAATGCTCTGGGCCACACCGGGCCTGTTATGGGACTCCTTTTACTGAAAGACAGATGAATTTGTGCTGTTAAGTATATATCAAGACAGCAGAACACATTAAATCAAGTTTCCTTCATTCACACTGCCATGTTGCGACAAGCAGGTTTATTTTCAAAAGATCAGGCAGTTTCTTTACATATACTACTATAAGCACATTTCATGAAGACCAGAATTTTCCATGAATACCTACTTTCCACTTTTAAGTGTGTAAATTAAAGCTTATGGAGCGAATGAGAGGGAGGGAAGTGTAGTCAATCAACACAACTAGTTAGAAAGATGTTATATTCTACTAATGAAACTACATGTTTCAGCCTATAATGGCCATCGTCAGGTTTCTATACCAATTGAGGGGAGTCTATATATCTGAGTGAGGGTGTGTTGATGTAGAGATCTCTATGCATCAATCCCCTGTTGCTCTATTATCTAGTGCAAACAGCTATGTACAACTAAATAACTAATTCCAAAATGTTAACATAAGTGTTTCTTCTTGGGGCTGCCCCAAACCCCAGCTGTCATGATAGCCGTCTCTCTCTGGGGGAACCCTTTGTGTAGGTGGCTTGTTTCATGTATTTGTGGTTTCGTATGTATCCTTGGGTCGGTCTCCTTATCATCGTGCGTTTATTGAGGAGTGCACTGGAGTGTCGCTATGCACGTATGTGGTTTTTGGCGGTTAGCACTGGCACTGTGTGTCCTGTCACGAAGGGAAAAGAGACTAATACCTGGTTTCTTGAGTAACGTCTGTGCACTTGTAGTTGTGTCTTGTGAAGAGATTATAATGGTGTGCCGAGTAGTATTGAAGTCGGGCCTACTGCTTAGGTGCCGTCTGTCATATTTAGCACGTAAAGTATATGTTGAGGTCCGTATTTTTAATATCTTACCCACTATCACTGTCACACTGTTAGTAAATGTTATGTTCGTAGAACTGTGTGGCGTCTGTGTGCTGTGCGCGATGCACTCCAGTGCACTCCTTAATAACCGCATGACGATAAGGAGACTGACCCAAGGATACATACGAAACCACAAACACATGAAACAAGCCATCTACACAAAGGGTTCCCCCAGAGAGGGACGGCGATCATGACAGCCGGGGTTTGAGGCAGCCCCAAGAAGAAACACTTATGTTAAAATTTTGGAATTAGTTATTTAGTTGTACATAGCTGTTTGCACTAGATAATAGAGCAACAGGGGATTGATGCATAGAGATCTCTACATCAACACACCCTCACTCAGATATATAGACTCCCCTCAATTGGTATAGAAACCTGACAATGGCCATTATAGGCTGAAACATGTAGTTTCATTAGTAGAATATACGAGTAACATCTTTCTAACTAGTTGTGTTGATTGACTACACTTCCCTCCCTCTCATTAGTTACACACACAACGGGGATGACACACCTTAAACTTATGGAGTGATCTGTGTAACTGCTAATGTAATGGCACAGTATGTTAGATCCTTTTCCAACTCAGGCACCACACTTTGTGAAGGAAGAAAGCAGACTGTCTGTTTCTTACCTTTGGCAGTGGATCAGGTGTTGTTTTGACTTGCAAACTGTGTATTGTCACTACTGATGGCGGAAGAGGGATGGGATAGTTGAACACCGAGTTAGAGTTAAGTATAAGCAAACTCATGTTTCTTTCTGCTTCAGTAACAGGAGGCGGGCTGGAGCCAAAGTGTTTCCTCATGATGGCTTCATGTTTTGGAAATAATTGTGTGTGTACTTTATACCTGTCAAAGATAAACAGATTGTTATTACATCACTTGCTTGTTGAAAGATTTGTCACACCACGTTTATACAGAGAAGCTAGTTCAGTTGGGATGGTTGTGAACCTTCTGGTTCTGTAACAACTGTTTTTTGTCCATTCCATTCTAGTGGACATAAACTTTTGAGTTCAAACACTGATCTTTAGGCAAGAACATAGAGTGAGGGTTAGATTTGGGTTTACATAGTAGTGCACATTTTTGTTGTTGTTTTCTGAGTTGACAGTATTTATTCTGGTAAATGGTTACTAGCATTTCTATACAGTTTACATATCCATTTTCATGGAGGTAGGAGGTGTTTCTGTAAGCTTGGTAACCTCATACTATGTCATAACCCAGAAGGTACCAATAAAAGTAGAGTGATGGCACCAAGCAGAACATTTTTGGGCCTAAGAGGAAGTAAAAGTAGGCTGGAGAAAACTACACTTTATGAAATATTACTGTGATAAAATTAGGGATGTAATGGATACACGATGTAACATGCACATAGGAGAGCTCATTTATGCCAATAAACGTTTGGTCACTAAATCTGAAGGGAACATGCTATTGGAAGACTGGGGATAAATGGAAGAATAATAATATTAAGGAAGATCTCAAAGGAGTAGGGTGGGAGTGTGTTAATTGAATTTGGTTCACGGTCAGAACCAATGTTGGCCAACAGGCAACATGGTGACAAACTCGAGGGTCCTACGAAAAGCTGGAAGTTCCTAATCGAACACGTTCCATCTACTTGCGGAGTCGCTGGCAGGCAGTTAGCTGAAGCCTCTCTGGCTGAGGCTTGTAAAAATCTTGCGAATACACGTGAAGATCAGTAATCTTTACGTGTGTTTGGAAGATACTGTTGAATATACAAATCTCTCTTGGACGTACGTAGTTTGGAAATACAGTTGTCGAGCGTTAGTTTGTTCCCATATAATTATCTCGAAAACCCGCACATCGTACGGAAAAACAAAGTACGTGGCACGAAGTGAATGTTTTATTTTTACAGCCCTGTTTATGCTGGGCAGTTTTTCATAAATTATCCAGTAACAAATTTAGTCACAATCGGTGTATCCGTTTCCGCGTTAGCGCGTAAATACCGAACAATATTCTTGTGCTTTCCGCGGGAATTTTCATGTTCCTAGAAAGCAGTTAATAAGATGTTATAGCCTTTAACAATATACCAGTAATTCGACTGCATTAGAAACATCTAGCGGCGCATCGCGCAACTATTTCTAGTTCGCGCACCACATTTAAATTCCGGTTATTTTTGGGTCATTTAATGAACCCGGCTCTATTCTGATGAAAAAAAAATCTCCTGTTTTAACTTCTTATGAAACTAGGCAATTAAGTTTAATAAATACCAACTATGGATTGCTGTATGAAAAAACAACGAGTTTTGCATTTTGTGGTGATACGGCGTGTAGTCTGTCACTAATGGGTTTTCCAGCATTTCAGAAAGTACGACAGGTGCACATGGTACCGGTTGCAGTTTTCTGCATTAAAAAGCAAATTACTGTACGGTTGAAGATTTTAGATTTTTAAAAATACATTTGCTTAAAAAAGGACGAACGAAGGCAAAACAGTCTTATTTATATCCCTACATACAATCTAGTTTAGGCATACGGGCTGCCTCTACTTTACTCTGTAGCTCTGATACTTTAATCCGTGCGCTGAGATACCGAACATGACAGACCTCCGCAAGGTCCATTAGTACCGACTGCAAGCCGAAGGAGCGCTTCTGTCGTTACCACTGATTTCAATCCCTGGTCCTCGTCCACTTTCGTTTCCCAGCTGTCATCTTAGTGCTACGCGGTTTAGTTATTTAAATTGATAGGACAGGACAGTAAGGAAGAGCAATATCTACCAACTTCACGCACCTCATCCACAACCAGAACAGTGTGTTTTGTAATCTCTCAAAAAATGTCATGTGATTTCCATATGGGAGGAATGTTTCTGGAACGAATGCAGGATTGGTTGGAATCCCCACTGCTTCAGCTGCAGTCCAGAAGATTTCAAGGGTGATTACTCCAATGACCGGCGGAGAGCCGACGTGATGTATGAGACCGTGGTAACTTTGGTACCATAATGCCTCCAGAAGCACCAGGTCATATTTTGTTGCGTTTGACCTGTGAGGAGAGAGAACATAAGTTATATATAAAAGTAGTGGTGTGCAAAAGATAGACAAGCACACCTCTATTTACGCGGTAATTACGATCTAGAAAACGTCACAAACCACCAAAACACTTACATCGAAGAAGTGGTGTCTTAATAAAATCAAAGATAAACTGTAGATCATAATCTGAAAAAAAAAAATGGAAATGACATTCAAATAACATAAGTGTTTAAAAAAAATATGGCCGTATAAACATGGCATTAAAAAAGTCTCAGTTTACTGTAACACGTTGGTACTGGTCAAGAATTCTTAACTGGATTAAACTGAGGAGACTGGAATTTTATGGAAAGCAGTTTGAGGAGATAAACGGAATAAGCGTCGGTCAGAAGGATATCAGATCAGGCAGGTTGAGAGAGATGAATTTTGAAGTGGTGTAAGAAGAACAATATTGAGTACCATGCATCATTACTGAGATTTAAAGAACCTAAGTTCTGAATGAATCGGTGTTTGAGGTGGGGGATATTTGAATGAAATACGAGTACATCTGCAGGAGATTATTCCTAAGAACAGACCGTGTGCCATTGTTATGGCATATCTGTATAGACAATTAAAATATGAATTTTTGCCAACCTAATAAACTCTTGAAGCTGCGGAGAGCTGTACTGTTGCTCTACCATACTGAACACAAAGGTAATAAGTTCTGCAGTAAAGTCGTATGGCGACGCAAGGTCCATTTTTGCGAAGTTGAATGCAGAACGGAAGTGTTGATACGTGAATGAGAGATCCACATCTTTGTAGTTGGGAACTGGAGTCTGGAACAGAGACACAGTTACTGTTGGAAAATACGTATACAGATCCGCGTGTTACATTAATTTTAAAGTTGTCCATTCCCTGGATTCCTGATCAATGTTTTCGTTTATTAAACCAACCAAGTGCACAATATCATATACATATAAAGAGCAGAGGCATTATTCCGACATGTTTCAGTAAAAATATACTATCTCCAGGTAATACATGTGCCAATGTTAAAAAAGCTACCAATAATGAAATAATAATTACAAAGTTTCACAACATATAGTACGTTCTGCATTTGATATCAATTTTGTGCAGAAGATAAGTATGTGCGGTTTGAAATCTTATAACACTGAAGAACAAATTTAAATGTTTTGTTTTGCTCGTGGATGAAAATAGGAGAATATTTATAAGTTGGCCACGCTGAATCCGAATCTGAAAAAGGAAATACGCTATCACCGTTTATTGCCATTTTTAAATATTTTTACTCTATTTACTGGAATCTAAAATTGTGTAACCGTCCGGTGGTTTAAAATCACTTCTTCATGTTGAAATAAACGTAAGGAAGACAAAAACAGCAGTAAGAATGCGGTATAAAAATAACTTCATGTATTTTTGTATGTTTTGTTGACCGTGCATCTCGATAAAATCGCGTAAATTAAAACCAACTTGATGCACAATTTATTCTTAGTATATTTCGCCAATCTCTACATGTTTCGGGCGTATTTAGGCCCATCATCAGGAGGTACAACCGAATGTCTACAACAACTGGTACTTATTGTTCTCTTTAGATGACTGTCTGTTGTCCTGTTTGGATTGTTCCAATACAACTAGGACAACAGATAGTCATCTAAAAAGCATAATAAGTACCAATTGTTGTGTACATACGGTTGTACCTCTTGATGATGGATCTAGATACGCCCGAAACATATACAGGTTGACAAAATATACCAAGAATAAATTGTATATCAAGTTGGTTTTTCTTTACATGAACTTCATGCAATTACACAACAAAAATGTGAAAATAAGTGTTTGATTTTACATACCCTTAACACGTCTTTCTCTAACTCTTTTGTTTGTAACTGACAACAGACACCTCTTCGATAAGTTTCCAACAATATTCAGCTAACACGTTCTGTGACCACTTTCCTGCATATCTTTTTTAGATTGTGGAATTATCCTGGTGGAACCGTTTCTCATATTCGTCGGTCACTGCGCTCAGGTTCGGAGGGAAGAAATCCAAGTGGGAGTGTAAAAAATAATTCGTCAATGACATATTACACCCCATAGTCTGGTGTGCGTTGAACAAGTCCTCAACATGTTCTTTCTAGTTTTCGGCTTTTACGTCTCCAAGGAAATTGGGGTCAAGGAGAGTTGGTCGGGCCGTGCCGGGGTCACTGTGTTACCGAGAAGCGACAGTGGCGTCCCTTAGGGGGTCCCGGTCGCTCTCCAGGGGTATAATATGCGAAATGCGATTTTCTTCACCCAAGACCGTCTGTTCATGGTGAAGAGCCTGTTACGCTGAACACAGCGGATCTAAAGGAGTAAACCTTGAAAAACAATCACTAATCTTACGGTGTGAGTGCCGTGCCTAAGGGATGAATGGCAGTGTGTTAGTCTGTTTCGAACGGCGCCCTCTGGGATACCAGGCGACTTCCCAGAGGTATTGTAGCATTACCAAGCATGGGGTTTCTGCTTGGCGGACCGATAATTCCCCAATTACTCGTGGGACCGGAAGTGGAGAACACAGTATCAGATCAAGAGAATATGGAGAGCTCAGCAGTTTGGGCCTCCAGCAAGGGAGTCTGTTCGGAGGCTGCGTGCGGGGCAGCTGAACAGAAGTCAGTTGAACGAAGGACAGGTGGGACTCCGCTGATTGGGGGAGGAACACCAGTCCATAGGCAGTCAAACTTCGGAGAACCTCGAGGGCCTGACAGAGAAAGTCGGCACTCTTGGTCTCCAAGCTAGAAAGAAGAATCGATGTGGCGCTGCCAGGAAGCGAGCGAGGAAGGTCAGACTTGCAGATGCTCCTACTGGGGACTCTAATGGTGGCAGACCTCGATCCGCGCTGGCTGACCAGCCACATACTCAGTAGGAGCCCGGTACATCTGGGACCCTACAAAGAAGAGGATCTGCTCCGGCTAAGGGGACACCCCCGGAGAGCGGTGGAGGACAGATGCCAGGCCCGAGTAAACGACAGCGGTCAACCGGGGGCACTCCGGAGAACGGGCGTGCTAAGAGGCCCAAACAGACTGGGCAGCCTAGCTACGCCAGGGCCTCTAGGGAGGGCCAGCGGATAACTGTCGTGTGCGACGATTACCCGAAGACCCAAGTCTCCAGGGAACACTTCGTCTACATTCAGCGAGCTATTGGCCAGCTTGTGGATGAGCTCCCGGAAGAGGGTTTCACCCCCAGGCTGGCTGATTCTTACTAGTCGAAAGGGGCAGCCATCATGGTCTGCCAAGACGAGACGACCAAGGATTGGCTGGCTGCCAAGGTACCAACTCTAGTGGCTTAAGAGGGCTCCAGGCTCAAAGTCGTGGGTCTTATTAAGTATAATGAGGAGGGAGCAGAGCGGCGCCTGGTCGTATGTTCTGCATACCTACCCTATGATTCCGAGGATCCCACTCCGACCAAGGAGTTTGAGGATCTCGTGCACCTTTGTGAAAAGGAGATCCTCTATCTTGTTGTGGGGTGCAACTCCAACGCACATCATATTGTGTGGGGCAGCACCAACTGCAACAGTAGAGGGGAGGCCCTGGTGGAATATCTGAATACTACACATTTGGAGATTCTAAATCGGGGAAATGAGCCCACCTTGTGTAGCGGAGGCAGATCAGAGGTGATGGATATTACCCTGGGATCCACGAGGCTCCTAGAAAGTATCGCAGGCTGGGACGTTTCGTCTCGGCCCTCCCTGTCAGATCATAGACACATTCTTTTCATCTTACGGGGCTCGGTACCGGTGCGACTAATTAGGAATCCTCGGGGCACCAACTGGGGCTCCTTCAAAGAGGACCTAAGGGATCGGCTGGAGAGGGCCCTGGGATGGACATGACAAATGAGGTTGGACTGGGCATGCGATTGGCTGGGTTCAGCAGGCCCTTGTCTCAGCCTATGAGGATAACTGCCCTCTTAAACCTATTATGAGGGGTAGGCAAACTCTGAACTGGACCAAAGAACTGGAATCCCTCAGAAGAAAAGTGCGACGGCTTTTTAATACATGCCGATCAGATAGGAATCCGCGTAGTTGGGAACTCTATAGAGAGGCTCAGCGGACATAGAGGAAGCGGGTGAGGAAGGCTTCTAAAGTTGCGTGGATGGCCTTCTGTAGGTCCATCGATGACTTGCCTAGCTCAGCTAGATTACATTGGGCTCTTTCTAGGGACCCTAAAATAAAGCTGTGCTCTTTGGTGGCTCCTTCGGCCAGGCGAATGCAGTCCAAGGGGGAAACTTTGGAAATCTTGCTTACTACGCATTTTCCCAATTCTGGAGTCACACAGGATTTAGCAGCCCCTGCGGCTTCCTTCCTGGCTAGGCGTCCCGACTGGAGGATGGCTACGAAGGTGATCACCTACAGAAGGGTCGAATGAGCCATAGATCCTTTCGCCCCATATAAAAGTCCAGGGGTGGATGGCATTTTCCCGGCTCTGTTGCAACGGGCTCGGGAGATTGTCATCCCGCACCTGGTCAGAATTTTTCGTGCCTGCCTGGCGACTGGCTATGTTCCGGCCATATGGCGACAGGTAAATTTAGTGTTTATACCTAAGCCCGGCAGGGTTTTCTACAGTGGGCCTAGAGATTATAGACCCATCAGTCTTACATCGTTTTTTCTTAAGACCATGGAGAGGCTGGTGGAAAGATATCTAAGAGACGAAGAATTGGAACTTATGCCATTGCGTGCCAACCAACATGCTTAACAGGCTGGTAAATTGGTGGAAACGGCTCTTAATCAGCTCGTACGGGTTGAGAAGGTGCTTGACCAGCGAGAGATAGCCTTGGTTTGTTGTGGATATAGAAGGGGCATTTAACATTACCTGCTATGACACCATGTGCGATGCTCTTGCCAGGCATGGTAGTGAATACACGATCCTACGGAGGATCAAGGCCGCCCTGGAGGGCCGTGTGGCTGTTGCAACCCTCAATGAGATTTCTCTGAGGTTCGCGATATCCAGGGTCTGCCCTCAGGGAGGTGTATTGTCACCACTCCTATGGTGCCTGGTGGTAAATGATTTAATTACCAGGCTCAGTGGATGTGGCGTTTTTATTCAAGGATACGCAGACGACATGTCTACTTGCGGTGGGTAAATTCCCCAACACGGTATCAGGAGGCGGTAAAAAAATATTTTCTTTGTCAACTAGCGGTTGATTTCTGACAGTTTTCTCCCTGGAACTTAGTTTTCTCGCATGGGCCAACACTTCATTTCGTAATGTTTGTCTTTTGCTCGGCCGTCCCATTCACGAAGAAAACACCAAAACTTTGTGTAGCCAGACTGAATTCCCAGGAGTAACCCTATGTCTTTAAGGTCTCCACATATTTTCCATCCATATTTTGAGTAAAATATAGCTTTTAAGAGCAAATCCATATTTTCGTAGGGTTTCTTCATGTGGACAGAGTGGACAATCGCTATTGACGGGTGAATATTTTCGTTATGTAGCAGCACTGCCTTTAATTTAAATTTAGACAAATTAAAAAATAAATCCCCATTCTTCAGGGTTGTGCGTATATCCCACATCTTGCAGAAATCCTTCTAAGTAATTGCAATAGACTAATTAGCCATTTTTAGAAAACATTGTGACAATGATTGTTGGCGTTTCCCTTAACACCTTGCTGTAAAAATTCCACCCCTGTTGACTAGAAGCCAAGTGTTCCTCCTGAATTTTCGAAAGATTGAGGTCTCTCACTAGATCATTAAGTACAGACTGCGATATAAGATGAGGTACAGTTAGTTCCGGGAAATCAGGATCCACATTGGAACATGAAGGTCCAGGTTCATCTTTTGGAGAGATGCCGGTTGGTTCTTGTGTATGCAGGGTCAATTGTTGAGGTGGCTTAGGAATTGGTAGAGAATCGTCATGTTCAACGGGTCGAAAGGATATTGGGGTAAACTATGGTATGTTTAGCTATGGAATTATGGCCATTATTATTGTTAAACGAAAGTAGCAATCGGCAAGATGATCCTTGTGTTCTCTCCACTCCATACGGACTGCGAAAGGCATTGGTTGGTGGATGCGAATGAGGCAGCCACGTAAATATCGCGAACATCTACTGCAACATGACTGTGATGCCCAGGTCTTGCCCAGATCCCCAAATTTACAGCCAAAATATAATTCATACACCTTCTTCACTATAGGGCTAATGGATTTTGTCTGCGACTTTAGTGTAAGTTCACTACAGACCTAAAAAATGAAGTTTGGTGAATTAACACATTTTCGAGACATGGCGAACACAGCAACTCAACAAAGTACTTTTATGTTATTATTTTTATTAATATTCAAATGAACTACATGTAAATTAACACTATCACACTTTGATTCACAATTTCATTGGTCGAAGTGAAAAAACATTCTCTCACATTTGAACGTGCGATACTTGAAGACAGAGACACTACCGCGGACCAACAACCTTTACCAAGGAACAAATTCAACTGAACTGACGAACTAAGTAGACTAACACGTATAGAAAAAGCGGTCAAAAACACAACTATATTTGTAATATACAAGGTGTTAGTGTATATACAAATGTCTCAGCCAACTACACGTTTCGGTCTCTTCTATTTAGACCATCCTCAGGTTGGATACCTCAGTCAGAGGAAATGTGCAATAGTGCAATACAACCATTGAAGTCAGGGGGGTGGGGACAAGATCTCGTTTATAAAAATGGGGCGTGTGCACAAACTAGTGGTATAAAAATATACATTTTTTACATTAGTCTGTGGTAATATATTTGTCCATTATTGGTAGCTAGTGGGGGTCCTGGGGTCTCGGGGTTCCTGCATTGTTTCGTCGGGTGGCTGGGTGTCAGCGGTCCGCTGTTATGACCGTGTGTTCTTTCTAAGTTGTATCCGGTGGCCGCTGCAGGTGAATTGTTGTGTAGGAGGGGTTTCTTTGTGGTGCTGGTATGTGAGGAGGGTGTTTACAAATTAACCTGCCCAGATTGCTAAAGGCCTATGTGGGCCAGACTGACGGTCAGTTATACACTCGCTCCAAAGAACACAGGAATGCTTTTTACCACAACAGCCGTACTTCCAGTTTCGCACTACACCTCCATGACAACCCACACTCCTTTGGCCTCATCTACAACATAATGCAAGTATTACATCACCAAAAGAAAGGAACACATCTGAACACCATCGAAAGATTCCATATTCACATTGAACACACAGCTGGAAACCACCTAAACGACGACCACACCTTCTTTCCAAACAGGACTTTTTACACCTCATAAAACCAAGTACCCCTTTCTCACACCCTAACAGCTACCAGGCCCAAACACTCCGCACAATCCGCACATAAGAAGCCAGACAATCTTCGATGTAAAATCACACATCTATATACTCGTAGATTAATAATTCTCGTTTAACATGGTACAAGTGTTAATACCATAACCTGAAATAACATAGTTTACACCAGCGATTAGTGCACGTACACGACACGAAACCTGACGTCCGCACTTACACCGCAACCTCACAGCAGATATTGTCTACACATCTAAATGGATACAAAAAGAAAACGCAGTACGACACACACAGTGCCGGTCAAGTGATATTACGTGATACAATGGACACCAGCACCGATTGTGGACTACATTAACCCTTTGGCGCCGGAATTTCCTTTTAAATTTTAACACACCCTGTATTTAAAATGTGAATAATACAGGAACCAAAAAAGTTAGCATTATGAAATAAACGGCATTTTGAAGAGAAAAAAAACGGAGATTATGCAGCATATTTAAAATATTCAGTACGTATATTTGTTGAATAAATATATAAAATGTAGCGTCTGGAGGTTAGCTGTGCAGTACGACCCATATAGTGGCCGTTAGGCGTCAAATGGTTAAATGTAAGTAACTTTGGCCTCATTACTACCACACATATATATACATATGCACGTGCGTTCACTTATATGTATAACATTTTAAAAATTCATTTTTCGCCCTCTCGTAGCCAACCAAGCCATTGTGCGTTTTATAGTAGCTTTTTTCTCCATTAAAGATATCCCAATTACACCACAGAAGGCAGACGCTCTCCTCACATACCAGCACCACAAAGGAACCCCTCCTACACAACAATACACCTGCAGCGGCCACCGGATACAAATTAGAAAGAACACACGGTCATAACAGCGGACCGCTGTGACACCCAGCCACCCGACCAAACAATGCAGGAACTCGGAGACCCCAGGACTCCCACTAGCCTAACAATAATGGACAAATATGATACCACAGACTAATGTAAACAATGCATATTTTATACCACTAGTTTGTGCAAACGCCCTATTTTTGTAAACGCGATCTCATCCCTCCCCCTCCCCCCGACTTCAATGGTTGTATTGCAATATTGTACATTTAAAACCTGATGATGTCCTAACTAGAAGAGATCGAAACATGTAGTTGGCTGAGACATTTGTATATACACTAATACCTTGTATATTACAAATATAGTTGTGTTTTTGACTGCTTTTTCTAAATGTGTTAGTCTACTTAGTTCTAAGATACACAACGGGGATGACACTCCTAAAGATTGAACTGACGAAGCTTACTGAAACATTCGTACAACATGCTGTTTTCTCCTTCCTAAAGCTTTAAAAGTTTTATAATGCTTAGGGATGAATAAGGTTTTTGTGTAGGTTGTCTGCCTGGCCGCGCCTTTAAACCAGCCGACCGTCAGCACTTTCTACTTTGAATGTGCCTGTTCCTCGGAAAGTTTAGGTGACAACGCAAAACGGATTTCAGATCTGCAGTCAACGTAAACAAATATATTAAAATTACCTAAAAGTTTATTCGGGGCAAATTTTAATATTCCACGGTGTAATTAAAATATCTTAATCCATCTAAAATATTTTAATTATAAGATTCCAAAACGCACATACATATCTTCTGTACACAACTGATATCAACTGCAGACCGCGTTACATGTTATAAAACTTTGTAAATAACATTTCGCCATTTGTAGCTGTTTTTTTAACCTTGGCACATGTATTACCTGAAGATTGGCTGAATAAACAAATACACAGCTTGTGGTTCACTTCTCATTTCTTGAACAGAAAAGTGGCGCATTTAAATGGCACCCTCTTTGTGCAGTGTTCTCTTAACCCAGATCAAGGAAGAGCATATTGATAGATATTTGTGGTACTCGCTTGCAGTCCACAAAGAATATGCAAGTAATGTCTGATTAATAACTTAGGTACAGACGTTTCTATTCCGTATCGTTTCCTCGCTGTTACTGTTGCTGCACACCAACAGGCTAGTGGCTTTCCTTTGAATCCCACAGTTCTTAACCACTTCTTTCATCGCAATAGTCTTTCCTTTGACATGTAGATGATCGTATAATTATTAGTTAAAGGGCAAGATGTGAAGCCGTGTTTATACTTCTCAATAAATGCTGCGAAAATGCACTTTAAATTTGCAAAAAGATTAGAGAACACATGGCTCGCGTGCCCAAAACAGCTCGTGTGAACATTTCCTCGGCATTCTGCATTCATTGCTGTCACAAGTATTTTTTTTTTGCTCCACAAACCTTGCTGTAGTATGAAGTGTGTGTGTGTGTGTGTGCATGTATATATATATGAACGTACGTCTACCTGAAGTCCAATAGACTGTGTGTAGTTATCATTATTGCCAAATGACGCTGCGAATGAATACTGTTTACATTAATCGGAACGATGCGAAGTTAACAGGATATTTCGCGGAAGGCGGCTGCACGTGTACCGCACTTCGGACCAGGGGTTTTGCTGAGGGTGGGTGTGGATGGAGGCGAGTGGTACGGCCTTCCCGGGCGGCAGAGTTCAAGAGATTGCGAAATGGGCAACAAAATGAATAAGTTGAATGCAAAAGGCTATTTTTTTGGGCGCAGAATTTTGAAATTATTGAGATAAAATATAAGAAAAATCAACAAATAATTATGATTTTTGTTCATAATTTCTGTTTGAGGCGGCCATTGTAATTACTGGTCTCCGACACCAAAAGATGTGTCTACGCCACTGCTACGGAAAGAGCGTTTTGCGATTGCTGCAATGAGCCGCCGACCCAACTGTCCAAGCGAGGACCTTATGAGCAGAATTTTGTGTCCACACCATTTCCGCTGCAACGAAAGTTGCTAATATCTGCCACTAAAATTCAGTATTCTTGTTGTGGTAGAACTGAGGGGTTAACATTGGATCGTTCTGTTTGTACAGTTTCCTGCTAATGTCTGCGTGGCCTCACTGAGTGTGTATTTTGACATACAGAAGTGCCGACGTAGAAAAGCGAAGCCATAGAGGTGATAGATATTGACACTATTATTAATTGAACTGCCGTATTTCCTAGATTTTAATAAGAGTACGTACTTTTTTTAGCATTTTAAACATTTTTATATCGGTCTGTAGTAAAAAAAGCCGGCAGTTTTATTTCTTTGCGCGCTTTGAAAAATGTTTTAGAATATGGTAAGCAAGGTGCATGCGGTGTACATAGACTATTATTAGAATAATGCTGCCTGGTTTAATCGAAGTCCCTTTCTTCATTAATTTATTGAGAGCTGGGACGACATTCATTGTGACGAAAGAGAAATTGTCATTTCAATAAATACATGATCATGGATGGATTCGTATATTTATTTTATGATTGCAGATATGTTTTAAATTTGAACGACTGGAATGTGAAACTGCAGGGGTTTAAGAAAGGTGTTATGTTCGAGCCCAGGCTTAGATGGGAGGGTAATATTAAGATGGAAGTGGGATGTGGGGGCATAGACTGGATCGAGCTGGCTCAGGAAAGGGACAGGTGGCGGGCACTTGTGAATGCGGTAATGAACGTTCGGGTTCCATAAAATGCGGGAAATTTTTTGACTAGTAGAAAACCGATTAGCTTCTCAAGAAGGACTCTGCTCCATGGATTAAGTAAGTAAGTAAGTAAGTAAGTAAGTAAGTAAGTAAGTAAGTAAGTAAGTAAGTAAGTTATGCTCGAGAATAGGAAAACAATTTTAAACAACTTAAAAAATTAAACGAATTATTGATACTGTTTCTTTGAATTATTCCCAAAACTTATAAAACATACGACTGACCTTGAAGTTCATGAAAATCGTACATTCGGATTCTTCAGACGTAATTTTCAAGTACATCGCTTAGCTTTTGAAGAGTTCTCTTCACTATTTACTTTTTCAGTTCATTTTACCAAACACGTTACAATACACAGTGTATTTATGTCGACAGATTTTATTCTTTTACAATAAAGTGATATTTTTATAATAAAAATAATAGTGTTAATTGTATTACTCTTGTTATTTAACAACGATATTGGGTGTCTGCCATGCCTATATTTTAAATGTGTATCAGTAATTTACTGCGAAGGACTAACTTTCAAATCAGGTTCTTTATGTCACTCTGCTTAAGGCTGCAACTGTTGCTTATTTGTTGTTCTCATTTAATGAGCAAGTTTTATATGGTCCTTAACTCTGTGTGGGCCTTCAACGAAAAGTGCCGGTACGTTATTCCATGTGAGGGCTCCAGACTAGGAAGTGAGACGTTGTGGAAAGTGTAATTCAGGGATGCCCTGATAATAATCCGCCAATATGGAGAGTATTCCGTTTTGAAAATACTTTTGACCACTTGATTTTATGTACCAAAGGCTGCCACTGGTCCCTATTCTGAGCCAGCTAATCCAATCGATACCCTCCAGT
>Ga0209629_10000988_pt1 | contig 16920 bp, 13 predicted proteins | sample TergutCu122P5_FD_187286 | JGI IMG/M metagenome (GOLD analysis project Ga0209629, IMG submission 187286) | Cubitermes ugandensis P5 segment gut microbial communities from Kakamega Forest, Kenya - Cu122 P5 (SPAdes) (version 2) | ecosystem: Host-associated > Arthropoda: Insects > Digestive system...
CGGCATTACGTATTGCTCGGCGATCCTGCTTCGATGACAGACAATATCAAAGGGAATAAAGACGATCGCTGGGTGTTTACCGAAAACAATCCGCCACGCGAATTGACGGCTGCCGCTCATTTGGCTGCCGCCTCCCGCGTGTTGAAAGGATTCAACGACACCTTGAGTACGCAAGCCTTAGAAGCTGCACGTGAGATATATAAAGTGTCCGGTGCACTGCCGGCGCCCGATGCAGCAAGTCAACAGCGTGGCAGAGGTCAGATGGGCAGGTCGCAAAAGATACAGGCAGCCGTCGAACTGTTCAGGACAACCGGTGAAAAGGAATACAAAGACTTCATCCTGTCTGAAAAAGATTATATTGTCGGACAGGGATTGAATCAGTTGGGATGGGTGATAGCGCAAGTCGAAAAAAAGTTGAATGACGCTAATTTCTCCAAAGCATTCCGCGAAGCGCTGCCTGCACTGCGTCAAAATTATGCTTCGCAAAGTGCAGAAACGCCTTACGGCGTTCCCTATCGTCCACAGATTTGGGGCGCCGGCTGGGATATCCAACGGATTGGCTACCAATACTATTTCCTGAACAGGGCATATCCCGATATATTCGGGCCGGAGATGGTTTTTAATGCGCTCGATTTTATCTTAGGGCGTCACCCCGGTTCAAATACACAGTCTTTTGCCTCCGGCATTGGAGCCGAATCGGCAACCGTAGGGTATGGACTGAATCGCGCCGACTGGTCGTATATCCCCGGCGGAGTCGTTTCCGGCACAGCGCTGATACGGCCAGACCTGCCCGAACTGTTAGTGTTCCCATTCCTCTGGCAACAAGTGGAATACGTGATGGGAGGCGGCTCCTCGCATTATATGTTTTTAGTATTGGCAGCCCAGCAGATATTAAAATAATCAACTGAATATGCAGTACCGTATCGACAATAAATCGGGAAGCGCATTGTCCATTATAGGGTTTGGATGTATGCGTTTCCCGAGATATTTGACCCGGATTGACTTCAACAAGTCAGAACAGTTAATCGTCCAGGCCGTCCGGCAAGGCATTAATTATTTTGATACCGCTTACAATTATGGTGGAAGCGAAGTCACGCTGGGTCAGATATTGACTAAAAACAGATTGCGCGACAATATTTTTCTCGCTACCAAACTGCCGCATGGAAGGTGTAAATCGTATGATGACTTTGAATTATTGCTGCGAACGCAACTCGAACGTTTACAGACCGATTACATCGACTACTACCTCATCCATAATCTCGGCGACGTCCATTCGTGGCAACGGCTTTGTGAATTAGGGATTGAACGATGGATTGCAGCCAAAAAAGACACAGGGCAAATCAGCAATCTGGGATTCTCGTTTCATGGCAGTCACGAAGAATTTTTGAAATTGCTCGACGTGTATGATTGGGATTTTTGTCAGATACAGTACAACTATCTTAATATCAACTATCAGGCAGGAGCCGCAGGATTGAAAAAGGCGGCTGCCAAAGGCATTCCGGTCATCATCATGGAGCCGTTGTTGGGTGGCAAACTCGCCACAGGATTACCGAAAAAAGCCGTTCACCATTTCAACAGGGTGAATCACGCATTGACGCCGGCAGCCTGGGCTTTGCGATGGCTTTGGAATCAACCGGAAGTGACCGTCGTGTTATCCGGCATGAACGACATGCAGCAACTGGAAGATAATATCGCAACAGCAAGCACATCTGTGTCCAACATGTTGACACCCGCTGAAAATGAGGCATATAACACTGTAATGGACATCATGGAGGCAACGTACAAAATCCCCTGTACAGGATGTAATTATTGTATGCCATGTCCGCACAACGTGAATATACCGGCCTGTTTTACAGCCTATAATATGACTGCTGCGACCGGATTTGTGTCCGGCATGACGCTTTATGTGACGAGCACGAGTTTATTCAAACCGCAACAAAATTACGCCGCAAGCAGATGTGCAGCCTGTGGTGTATGCGAAACGAAATGTCCTCAACAAATCCCTATCATCCAGTCACTCAAAAAAGTAAGGAAAAAGATGGAACCGTTTTGGGTCAACGCCGCATTGAAAATTTATTCCGGATTAAGCCATATCAGGGAAGTGCGTACCACCTTGAAAGAAAAATAATTGGACGAAAATGGACAAACAAAAGCCAAATAAATAAAAAAATTGTATCTTTGCGTTTTTATTAAAATGACTGAATTTGTGCAAAATATAGTAGATGAAATTATTGACCAATATATGTTTGCGGACAATACGAAACGTCCGTGGATAATTGGTTTTAGCGGTGGTAAGGACTCTACTGTGATGTTGCAATTGATTTGGAAAGCATTAGAGCAGGTAAAGCATTTTCACGGATTTGTGGCTCGAGACATCTATGTTGTTTGCAACGATACAATGGTAGAAAATCCTGTAATTACCGAATATGTTTATCGTGTTTTGGACAAAATATCAGAAGCAGCAAAAGACCAAGATTTGCCAATTCAAGTAATAAAAACTTTGCCAAGATTAGAAGATTCTTTGTGGGTAAATATGATTGGTAGAGGTTATCCGGCTCCAAATAATGCTTTTCGTTGGTGTACAGAACGGCTAAAAATAAAACCAACCTCAAGATTTATTACAGAACAGGTTGATGAATTTGGTGAAGCGATTATTTTAATTGGGACAAGGTCAAATGAGAGTGCAAATCGTGCAAAATCAATGAATAAGCACGCAATCAAGGGCAAACGATTGACAAAACACCCATTGCAACCCAATACTTATATGTATGCACCAATCAGGCATTTGACACTTGAACAAGTTTGGTACATTATCAACACAATGCCTTCGCCGTGGAAAGCAAGCAACGAGGAACTATTCCAAATTTATGCAAATGCAAGCGCTGACGACTACGAATGCCCTGTAGTTGTAACCGATACAAAACATAAATCTTGCGGGCAAAGGCGTTTCGGTTGTTGGATGTGTACGGTTGTAAAAGAAGATATAAATAATGTATTGTATAACAAATTAATAGCATAAAAATGGCAAAAACTTACAGATTATTTATCAGTCATTCGTGGGCATACGGAGATGCTTACGATAGAATTGTGGAAATGCTTGACGAACAGGGGTTAAATTATTACAATCATTCGGTTCCCAAAGATGACCCTATCCATACACGAGGCACTCAAAGAGAATTGCGAGCAGCCATTGATGCACAAATTAAAGGCACAAGTTGTGTGTTAATATTGGCGGGAGTTTATTCAACGTACAGCAAGTGGATAAACGAAGAGATTGCTATTGCAAAAACTTATGGCAAACCGATTATTGCAATAGAACCTTGGGGGGCAGAAAGAACCAGTGTCGTTGTCAAAAACAATGCCGATAGAATTGTCAAATGGCAGGGTAGTTCTATTGTTAGGGCTATTGAAGAATTAGGATAAATATTAACAATTAAAAAGAAAAAGAAATGGCAAATCCGAGAGCATTCATAAGTTTCGACTTTGACAACAATCTTACAGAAAAAAATCTATTTGTTGGTCAAGCAAAAAATTCACGTACACCTTTCAATATTGAAGATTGGTCGTCAAAAGAATCTCTTCCTCAAAAGGAGTGGGAAGCTTTAATTGAATCTAAAATCAACAGATGCAATATGCTAATCGTTCTTGTAGGGAAGAAAACATATACGGCAACAGGTGTCGTAAAAGAAATATCTTTTGCCAAAACGCAAGATGTTCCTGTTTTTGGCGTTTATGTTGGAGGTTCAGACAGTGCAACTACCTTACCGACAGGACTTCAAAGAAATAGAACAATTGCTTGGGATTGGGAAGATATTGCAGATGCAATAGACCAAGTTATGAAAGAAGGTAAAAATAAATAATTATGAGAAAAGCATTGATTGTTGGCATAGATTATTACGAAAACATAAATCAATTATACGGTTGTGTAAATGATGCTTTTGGAGTAAATCAAGTTCTTGCAAGGCACAGTGATGGCACGAAAAATTTTGATGTTAATTTGGAAACCGCAACAGGCACAAGTAACGCCATAAGTAGAAAAGATTTAAAAAATAACATTGAAGAACTTTTTCAAGACAAATCAGAAATAGCACTTTTCTATTTTTCGGGACACGGTTATATAGAAAGTACAGGCGGTTATTTGATAACTTCCGATTGTAAAGATGGTGATGATGGATTGTCTATGAACGAATTATTGCAAATTGCAAACAATTCGCCTGCAAAAAACAAAGTCATTATTTTAGATTGTTGCCATTCGGGAATAATGGGTAATCAAAACCCAACAGACAATAATGCTGTTTTGTCAGAAGGTATGACAATTTTAACCGCTTCAAGCAAAGACCAATATGCACTTGAAGAAAAAGGAAGTGGAGTTTTTACAAATTTATTGATAGACGCAATGAATGGCAGTGCTTCCGATTTAATTGGAAACATAACGCCCGGCAGTATTTATGCTCATATTGACCAATCGTTAGGGGCGTGGGAACAACGCCCGATATTTAAAACGAATGTAAGAAGTTTTACAACTTTAAGAAAAGTACAGCCACCTATTTCTTTATCCGACCTAAAAAAAATAACTGAATTATTCCCCGACAAAGGACAAGAATTTAAACTTGATCCAAGTTTTGAACCAGAGAGCGAAAATCCAAATAAAGAAAATGTTGTAAAATTTAAACTATTACAAAAATACAACAGAATAAATTTAGTTGTCCCCGTTGATGCAGAACATATGTATTTTGCAGCAATGGAAAACAAATCGTGTAAACTAACGATTTTAGGCGAGCATTATTGGAACTTGATTGCCAAAGATAGAATTTAATTGAAATGACAAGCAAAAACCTTTCATATTACATTCACTGTTTCACGCACTTAAAGCGAGATATGAAAAATGGCGGTGCACCACACAAGCCGATTTTACTGTTGAGTGTTATCAATTTATTTGAGAAAGGTTTTTATACAAACAATCAGATTTTTATTTTACCCGAATTAGTAGCCTCTTTCAAATCTAATTGGTCGAAACTTGTTGAAACAAACCATTATCCGATTTTTGCAATGCCTTTTTATCATTTGAGTTCTGAATCTTTTTGGAAACTGATACCAAATGTTGGTTGTGAAAAATGGGTTGAATCAAAAAGTTCAATGCGAAGTTTGGGCAATTTGACTACTGCTGTAAAATTTGCATTGGTTGATAACGAACTGGCAGATTTATTACTTGTTTCTGAAAATCGTGATGTTTTCAAAATATCACTTTTAGATAAATATTTTCCCGATACAAAATCAAATTTCGGTTCCAATGGAAATGATGATTTACTTTCCGCTTCCATTTTGCAAGACAATTCAGACGATTATAAACGTAAAATCATTGAGTTGAAAAATCAAGTTGATGAGAATGCTTTTCAAGAAGAAATTTTTATTCGCAATGGGATCTTTAAAAGAGAAATTCCCAAAATCTACAACAATACTTGTGCTATTTCGGGATTGAGCCTAACTTCTGTTGTGTCTAATGTTTCAATGATTGATGCTTGTCATATCGTCCCGTTTTCAGAAAGTTACGATGATACTCTAACGAATGGAATCGCCCTCTGTCCAAATCTGCATAGAGCATTTGACAGAGGTTTGATTTCTATTTCTGATAATTATACGGTTTTAATCAATAAAAATTTTGTGGAAGATAGAAATTCCGTTTTTAGTTTATCACAATTTGAAAGCAAACAAATCGTTTTACCTTACACGATTGAACTTTATCCTTCGTTGGAAAATTTATATAAACATAGAAATAAGAATGGTTTTAGAAATTAAACAATTTTATAAAGATGGATACAAATAGTCGTATAATCAATATCGCCCAACTCAAATTAGATGAGCGAAATCCGCGTATTCCAAAATCAATCCGCGAAAGTAATCCAACAGAGCAGCAACTGATTGAATATATGTTGCTTGATGCCTCTTTGATAGAACTAATGTTAGCCATAGGACAAAATGGATATTTTCCCGGTGAGCAGTTGTTAGTTGTATTAGATACAACTGATAATAAATACCGTGTTATTGAAGGAAATAGACGACTTTCGGCTGTAAAATTACTCAATAATCCAGAACTTGCAACAGTACAGAAATCAAAAGTTGCACAAGTAATTAAAGAAACAACTGAAAGACCGATAGAAATTCCTTGTTTAATTTTTGACAATGAACAGGAAATTCATAAATATTTGGGATTTAAACATATCACTGGTATAAAAGAGTGGCGACTTTTGGAAAAAGCGAGATATTTGTATGGTTTAAAAGAAACTCTTTTTACAGATAAAAACATAATCCAAGCCTCACGGGAAATTGCAAAAATGATAGGTAGTCGTATGGATTATGTTCGTAGAGTATTAGTTGGATTTGAAGTTTATAAAGTGATAGAAGATGACAATCATTTTTATAATATCAGAGATTTAAGCGACAGATCATTCTATTTTAACTATATTGTTGATAGTTTAAACTACACAAATATACGAAATTTTATTGGAGTTAACTATGAGGCAAATCAACCAATTCAGTATTTATCTGCCGAAAATTTATCAAAGTGGACGCATTGGCTGTATGAAAAAAACGACCAAAACAGAACTCGTTTAATAGGCGATAGTTATAGTTTGAATGACTTAAATGCTGTGTTAGGAAATGAAGAAGCATTAGAAGCATTTGACCAGAAAGGATATTCGCTTGAACGAGCAAAAGAATTAACAGGAGAATTAGATACAGTATTCAAAAATTTCATTATAAATGCCTGTCAAAATCTTGAAAAAGCAGATGCTATGGTTATCAAAGTAAAAGATTTTTATGTAGATATAGATGAAGATTTGAAAGTCATAAAATTATTAACAGACAAAATAAAAACAACTGTAAAAGCAATTAATTCAAATTCAGATGAATAATTTAGATAATTTTTTCAATAACTTTGTCTTACGGTTATCCGAAAAATTTCCGAGAGATTCTAAAATTTATCTTTATGCAGATTATTTTGAATTGGTATCTTTATTCAACAAAGATGCTATTATTTCTGTATCTGAAATGTTGGATAGATTAAAAGATGAAGGTGTTTTTAAACAGGAAAAAATAATTGAAAATCAGGCAGAAACAAACGACAATAATGAGGTTTTTGTACGGGAAATTTTCAATCTTTTAGAGCAAAGGTATAACTCTTTTGGAACCGATTACCCATTTCTTTGTGCAAATGAAAGTTTGTCTTTATTGAATAATTTGAGCAACAAACAAAAAATTTATATTTTCTTGTTACTTGCTTCAAATCTAAATCTTTTTGGAGATTTTCAATCTGATTTAACCACTGAATTTGAATTACTGTCACAGGAAGCACTCAAAAATTATTTACCCAATTATGCAACCATTAAAAGTTTTGGCAAAAACACTGAATTTTCGGGATATATTTGCGATAAAATAAGACAATTGGCCAATCTTATGAATCTGCGTACAAACGAAGAATATCTTAAAACTATTTCTGTTAAAGGCACACAAGATATGGGGTTAGATATTGTTGGTTGGTTGCCTTTCAGTGATAATATTGGTAATTATATTTCTGTTTTTGGTCAATGTGCTTGCGGTAAAGATTGGAACAAAAAGCTCAATGAAACAAGACGTTATAATAATTTTATAAATCCATACTTATCCAAAAGCATACATACGTTATTTATTCCATATTCTTTAATAAACTATAACGATTCTAACTTTTACGAGCATCACGAATTTGGTGAATCTGTTTTGTTATTTGAGAGAAAACGCATATTAGCTCTTATTGCTAATTGTGATTTTTATAATACATTAAATACGAGCGAGTTAATAGAAAAATGTGTCGCTTTTGAAGAGAGCATAGTGTAGTAAAATTATTTATAAGATGCTGAACAATACAAATATACAGTACATGACAAGCGGTTTCACTGTAAGTGGGGGAGTATACTCGCAGATACTTTTGTGCGAATTTGCAAGTACATCTTCTGCCTTTATAAAGTCACCGCCCCGTAACGAAACTGAAAATGATATGAAATTTTAAAATTGATATAGAGATGAAGAATGTTATTTTGTTGATTTTGACAATCTTATTGGCAGGATGTCTGCATGCGCAGGAAAAATCTCTGGAATCAGAGATTACGAATGGATTGATTACTGCAAAATTGTACCTGCCTGATACTGAGCGGGGTTATTACCGTGGCAGTCGATTCGACTGGTCAGGGGTGATCCCCGAATTAAAGTATGCAGGGCATGATTATTTCGGGCAATGGTTCCCCAAATACGACCCGCTTTTACATGATGCCATCTGCGGCCCGGTTGAGGAATTTTCGGCGTTGGGTTATGATGAGGCGCCGGTTGGAGGTGAATTTCTGCGGATCGGCATCGGCGGCTTGCGCAAACCGGCCGAAGACGGTTACAAACGCTTCGGATATTACGAACTGGCGAATCCGGGAAAATGGACAATCCAAAAAGAAACTGATTTTGTGAAGTTTACGCACACACTGAAAGATGTAGCAGGCTATTCGTATGACTATCAGAAAAAAGTGCTGTTAGTCAAGGGCAAACCGCAACTCGTACTGGAACATACGCTGAAAAATACCGGTAAAAAGACCATCGAAACAAATGTCTATGATCATAATTTCTTCACGATTGACCTTCAGCCGGTTGGTCCGGGTATCGTTGTAAAATTTGCATTTCCCGTAGACACGACGCTTCATCATCCTGCGCTCAATATCACCGGACAGCAATTTGAATATATCGCCGTACCGAAAGGAGCTGTGCAGTTTGTTGATTTGCAGGGTCATAGCAAAAGCGTCAAAGATTATGATTTTCGGATTGAAAACTTGAATACCCGCGCCGGTGTGAGGATTACCGGAGACAAACCCATCTCCAAGATTATTTACTGGTCATCAACGCTAACGCAATGCCCTGAACCTTACATAGATGTGCTTGTGGAGCCGGGGCAGAGTTTCTCCTGGACAATTACATACGATTTTTATACTTTTTAATTAACTATAGCCTTATGAAAAAGAAAATGATGATGATGATTGTGGGAACAATCATATTGAGTATGAACGTAATAAACGTTAGTTTCGCCACAGTGAAAGGCGAAAATGAAGACAAGGACGCTGCCCAGACAAGAGCAGAAAACAAAGAGTTACTGGAATTATTCAAGAACTTGCGCGTTTCAGACGTGCGCGACGGCATGGACTGGGTTGGCTACCATAATTTTGGCTCCCTTGACCCGGCAGTGCGTCCATTATTCCGTACAAAAGTTGTCGGTATCGCACGGACAGCGAGATACTTGCCTTATGAAGGCCCCTATCCGCTCGAAAGGAATGACGCCTATACCGCATGGCAGGGCTGGTATTACGGCAATATTTGTACGTATCCCTGGATGGATGATATCGAAGAAGGCGATTTCATCGCGATTGACGTTAGCGGCGTCAACGTAGGCCTGTTAGGTTCGGAAAATACTTTGCGCGCATTGTTAAAGGGTGCACGCGGATTTGTAATCAACGGATCGGGCATCCGCGATATCGACGAAGTCATCAATCAAAAGATACCCGTCTGGTCGCACTTCGTCGCGCAATCCATGGTACAGTGTAAACTTCGCTTTGATGCGAAAGACGTTCCCATCGCCATTGGAGGCGTTGCCATCTACCCCGGCGATGTGATTGTGGCAGATGGTGATGGCGTCATTGTTGTCCCCAGAAAAGTGGCCAAACAGGTGGCCAAATTCTCAACCGGCATATTAAATTCCGATAAAGACACACGTAAAGCACTGTATGAGAAGTTACACTGGGAATTAGACAAAACAGTTACGAAATAAATATACAACTGCATATTTTTTATGTGCTAACAAAATGATAATCAGATGAGACGTCAATAAGTTTGTTGACAGAATCATCAAAAGCGAAATAATTATACTTCAATAAATTACAAAATAATAAACAAATGAAACATTTAATCATTATCGTAACAGCGCTGTTTGCTGTAACATCCTGGGCCTCAGGAGGTCCTGAAGAAAATAAAATCGTAGCGCAACTCAAGCAGGAAATCGTGCAGGACCTGAAAGGCAATATTTTAGCCAACTGGGCTAAACATGCCCCCGACCCTTCCGGCGGTTTTTACGGCTACCTGGATTACGCCTGGACGCCCAAAGAAGACGCATCGAAAGGCGGCATCCTGAATGCCCGTTTAGTATGGACATTCTCAGCCGCTTACCGTGTGCTTGGCGACGAACAGTACCTGACGCTGGCCAACCGCGCACAGCGTTATTTCCTCGACCACTTCATCGACAAGGAATATGGCGGTTCTTATTATACGGTTACTGCCACCGGCGAACCGTTGGACAATAACAAACAATCCTACCAAAATGCTTTTGCCATCTATGGCTTGTCGGAGCATTACCGCGCCACAGGCAATAAGGAAAGCCTTGACGCTGCTATTTCCATCTATCGCAAAATGATCGAACACGCCTGGGATCCTGTCAATGGCGGTTTTATCGAGTCGTTCACACGCGAATGGAAAATGATTGAAATCCCTTATCCCAAGCAAATGAATAACAACCTCCATTGTTTGGAAGCCCTCACCAATCTCTATCGCGTCTGGAAAGATGAAGGCCTCAGGAAATACTTAGAGCAGGAAATAGACGTCATGTCGCACAAAGTCCTCAATCAGAAACGTTGGCACGAAGAGTTATTCTTCACCATGGACTGGGTAAACCAAAAAGACGTAGACTCGTACGGTCATGACATCGAATTTTCGTGGCTCCTGGTTGAAGCCGCTGAGGTACTGGGCGATGAAGCGATATTGAAAGATACCCAACGTATCGCCGTCAACCTGGCAAGGGTACAGTTGAAAGAAGGCATCAATGCAAATGGCGCCATGATGTACGAAAAGGCTGACGGTCATTTGGACGGCCGGTTTTCATGGTGGCCTCAGAACGAAACTGTCGTAGGATTTTTGAATGCATGGCAGATCAGCGGCGACCGGACTTTCCTCGATGCCGCCGTACGCAACTGGCAATGGATTAAAACTTATATGATTGATTATGAACATGGTGAATGGTACGGGAACGTGACCGCCGATTTGATTCAGGTAAAACGCGGCGTGAAAGCCGACCAGTGGCGCTGTCCGTATCATAACAGCCGTATGGGTATTGAAGTGATAACAAGATTTCCATAAGCGCCGGAAACACTACATGATCATTCAAATGAAACGCAAACACTCCCTTTATGCTGCCATCTTCATGCTGTTGATGAGCATAACTGCCTTCGGTGGTAACTATAACGGTTTTAAAGTATCGGTCTACACCCGCGCACAGGAAGTAGAAAAAATGAAAGATCTGAACTGGTTAGACTCCACCTGGACAATCATTTCAAGCCAGTTGAAGGTCGATAAGATTTACCTGGAGACGCATCGCGACTTGTTGATTATCCCCGATGCAACCCTCGAACAGGCTAAAAAATTCTTTCTTGACAAAGGCATCGAAGTAGGTGGAGGAATCACCTACACCATCAATGAATCCAATAGTTTCGAGACATTTTGCTATTCCAACCCCGAACATCGCAAACTCGTCAAGGAAATAGCCGAGCATACGGCAAAACATTTTGATGACTTCATCCTCGACGATTTCTTTTTCACAAGCTGCAAGTCGGATATCGAAATCAAAGCCAAAGGCAATCGAAGCTGGACGCAATATCGCATGGATTTGCTGGCCGAAGCAGCCAAAAGTTTAGTGATTGATCCTGCAAAGAAAGTGAACCCCAAGGTAAAGATTATCATCAAATACCCAAACTGGTACGATCATTTTTCGGGACTTGGCTTCGACCTGTCCAGGGGCCCGCAACTATTTGACGGCGTATGGACCGGCACAGAAACACGCGATCCCTCTTCCGACCAGCACCTGCAACATTACTTAGGTTACAATATCGTTCGTTACTTTGAGAACATCCGCCCCGGACATAATATGGGCGGGTGGGTCGATAGCGGAGGCTCCAACATGGGGATGGACCGCTATGCCGAACAGATTTGGCTGACCTTCTTTGCCAAAGCTCCTGAGATTTCGCTCTTTGCTTATAATCAGTTGATTGGCGTTCAGCTTCGTCCCGAAGTCCACCGTACGCCATGGCAAGGTCAAGGCGACAGCTTCGACTATGACGCCATGATGAAACCCGTCAATTACAACGGAAAGTTGACTACTCCAACTACGCTGGCGCGCGTGGCAGGCTACACCGTCGAGCAACTCAACGGTTTTATCCATAAATTAGGTAATCCTGTGGGTATCAAATGTTATAAGCCCTACAATTCGTTGGGTGAAGACTTCTTGCAGAATTACTTTGGGATGATCGGCCTTCCGATGGATATGGTTCCGACATTCCCTACCGATCAACAGGTTGTGCTGCTCACCGAACAGGCTAAACAGGATCCGGACATCATCGCCAAGATGAAGGCGCAACTGACGAAGGGAGGCGATGTGGTCATTACCAGCGGCTTACTGAAAGCCATCCCTGACAAGATCGCCGATATAGCCGAACTGCGGGCTTCCGACCTGAAAGCGCTTGTAAACGATTTCGGAATCTATGGAAAAATTGAGAAAGACATCCTGATCCCGCAAGTCAAATACCATACAAACGACGCCTGGGATATCCTCAGTGCCGGTCGACCTTTGACAGGCGGGGTAAGCGGCTACCCTATGCTGCTGCGTGCACCCTATTCCAAAGGCAACCTCTATGTGATGACAATACCGGACGATTTCGGCAACTTGTATGACTTGCCCAAAGGCGTACTGAATGTCTGGCGGTCGACGCTCAGCAAAGACCTCGACCTGCGGATCGACGCGCCGGCCAAAGTGAGTATCTTCGTCTATGACAACGGCGCATTTATCGTTGAATCTTTCCTAAACGAGCCGGTCACCATTCAAATCAACGCCAAAGAAGGAATTGAGCACATCACAAATATGCTCACCGGCGCTGTCCTCGACAAACTACCGTCGCCTCCCGTCTCGCCTTTCATGCGGCGTTTCCGCCCCGACGATAAAAACAACGTCTTCCGCGTCACATTGATGCCACATTCTTACAGCGTGTTTTCCAAGAGCTAAATCGCTTTTCCCATATTGAGCCGAATTTACATTTCCCACGCAGCGTGGAATTTGTATTCATACGTGAGGCTGCCTTAAAAACGGGCAGCCTCACATATAGGGCGGAATTTGTAATTCCGCTCTTTTCTTATATCGAATTTAAAATTTATATACGTTGTTTATAGGCATTATAAATTCAGTAAATCCTATTTAACGGCGTATTTATATATATATTATTTTTTTATGTGTATATATTTTTTATTTAAAAAAATGTTTTCTATCTTTGCAGCGAATTTTACAGTTCATTGAAGTAATTATTATTTCCAATGAATAGAAAATATGAATGTAATTGACAGACAAAACTCAGAACAAGCAATTTACTTGTTTTCTAAGCTAATAGTAAGGAGTATCGCAAGGAATAATCTATCGCATCTTTCATTTATTCGGGACTGTATCAAGGCCATGAATGGATTAGTGATAATTAATGGCAACCTTATGACGAAGATATATGAATACTGATATAATGTAGTAGATTAATTGAATTAATTATTATAAAAATGTTTATAAAATTTGTTTTTTATCATGTAGTTGATATATGTAAGGTATTCCTGCTGGCGGGAGGGCTAACACTCGTGATGTCTTCCTGCGAAACCGAATACATTCCGGATGACCCTGACGGGGGACATTCGACTGTTTCAGGCAATGAAGGGAATTTTAACCTTACCATTCGTTTTGCCGATTTTGGAGAAACAGATTTGTTGCCCGCTACGCAAAGCATGAGATCTAAAGAAGAGACACTGTCTGCTGCGCGCAGCATGGAACCTGAAACCAATGTGATCCGGGTGGCCGACGACATGTTTATCTATGCCACGCTTGCCGTCGATCCGGTAGAAAAGGCGCCTGCCGTGAAGACACGGGCATTTGTAACCAATGCAAGAATCCGTGTGATCGCTTACCAGGAAAATCCTGTTAATGTTTTCACGCATGTCTTTGATACACTGTACTATGTAGACAGTTTCGGTGCACTGATTCGAGAGGGCGGTACCAATAAGATTAACCTGCCTGCCGGCAACTACAAGTTAGTTGCTTATTCATACAACAATCCCGATCCGGCTCCGACTCTGCCGGCTTCCCCGCTGCCCCTCTGGGCGGCATCCATCTCGGACATCGACCCTGTCAATGACCTGATCTGGGGTGAATCGGATACGATTGCGGTTCCGGGCGGTTCGACATACATGCAAATCCCGATCACTATGCATCACAAGCTGTCGCAAGTCAAATTGGTGGCAACGACCGGTGAGGACGGAAACGGCAGGGCGAGGATCACCGCGTTTGACAATGTGAGGATCACCGGGTATAAGGTCAACCTGACCACCGAAAACGGAACGATCTCCAAAAGTACAACCTCTGCTGCCATTGCACAGGATTTCAACTTTCTGCCGTTGCCGACGACTATAGATACCGTCAAATCCGCTGCACGGACAGTCTATACCGGTACGCCGGGAGATATGCCGACCATCGTTAATATCGGCAAAATGACCGTCAACGACACGACGCTCACCAATGTCTCGGCCACATTTGCCAAGTCGTTGCAGAGCGGCTATTCCTACACGATGACGATGCATATCGGAGTCACCACCGATATTACGGATCATATACCGAACGGTTTTATTCCCTACGTGGGCGCTTTCTGGAAGGCCGGTCAGAAGGGAGAACGGCTGATCCGCATGCCGCGCATGACAAACGACTCGATTGACGGCGTCTGGACGGCGCAGGTGGTCGAAGGCAGAGACTGGATACTCTTAGACACCTTGATGACGGCCGACCCGAATGTCGGCTGGCTTCCCGGCTCCAGCGAGGCAAGCGTTGACAGCGCCAACAGCTCCGGCTTTGAATCCAATACGGCCCGGCTGCTGATAGCCACCGGATCTAATTTTGTCAGCGGCGTAGTGAGAAAACAGGGAGACCCCGCATACAGGTCGAACGTCAACGATCAGATATACTTCCGTATCGGCGCTAACAGCACATACAACCCCACGCCGGCTAAGCCGGTTCGCTACGGCATCGTATTGCTGACGTATGGCAATAACAGATACCGACATCGCATCTGGATACGGCAGGGGGAAGGAGCGGATTACCTGTTTCGCAACAGCGACCCGGTCAGCACAGGCGGCCTTACCCAGCGTACCGTATGCAGGCAGTTCTCGCCCTACAACCTGACGGTAGCAGACAAGACGAAATTTAACCAGGCCATTGATCTCTACCGTTCCGTCACCGCCGTAAATCCGACTGCCTTCACTGCCTATCCGACCCAGGCCGGAGCCTATTTCCAGTGGGCGAATGAAACTGCCATCGCCCGTTACGCATGGGCTCCCACAGGTACGGTGTCGGGATGGGTAAATTCAACAACTACAGATTACTGGAGCACTCTCGGCGCCAGTAACGAGACCTGTCCGCCGGGTTACCGCCGTCCGACCGACGGCGCGACCGATACCGCTGTCGACGGGTCGGCGATCAATATGTCCGAGATGCGCCAGTCGCTGGGGCAGAATCCGAAAACAGGAATCTATTTAATGGCCTCGGAGACGCACAGCTCCTGGGGTTACTACGCCGACGGATTCTTCGACCGCAGGAAGATAGGCCCCGATCCCGATCTCCCTGCGGGCGGCTTGAATGATATGGTTGCCGTTTCGACATCGAACAACGACGTTGCCTATATCGGAAGGCTGTTCTATAACAATGCCCCCGACAGCCACGCCTCGCTTTTCTTTCCCGCCGATAATTATCGCACAGCCGCAGGAAGTTTAGTTACGCTGGGCGGATATTACGAGCAAAGAGGGATGTACTGGTCAAGTAGCAGGATGTATCCGGCCGGCAATCCCCAGACGTGGGCTTTTTATGTAGACTATGATATTGCCAAAACGGGGATGGACACTCCCGGCATGAGCAGTGGCCTGTCCATCCGTTGCGTGGTGAGGTCGATCGACGTAGACATTGCGTCGCTGTGGCTCTCGCCCACCACAGGCAACAGCGCCCGGCAAATTCAGGTGACCAGCAACGGCCCCTGGACGCTCGACGGCAGCCAGCCGGCCAACGCCACCGTGTCGCCCACGAGCGGTCCGGCGGGAACAACGACCCTCACCATCACCCGAAGCGAAACGACCTTCGGCCTATCGAACTTCAAGATCAAAAACACCGTTACCGGAGAGACCCTTACGGTTACGGTGGATAACTACTATATCGTGCCGGAAGATATTGCAATCAGCAACCAGAACGCCACGAACACGGAAACCTATACGATAGATGTCTTCGGCGGCGACGAGTCCTTTACCATTGTCAGCGTTTCGCCGTGGATTACGGCGGTAAAACTGCCCACCGGAGAGTTACAACTGACGGTAGCCCAATCGCCGGACGGCGAAGAGCGCACGGGCACGATCACCATCGCCCACAGCAACGACCCCACCTACCAGGTGACATGGTCCGTGCTGCAAACGCTTGACATTTTGCCGGCGTTCAGCTTCCTGACGATAAGATTTACCTGGAAAAATGATGCCGGTGAGGATGTAGATATTGCGGTAGAATTCATGAATAACTTCATGACTACTACCGGCCAGCCTGTTAAGTTTGACAACACTAATTATTATCCATTGGTGGATACAACCAGAGCTGTAGGCTACGATTTGGCATCAAGTGTTGATACGGCGGGGCACGCTTATGATCGTCCGTGGACTTTGTTTAATACATCCTTTACAGAATTGAAAACGCGCTTGTTGTATTGGGGAGGGGATGCAAGAAACGGGGAAGGCGAGACGGTCTTTCTGAATGCCCCGGAGTTG
>Ga0209629_10000989_pt1 | contig 16910 bp, 17 predicted proteins | sample TergutCu122P5_FD_187286 | JGI IMG/M metagenome (GOLD analysis project Ga0209629, IMG submission 187286) | Cubitermes ugandensis P5 segment gut microbial communities from Kakamega Forest, Kenya - Cu122 P5 (SPAdes) (version 2) | ecosystem: Host-associated > Arthropoda: Insects > Digestive system...
TAGCGATGCCGGTCGCGGTATCGGCAGGATGTGGTATGATGCCCCGTCGCGGAAACTGGCCGGCAGGCGGAAAAACTAGACGCCGCCGTGATGATTGTCAATCGGCAAACGAACAGGGAGGCGGGCATGGAAAATGACCAGCCCAGCATACGGCTGTACTCCTTCGGCTACAAATACGGCATGCCGCTCGATGCCCAGATGATTTTTGACCTGCGCGCCTTGCCGAATCCATTTTGGGTCGCCGATCTGCGCCCGGGCAGCGGCCTCGACCCGGCGGTCGCCGCCTATGTGCTCGACAATCCGTCGGGGACGAAGATGCTGGAACTGCTCGTGCCGCTCATCCATTTCAGCGCCGTGCTCTGGGCGGAAGCGGACAAGGGGCACTTCACCGTCGCTCTCGGCTGCACCGGCGGCCATCACCGTTCGGTGGCCATGGTCATGGCCATCGCCCAGCGTTTGCGTGAACTTGGCCTCGATGTAACGGCGCGGCATCGCGATCTGGCCCGCGAAGAGTGACCAAGCGATTAACCATCAGCCGCGGCTGAATTCCGGCATGGTGGTCGGGAGGCGTGGCGCATCCGGGTAAAATGAATAGGGTTTTCTGGCTGGATAGAGAGCGGCGTTCATGGTAAGAGACTTTTTTTACCGTCGCCGATGAGCAAGTCACTCCATTTTACGGGCGGCGAATCGATAGAGAAAAGGAAATTTCCATGGCTGAAAATGAATTGAATGAAAATAGCGCCGCTGCCGGCGAGCCGTCGGAGGACGAAGGGGCGAAGGAGCAAAGGGAAGAGCGTTTGCCGGTGGTGTCACGCGATAATTTGCCGGAACGGCTTCTCATCGTCCCATTGCGCGACCGTCCGATGTTCCCGAAAATGATGGGGCCGCTTGTCCTGGAAGAGGCGGGGCTGCAACGGGAAATTATCGAATACAGCGACAAATCGTCGCCGCTCTATCTGGGGCTTATTCTCATCAAACCAAGCGGCGACGGCCTGGTGAAACCTCCGACTGACGGCGATGACTTTTTCCGCGTCGGCACGGTGGTGCGGGTCTTGCAGGCGTCGCCGGTCAAGCGCGGCGAGCCGCTGCATATGGTGGCGCAGGCGCTGACCCGTTTCGATGCCCGCGCCATCACGAAGAAGGACGAGGTCTTCTACGCCGAAGCCGCCTACTGGCAGGAGGAAACGCCGGAGAACACGGCGGAAATGAAGGCCTACGAGGTGGCGATTATCGACTGCATCAAGGAGTTGGTGACGCTGAACCCGCTGTTCAAGGAGGGCCTGTCGCTTTTGATCGAGCGCGTCAACCTCAGCGATCCCAGCGCCTTGGCCGATTTTTCCGCATCGATGACCACCTCGTCGGGGGTCGAAATCCAGAAGGTGCTGGAGACGAAGGATGTCCTCGCACGCCTGGAAGCCTCCCTGGTGCTTTTGAAAAAGGAGTTGGAAATCACGCGGCTGAAGTCGCAGATATCAAAGCGCATCGAGGAGCGGCTGTCGAAGCAGCAGCGGGAATTTTTCCTCAAGCAGCAGTTGCAGGAAATCAAGCAGGAATTGGGCCTCGCCAAAGACGATACCCAGGCCGAATTGGAAAAGTACGAGCAGCGGCTGAAAAACCTGGTGCTCAGCGACGAGGCCCGCGAGCGTGTCACGGAAGAGATGGAAAAGCTGAAGCTTTTAGGGCCGTCGTCGCCGGAATTCAACGTTTCCCGCACCTACCTCGACTGGCTGACCATCCTGCCCTGGGGCGTCTACAGTAGGGAAAGCTATAATCTCAACAGGGCGCGCAAAATTCTCGACCACGATCATTGGGGCCTGGACGATGTCAAGGAGCGGATTTTGGAACTGATTTCCGTCGGCATCGTCAAAGGCGATTTGTCCGGTTCGATCATTCTGCTCATCGGCCCGCCGGGCGTCGGCAAGACCTCGATTGGCCAGTCGATCGCCAAAAGCCTGGGCCGGAAATTCTACCGCTTTTCCCTCGGCGGCATGCGCGACGAGGCGGAGATAAAAGGACACCGCCGCACCTATATCGGCGCCATGCCCGGCAAATTCATTCAGGCGATAAAGACCTGCAAGACGGCCAATCCGGTGATCATGCTCGACGAAATCGACAAGATCGGCGCCAGCTTCCACGGCGACCCGGCCTCGGCGCTTTTGGAAGTGCTCGATCCCGAGCAGAACCGCGATTTTCTCGACCATTACCTCGACGTCCGTTTCGACTTGTCGAAGGTGCTCTTTATCGTCACCGCCAACCAGTTGGACACAATTCCTGGCCCGCTTTTGGACCGCATGGAAGTCATCCAGTTACCTGGCTATATTTTGCAGGAAAAGGTTGAGATCGCCCGGCGGCACCTTCTCCCCAAGCAACTGAAGTTGCATGGTCTTTCCGCGAAACAGGTGCATATCGGCAAGTCGATTCTGGCGGCGATTGTCGATGGCTGGGCCAGGGAGGCCGGCGTGCGCGGGCTGGAGAATTGCCTGAAGAAAATTATTCGCAAATCGGCGCGTCGGATTGTCGAAAATCCCGGCGAAGGGGTGCGCATTAACAAAGACGAACTGACCGATCTTTTGGGCAAACAGGTCTTTTCCGAAGGCCGGGCCTACAAAGACCCGCGCGTCGGCGTCGTCCGTGGCCTGGCCTTTACCTCGATGGGTGGCGCCACCCTGTATATCGAGGCGATACCGGTGCCGACGGGCAAAGCCGGCTACAAACAAACTGGTCAATTAGGACAGGTAATGATTGAGTCGTCGGAGATCGCCTATACCTATGTCCGCTCTTTTTTAAGCAAGGACAAAAACGCCACGGAGTTTTTCGCCAAGAATTTCATCCACCTGCATGTCCCGGCCGGGGCGACGCCAAAGGACGGGCCGTCGGCCGGCATTACCATGGCCTGCGCCCTGTATTCGCTGGTCAAGGACAAAACCATCATCCCCGACTTGGCCATGACCGGCGAGCTGACCCTGAGCGGCCTAGTCATGCCGATTGGCGGCGTCAAAGAGAAGGTTATCGCCGCCAAGCGCTCGGATGTGAAAATCGTGCTGCTGCCCAAAGAAAACCAGGCTGATTTCGACATGCTGCCGCAGCATGTCCGTGAGGGGATAAGACCGTACTTTGTCAGTGATTTTGGCGAGGTGCTGAAAATCTGTTTTCCATAATGCCATTTCCATATAGACAGTACATTGTACCGTCCGCAAGGCACGGTAGTTTGCGCCGTGGCGATCCAGTTTCCTTCCCTGGATTGCCGCGCCGCGAAAATCACGCGGCTGCAATGACGTTTCCTATGGGTTATTTGCCGCGTGACCGTTCCGCTTTGTAGTCGAATGATGCATCCCACTCGAGCTTGCCAAGCGAATCGGCCACATGCCGTTGCTCTCGACGGGCGATGAACTCCCGCAACGCCGCGGTGACGGCTGCCCTTTTCGTGCGCTCACCGCTGACTTGAACCACTCGTTCGAGGAGGTCTGGATCGATTGCTAAATGAGTGGCCATGTGCGACTCCTTGTGCGTGATTCTACACAATCGACGGGCTGGGCGGAATACTGGTTTGGCGATCCAGCCTACGAGCTACTGTCGCTTTACTATCTTGAATTCCCACGGATTAAACAACTGAAGGCCCACGATCCTGTTAAAGTCAAGGGTATTACGTGTGACGAGAATGAAGCCGTGAGCGAGCGCGGTAGCGGCAATCATTGAATCGCGCCGGCCTTTTGGGTCTGGTACATGCAGAGGAGCGCAAATCAAAGCTTCGCGTTCTCCAAAGGCCAAGATACGGCCAGCAAATAGCTTATGCACAGCAGCCGCCCAGCGACGCAATGCCTGCCCGCTTGGTGGTATGCGTCGTTCTTGTCTCAATACCCCTTCTTCTTGCTCCAGGATGGTGATGGATGATAGGAAGAACAACTGTAAAGGCACGGTTGCCGCCCACGCCCTGACCGTCGGCGACTGGCCGGTCTTGCCTGGACGTAACTCGGACAGTACATTTGAATCGAGAAGGTACACGCTCAAATCTCTGTGCGCAATTGCACATCAATGGGTTCAATCTCAAAGTCTCCGACCTCAGCCGAATCAGGGAGACTATCCATAGCTTCGAGAAGCGATATCTCACGCTCGCCGATGGTGAGTTTTCGATAATTGGCGATATTCATCAGCACGAATGCGGGATGGCCGCGATCGGTGATGAAGACTGGGCCAGATTTTGCCAAGTTTTTGGCGTGGGATACATTGTGGCCGAATTCACGGCTAGAGAGGGTGTGCAGGGCTGGCATCGCTTGGCGCTCCTATAGGCTCAGTTCAGTCAGGCTATCTCGACCAGAATTGAATCATAGCTACGTAGCTATAAATTGTCAATCAGCCTAACGCATAGCGTTAAGCGGCGCGCTTTTGCGGACCAGCCTGAGCACAGTGTTAGGCTCCCTGATTGGCTTGGAGCATGGCCGCCATGTGCTGATGAATGAGATTGATCGCCTTCAGTGGCCGAATCATCACCTTGAACTCGACGATGCGCCCTGCCTCATTCCACTTGATGATGTCCACGCCGTTGACCAACACGTCATTGATCTCTGTCTCAAATTCGAGCATGGCATCATTGGGGCCGACAATCTCGCGCACATAGCGAAATGCCGGATTGCCGAATACCTGCATCGCCGCCGCAAGATAGAGGGTGGCAAGCTTCTGTCCGCGCTGCGGTGTATGCACGACCGGAGAGATAAACACCGCGTCAGGATCGAGCAATGTCTTCAGCCCGTCGATGTTCCGCTCTTGAACAAGCCGATGCCAGATAGCAATAGGGTGCTCTGTCATGCGAGTCTCCGTGGTTTGTAAAGTCTCAAGGGTGCTGCGCCACATTGATTTTGGCTGAGGCGGTAAGCGTAATGCCAAGGGCTTTGGCAACGGCCAGGGTCGTTTTCAGCGTCGGATTACCGGATTGGCTAAAAGAACGATACAAATGTTCGCGGGCAAGTCCGGTCTCTTGGGCTATCTGCGACATGCCTTTGGCACGGGCGACAACACCGATGGCGTGCGCGATGTATCCGGCATCTCCTGTGGCAAAAGCTTCAGACATAAATGTGGCGATATTTTCGCCGGAACCTAAATCTTCGGCTGGATCGTATTCTGTAAATTGCTCCTTAGCGTTCATATTCGTCCTTCCATTCCTTTAGTATGTTATGGGCGGTTTTAATGTCTGATTGTTGAGTTGCCTTGCTTCCACCGCACAATAACACAATGATTATGTCTCCTTTCTTCCAGAAATACACCCGATAGCCAGGGCCGTAATCAATTCTCAGTTCGCTAATACCGTGTCCTACCGGCTTGACATCGCCTGCCAATCCGTAAGCAAGTCTGTCCAGGCGGGAAGCAATGATTGCCCGTGCCCGGTCATCCCGGAGCCGTCTTCTCCATTTGCGGAATGTGTCTGATTGAATCAGTTTCATCACGAAACGAATGTAATATATAAATTACAACAGGGCGAGAAAAACTTTGCCGCGGACCTGATATGGCGGATTGACTTCTGTATTTCTGTAAGCTGGGCTGGAATGCGGCGTCATCTCAGCGGCCTTGCCGGTCATGGGTTGCTGGGACGTGAGTCTTCATGGGTTGTGAGGTCTACGTTTATGTTAAGCGGCACACCAAAGCGTCGTAGATACGGGCATGGACATCGTAATTCCAGAGCAATCGTCTGCCTCAGGGATCTGTGCTCCCTGAGGCAGACCGAAAAAAGTTTAACCGCCGGCCCTGACTTCGCGACCGTTCAAGGGCTGTATCGGTCGAGCGTTCATCGGATAGAGCTTGCGGAAGGCGGCGAGTTGGCTCTCCGACAATTCGACCGGCTCCTTGAGTACCCGCCACTGCACGCCTTCGCTGCATGGCGGTGTTGTCAGGGATCCCTCGAAGGCGTAATAGGTTCGTTCCGCCGGCAAGACATCTGCGGGATTGAGGCTGTCGAGCTTGGCGACTTCGCCTTCTTTGCTAGGCATGGCATCGAACACCGGCTTCAACGCTGCATTTTCCTTGCCGATCTTAAATAGCACGGTAACGACGGCAAGTTTGCCTTCAGCGCTTTTATGGACGAAATGAGCACCCAGCGGGAAATTCTTGTCGTTGATCTGTTCCTCACTCGTTGCATGGAAGTGGAACTGCACCAGACTGTAGTCGCCGCCGTCGAGTGAGATGGTGCTGCCAACGGGTACATTGACTTGGATGGCGTGGCCATTGTTTGTAACCTCAGCCGCTCCGGTCGCGTAATTGAAGCCAATGGGACCGAGCTTGGACGGTTTGACCTCGGTTGTATGGATGTCGATTGGGGATTGCTCTTTGCCCATTTTGCAGGCCGCGAACCCGGGGTCCAACTCGGCCCAATGCTCGGCTCCATTTTTATCTCCATAGCCCCAGTGGGGAGAACCTTCGGCAAAGATCGGGAAAGAGATCACGACAGCGAGGCTAGCAACCAATAACTTTAGTTTCATGCGTTTCTCCAGTTAAGATTGATGGAATGCGACTGACGCCTGAATTAACCGGCGCGCTTCTTAAACCCCAAGTTCGTTTCCGGCATCAGGGGCAACATCTGGCGTTGCTTGCAGCCATCTGTCAAAGGCCGCGTCGTCGCCACGCGCCGCCCGCTCGCGGAAGTAACTTTCGGTCTTGAGGGCTGAGACTTTTTCCGCGATGGCAGTAACAAAAAACTGGTTCATGGAAACCTTTTCCTCCTCTGCCACGAGGCGGGCATATTCAAACAGGGATTCAGGAATGCGCAGTGCGTAATTAGCCATGTCAGGTACCTCTCATTGGGTTGTGCAAGTGTTTTCAGCAGCCTGCTAGGCTCGAATCATTTCCTCATCCAGCATCCGGTCAAGGGTTGCCAGAGCGAAATGGCGCTGGCGGGCGCTGGCGTAGGCGGTGCAGGAGCAGTGCAGGGCGGCGCTGTTGCGGATGAGAAATTCCAGGCGCAGGCCGTCGCGGGAGAGCTCGAGCGCAAAACGGAAGGGGCCGTGATTGGGATGGCCGCTCTGTTTTTCCTCGAGCAAATCAGCGGGAACCTCCAGCAAGAACAGGCCAGGCAAGGGGCCAGGGGTGAGATTGCGTTTCAGCCAGGATTCAATATTGTCCCACTCCATCGGCGACAGTTCATCAATGAGAATGCAGCGCATAAGAGACCTCAGATATCGAGCCAGGTGGTGTCGTTGCCCAACACTTCGCAGCCGTTTTCGCGCACCACCGCCATTACTTCTAAGCGCACACCGCCCCAACCGGGCAGATAGATGCCCGGCTCGACGGTGACGACCATGCCGTCTTGCAAGACGGTGTCGGCACGGCTGGCCAGGCGCGGCGCTTCATGCACCTGCAAGCCGACGCCGTGGCCGAGGCTGTGGCCGAAATATGGGCCGTAACCAGCATGGGCGATGATGTCGCGGGCGGCGGCATCGACTTCTTTGCCAGTGACACCCGCTTTCAGCGCCGCGATACCGGCCAACTGGGCGCGGCGGACCAGGCGATGAATTTCGCGGTAGCGGTCATCCGCCTGGCCGTGGACGAAGCTACGGGTCATATCCGAGCAGTAGCCATCTAAAATCAAACCCATGTCGATGGTGATTGGCTGGCCCGCCGCCACCAGCGCCGCGCCGGGGACGGCGTGCGGCAGGGCGGCGTTCTCGCCGCAGGCGACGATGGTCGGGAAACTCGCGCCCTCGGCACCCAACTGCCGCATCCGCGTTTCCAGGGCCAGGGCAATATCGGTTTCACTTTGGCCGGGCGCAATGTCAGTGAAAATATCCTGAAATACCCGCTCATTCAGCGCCACCGAGCGGCGGATCAGCTCCAGTTCGGCCTCGTCCTTGCATTGCCGGTATTTGTCAACCAGACCCTCGGTCGGATGCAGGCGGACGCCTTTTTCATCGAGGCTCTTGCCCATGGCCTGGTATTGGCTGAGGAGCGTATAGCCGGCTTCAATGGCCAGGTTTTTTATGCCGAGCGCCGGCAGCAAATCGCGCAACAAGGCGGTGAGACCGTGGTCATACACCCTTACCTCCAGCCACGGGGCGTCGATTTCGGCCTGCTGGCGATAACGGAAATCGGTGAGGAGCAACGCCTGGCCGCATTGTGGTACCAGCAACAAACCGGAAGATTCCTGGATGTCGTGGTCGCGGGCGGTGAAGCCGCTCAGATAACGGCGATTATAGGGATTGGCGACGAGCAGGGCGTCGAGGCCCAGTTGGCCGAGTTCGTCCCTGAGCGCGGCCAGCCGCTTTTGATAGTCCATCGCCATTACGCGGCCACTAAACGGGCGATCACCTCTTTGCGCTGATCCATGGCCTGGCCATACTGACCATTCAGGTCAAGCAAGAGGCGGGCCAGTTCATCCTTGTATTTCGGGTGCATGGCCGCCGTCAGCCGGGCCGGCGGCTGAAGGCCACGCGCCGCGTACTGCTGCTCCAACTGGCCCAGAAGAGCATCTTCCAGTTGTTGGGTCATCTGGCCTTTGTATTTGCCGTATTGGCCGAGAAGCTGCCCCAGTTCGGCGCAGGTGGTGGTGACCGCCGCGCCGCCGCTCGCGGCCATGAGATCGAGAATCCCTTTGATTGCCAGCTCGCTGCGCTCTTTCAACGCCTCGTCGCGGGGCAGAACGATATTGCGCAAGAGGGCCTGCACCATGCCTTGGCGCAACGCCTTCTGTTTGGCGGCGTTTTGTCCGGCGAGCGTCGCGGTGAGAGAATCGCCATCCGGCTGATTGAGGTAGCCAGCCGCCAATCGCATCCCTTCCTTCACCGTATCTTCACCGCTCTCTTCCTGGGCGTCGCTTTCGGCGGCAATCCGCGCCGCCCGCGCCAGAACCATATCCAGAGTGCTCTTGATTTCAGCCATGATCTTCCTGTCGGGTAAAAAAGTTTATGAAAAAAACGGGGCGGATCAGCGGGGCGCGGGCGTTTGCGCTTCCGGTGGACAGGGGGCGTCAATCGGACAGCTTTCTCCGGCACCGTTTTCAACCGGCGGCGCAATGACCGGCCGGGCCGATTGTTGACTACCAGGCGCGTTTGATTGCCCTTCGAGCGGCGGCAGTGTCTTAGGCACGAGCGGTGCCGGCGTCGACGCCGGGCGGCAGCGTTCCAGGAAGGCGAGGATCGCGTCCTTGCCGGTAATGATACGCATATCCTTGCCTTCTTTCGCCATCAGAACCGGCACTTCGTTTATTCCCAGTCCTTGCAGCAGGGCGCGGTTGGTGGCGCTGTCGTAGCGGGGATTTTTCTTTAGGCCGGCGACGCGCGGTTCCGGCACCGTGTCAAGCGGATAAAAACCTATCTGACAGGTAATATTTTCGTTGAGGCTTGCGATCACCTCTTCGCAGTGAGGACAGGCGGTGGAGAAGTACAGCCGCGCCTCGGTGACGGCATTCGGGCGGACGATTTCGCCATAACTCCCCCGCTGGCTGCCGGACATATCCGCCAGTGGGGTATAATCGAGCCAGGCCGAGGTGGCGGCCACGGCGGCGAGCACGGTCAGCCCACGGATGAATTGCCGTCCGCCGAAGCCGAGATTGAGCAGAAAGACGCAGGCGAAAATCACCAGGCAATAGGAGCACCATGCCCGAGTTACCTGGAGTTGGAAGGACAGCAGCACGCCCTCGACGGCCATGGCCGCAAGCAGCGCCAACCCCGCCGTCCGCGACCAGAAATTATGGCCACGGTGGCCGCCCTTGCCGAGGCGGATAAGAATCAGCACCACCAGGAAAAAGAAGGCGCCGGCCAGATTGAAAAAGAGCGGCGGCAGACGGGTGAGGCTCTCGACGACGGCGCAGCCGCCATTCAGGCAGAGGGTATTGCCTGTCCTCGAAGTATAACCAATCTGGGCGATGGTCAGGACAAGGCCGACGAAGGCAATGAAAGTGGCCAGCCGGCGTGAACCGGAGCGAGCCGATGATTGATTTTTCAGGATGTATGCCATATGCTCGGTGCCGCGAAAATCCGGGGAAATGAAATTTTTCGTTATTGTACCGTATCCGGGGCATCCAGCCACAAAAAAAAGTCACCGCCTTACCTTCACTCGCCACTTGGAATTTTCTATGGATACCACCAAGGAGCGGTCATCATCCGATATCGCCACCCTGTCGGTCATTGCCGCTGTTCAGTTTCTTGCCCCTTTCATGTACTCTTCGATTGGCGTCGCCCTGCCAATCATCGGCAAGGAATTTCATGCGGGCGCCGTCCAGCTTGGCTTGGTGACCATGGCCTACACCCTGGGCGTTTCCCTGTTTCTGCTGCCGATGGGCCGCTTTGCCGACATCCATGGCCGCCGCAAAATTTTTACCTCCGGCGCCCTGATGATGACGCTGGCTACCCTGGCCCTGTCCTTCAGTCCCAGAATTGAACTGATGATAGCCTGCCGCCTGGGACAGGGGATTGGCGCGGCGATGATCACCAGCACCAGTCTGGCCATTCTTACTTCGGTCTTTCCGCCGGGCAAACGCGGACGGGCGATGGGAATTGTCTCGGCCTGCGTTTACCTGGGCGTTTCCAGCGGGCCGCTCTTGGCCGGTTTCATGGTGGAATATTTAAGCTGGCGATGGATTTTTTATTCGGCGGCGCTGATCGCCGCCCTGGCCTTTTTTTACGCCCTGTTCGGCCTGCGCGGCGAATGGGCCGAATCGCAAGGCGAACGCTTCGACTATTTCGGGGCGTTTCTCTATCTGCCCTCCCTCTTCCTTCTAATTGTCGGCGTACTTGAACACCGGCGGCTTCCCTTCGGCTATTGGCCGGCGGCGGCCGGTCTCTTTGGCCTCGCGCTGTTTCTCATCCATGAAAGCCGGACATCCAAACCGATGCTGCCGGTGCGGGAAATTCTCCGTAACCGGATTTTTTTCTTCAGCAATATCGCTACCTTGTTGAATTACGCCGCCTCATTTGCCGTGGCCTTTTTCTTCAGCATCTATCTCCAGGTAGCTTTGGCAATGAGTCCAAAAACAACCGGCCTCATTCTTGTGGTCCAGCCCCTGATCCAAGCCATCTGCGCGCCTTTGGCCGGCCGCCTGACTGAGCGCTGGCCGGCCAGCAATCTGGCCACCCTCGGCATGACATTTTGCGCCGCCGGCATTGCCGCCGCCAGCTTTTTAACCGCGCATTCCAATTTATGGGAGATATTTCCGGTGCTGCTTCTCATGGGACTGGGTTTCGGTTTTTTTGCCGCGCCCAACAATCTGGTAATCATGGAAAGCGTGTCCCAGCGGGAATACGGTATGGCCGCCAGCGTTATCGCCACCATGCGGACCTTGGGCATGCTCACGAGCATGACCATCACCACTGTGCTTTTGGAAATGTATTTAGGCACGCGCCAGATCGGCGCGGCGACGGTCATCGAGTTTGTCGCCAGTCAGCGGACGGCCATGTGGGTGTTCGCTGGTCTCAGCGTTGTTGGCATATTTTTCTCGATGCGGCGGCGGACGCCGGGGAAGAAGGCTGACTAGGCATGTGCCAGCTTGGATAGCCGGAGACGGACCTCCGGCTATCGGAATCGGCCAAGTCTCCCTATTTTTTTATACCGTTTCCCTTATCCACCGCCGGAGCGATTTTCGGGGGAGCCTTATCCTGCTTTAAGGAGATGAGGTAGCCAACCATGACCGTGCTGTCATTGAGCGAGAAACCGAGGAGGGCGCGTCCGGGCCGTTGGGCAACGACCAGTTGCAACGTGTCCGCCCCGCTGTTTTCTGGCTGTGGGATGCCGTAATCGGCGATGGCGCCGGTGAGACGTCCGGTCTTCCAGCTTTCCCGCATGGCCGAACCGTCCCAGACGAGGAGATGCAGCCTGCCGCCGTCGTATTCGTGGCTATTCTGCATCCAGGTATTGAGAAAGGACGATTTGCTGGCGCTAACGATAATCCCGTTCTTACCGTTGTCGCCTTTGATGACCAGAATCCGGCCGGGAATATAGCGGAGCAGGCGGAACTTGCCGCTGTCCCGCGCGTTTTGATCATTGGCCAGCGCCGGGCCGATGAAATTTTTGCCGCCGCCGTATTCGTTTTCGCTGACCCAAAGGAGTTCTCCCCGTGGGTTAAAAATTTTCAATTTGCTGTGGCCGTCGATGGCTGCCACTTCCAGCTTGCCGTCGCCGTCGATATCGAGCCAGGCAAAATCGAAAACGCCGATGCCCGGCGGCAGCGTTATCACGCCTTCATCGGTCAGCGCGGAAAAATCGGGCTGTAGGCGCAGCCGATGCACGCCGTTACCGAGATACCCCATTTCCGGACGGTCATCACCGGCCTGGCCGAGCAGTACGACGCCTTCGCCGGGTTTTTCGACCGGGCGGATATACCAGGGAATTCCTTTCATTTTCGCCGTCAGTTTGCCGTCGTGGTAGGTGAGAATCGCCCCATAGGGCTGCGTCCTCTGGCTGGCGCTGACATAGATTTCCAGACCCGGCTGACCGTCCAGATCGGCGAAGCTGACCATATTGACGCGGACATCCGGCGGGAAAGAGTAGGTGGCAATGGCCTGGCCGTTCATCTTATCGTCGAGGGAAAAGAGGCGGAGGGAGCCGTCGGTGACGAGCGCCAGTTCCAGCTTGCCATCGCCATCAATATCGCCCACGGCCATGGCGTTCGCAGCCTGCCGTATCGGTTCGCCGCGTTGCATCATCGCCTGGAGCAGGCCGGATTCGGTCCCAGTGCCGCCGCCTTCGCCCTGGGCCGCCAGCCGCCGATACATCCGGTCGGGATGTTCGGAATCGAAACCGGCGTTGCCTGTGGCGGCCACCGTTTCTGTGGCCAAGTCGTCCGGTGACGTCTCGGCGGGCAAGGCTTCGCCGCGCAGGCGCGCCGAGGCCGACTGCGCCAGATCTTCGACGGCGGGGATGATCTGGTTTTGCGTCCCGGCAAAGGCGGAAAAATTACTCGGCTCGCTTTTACCATCGAGAGGAATCACCGACAGATGCAATTGCAAGCCGGATTGCACCGCGTACAGACTGCCTTTCAGAACAAAATCGGCGTTCATCTTCGGCAATTTGGCCGGAAGCTGCGCCCCGTCGAGATCGCGCAAACGGTTCAATTCCGATGAGGCGAAGGGATGATCGACCAGTTCGACGGCACCGCCGCCCGCGACCCGGCTGGTCAGCATCGAAGTGAGGGTATCGGCGAGTTTGGCGTATTCTCCGGCCTCGCTGCCGTCAAATGGCAAAATGGCAACGCGAACAATCTTGGCGGCGGCGGCGGGCGAAGCGGCCAGCAGCATGAATAAAATCACAGCGAGGAGACGTTTCATCATCAACTCCATGAAAAAAAAGCGTGAAAAGCACAACGAGAGGACAAACCAGCCGTGTATACCTGTTTTGTTGGAGAGCCGCAAGCGACGGCGAAGCGGGACCGAGAAAAGAAAAAGGGCAAGCGCGTCATTCGCCTTGCCCTCGGCTTGCCTTGGCTGGGGAACCAGGATTCGAACCTAGATAAGCGGAGTCAGAGTCCGCCGCCTTACCATTAGACCATTCCCCAGAAGAGATGCGCCGCTTTATAAAGAATTTCGCCGGTTCATGTCAAGAGGAATGCGACGGGGCGGCTTTTCGATGCCACCTCAAGAATCGAAGGTGCTGCTGGTCGTTGGGGAAAGCGCCGATGTCATAGTCAGTGGCGATGGCGTCACCGGCGCTGACACTGTCATCTTTTCCCGTGAATTGCGTGCGGGAAAGGCCATGGCCGGATAAAATAGAGAAATTGGCCTCCGGCAACCGATAGCCGTTCTACCTTTACGCCAGGGAAAATCATGTATTCATGGAGCGCATCCTTTGTTCGCCGCTGTGTCAGCAATATTCTCGGCGGTCTCTGTGACGGACTGACCCATTTTTCCGGCACCAGCCGCGCCGCCGTGCTCATCGCCTTGAAACGCGACAGTCCGATGCAGATCTGCGACCCGCAGGGTCTCTTGAAAGGACACGAGCCGATCTTCAAATCGTTGTATATTGACAACCAGGATTGGCGGTTGGTTGAGCGAGTGCCCAACAAGTACGACCATTTCACCGAGGTCATGCCGGTGCAAGATCCCGGTTTGGCTGGGCTGGTTGCCAGCGGCGGCTATTCCAGCTCGGTGTTTTTTCAGCAGTGGTTCACCGAGCACCATCCGGATATGTGCTCGACCGGGCCGACGCAGTGCTGGCTCGAATACGCGGTCTGGCTGCTGTCTCACGACATGGCCAACAACAGTGACCTCTACTCCGGCATTTCCGGCAATTTCCTGAAAGAATATGCCACCCACGCCGTGCGCGACCACATCATCGACCGCATGAACCGGCTGTTGGGCTGGGATACGCCGTTGCGCATCTATCCGGTACTCGACGCCCTTTTGATCATTTCCGAGACCCATGAGGAAGGCTCCTGGCCGGTCGGCAAACTGCTCTTCATCGACCCGAATATGGCCGATCAGCTTGATTTTCTTGTGCGTTTTCAAGAGAACATGCGCCCACGCCTGATTCACTACAAGCATGTGCGCAAACTGCTGCTCACCGTCGAACACGCCAACCGTTATCTGGTCAGCGATGGTCAAAGCGTTTTGGGCATCTGCACCGATAAGCACCTGCCCATCTTCTCGCTGTGCGCCGATTATCGGGGCAGGTACGGTTTTGTCCGCGTCAACGGCGAGGCGGTTTGCAGCTTTGCCGACGGGCGCCTCCATTCAACATCGTACCGGGCCAAACTGGTGCAACTCGAGGAACTGCTGCTCGAGTACCCGCTCGACCATGAGACCGCTTTCGGCCTCTACCAAATCGTCATCTCCCTGGTCCGCCACGCCCAGGAGCGTAAATACGGCGGCACCATCATCCTCGACCTGAATCCGACACCGATGCGGATCTCCGGCCAAATCCTGCGGCCACCGCTCGACCTGCGCCAGCCCTATCCACTGAGCCTGGCCAAATCGCTGGCCAAAGTCGATGGCGCTTTGCAGATCGGCGCCGACCAGCACCTGCACGGCTTCGCCTGGCTGCTCGATGGCAAATCTTTCCCTGGTGAAGAATTGGCGCGTGGCGCCCGCTACAACTCGGCGCTGCGTTTCACCGCCGAAAACCACCACGTCATCGCCATAGTCATTTCCTCGGACCGCCCGGTTTCGGTCATGCGCCAAGGCATCGACTTCTGCGCGGCGACACCGTGGGGGCAGCGGCAGGGCAGCGTCTATCCGCTGGAATCGTTCGACGAATGGGTAAACAGGTAACAGGTAACAGGTTACAGGTGTCAGGTGTTCCCTGTCCCCTGTCCCCTGTCTCCTGTTTCCTGTCTCCTGATAGCCCTCAGGGCTGTTCGTAGTTCGCTGTCGCTGGCACAGGCGGCGAGTTGGCGGCGGATCTGGCCGCTGCCGCGAAAGTCATGGAAATAGGCGGCCAGCCGCATCCGTAAAGGGGCGATGGCCTGGCCGTACCGGCACGCCATATCGAGATGTTCGAGGGCAAAATCGACGATCGCCGGCAGCGGCGCCTGACCGGATTCATGGAAGAGAAAGGGATTTTTCACGGCGGCGCGGCCAATCATCACCGCGTCGCAGCCGCTTTCGTCAAGACGCCGGAAGGCTTCGTCGCGGCTCGATATGTCGCCGTTGCCGATGACTGGAATTGTTACCGCCCGCTTCACCGCCTTAACCACCGACCAGTCAGCCTGGCCGGAAAACTGCTGCGCCCAGGTGCGGCCATGCACGGCCACCGCTTTCGCCCCCAGCTCTTCGGCCATCTGCGCCAATTCGACGGCATTGATGCTGGCGGCGTTTACGCCGGCGCGCATCTTGACGGTGACGGCAATATCTGTTGCCTGGCACACTTTTCGTATAATTTCAGCGGCCAGATTGGGCCTTGTCATCAGGGCGGCGCCCGCGCCCTTTTTCGTCACCTTTTTCACCGGGCAGCCCATATTCAGATCGAGGAAATCGGGCCGCGCCTCGTTGGCAAGCGCATCGATAAAAGCCGCCGCCTCGGCCATAATCCCAGAGTCGGCGCCGAAGAGCTGCAAAGACACCGGGCGCTCCTCGGCAAAAAAATGCAGCATGTCGAGGGTCTTTTTTTGCCCATGGACGATGGCATCGGCGCTGACCATCTCGGACACGCACAGGCCAGCGCCGAGACGACGGCATAAAAGGCGAAACGGCGCGTCGCTGTAACCGGCCAAAGGCGCGAGGATCAGGGGCGAGGAAAGACCATACATGGCAAGAGAGTATTGGATGAAGGAAGAATCACAACAATTTCGACATCATACAAACTCGTCACCACCGCCGTCAAGCGCCCGGCCATAAGCCGGAGCGGGAAATATCTTGACATTTTTCCCATCCAGATTATATTGACCCTTTACCAACGCGGGGTGGAGCAGCACGGTAGCTCGTCGGGCTCATAACCCGAAGGTCAGAGGTTCAAGTCCTCTCCCCGCTACCAGCAAATTCAAGGGGTTACGGCTTAGCGGCTGTAACCCCTTTTTGCTTTCTCTGCCATTGGGCGTCTGCAAGCCGTAGCGCCGCCAAAGGCTGGCCCATTGCCGCCTCGACCGCGGCGGCCAGGATGATGGCGCTCAGGTCAGATGCCATGCCGGCGGGCAGTGGCCCGGTGCAGGATCAGTTCGCCGACGATGGACACGGCGATCTCTTCCGGGGTGTCGGCCTCGATGGCCATGCCGATGGGGCAGCGCACCCGCGCCAGTTGCGCCGCGCTGACGCCCCGCCCTTGCAATGCGGCATAAATGGCATCGCGTTTTCGGCGGCTGCCGATCATGCCGATGTAGCCGGCTTTGGTGTGCAGGGCCTGATCGAGTACCTCCATGTCGTGCATATGGCCACGAGTGACAATAACTAGATAGGCATCGGCATCGGTGGCAAGGCCGTGCAGGCAATCGGCAAAGGAGGGCAGCACCCTGATTTCGTCGGCCTGGGGGAAGCGGTCGCGGTTGGCAAAGGCGGCCCGATCATCCA
>Ga0209629_10000990_pt1 | contig 16903 bp, 13 predicted proteins | sample TergutCu122P5_FD_187286 | JGI IMG/M metagenome (GOLD analysis project Ga0209629, IMG submission 187286) | Cubitermes ugandensis P5 segment gut microbial communities from Kakamega Forest, Kenya - Cu122 P5 (SPAdes) (version 2) | ecosystem: Host-associated > Arthropoda: Insects > Digestive system...
ATATCCGATTTTTTTTACAAGTTGACTGTTGTAAAAAGAACCTTGTTGAATGACGCTATAATTTTTGTTCAAAAGATGGTCTCGATTTGGAATCTTATGGGTAGATTTATATAATAGCTTTCCTTCACGATCTATACAATCTAATGTAGCTCCATAATAAATACTGCCACCAGGATGGAGATTATAAAGTTCAACAATTCTTTCGATACAGTCGGGGTATAAAATATCATCGGAATTTATCCAACCGACTAATTCTCCTGTAGCCTGTTTGAAACCCTTATTGATTGCATCGCTTTGCCCTTTGTCTTTTTCGCTAATAACCATGTCTATACGGTTGCGATATCGATCGACAATTTCCATAGTATTATCGGTCGATCCTCCATCCACAAGAATATATTCGATATTTTTGTAAGTCTGATTCAAAACCGACTGAATCGTCTGTTCGATAAATTTTCCCTGATTGTAAGATGGCGTTATTATGGATATTTTAATGTTCTCGTTCATTCATTCTATTATTAGGTCATTTAAACGACAATTCTTTCTTTTTTTGCTCATACAATTTTATTAAATCTTTATCTTTTAAAAGATATCCGTCTTTTTTATATCCCATAAAAAAAACACCGGAAGCAGAATCAATAGCGTTGGATTTTTTCTTGAGATAATAATCAAAATATTTCCAAAAAAAGGAAGTAATAGTGGAAAAAACATGTAATATTTTCATTATGACTGAATTGGATGAAAATGTGCGTAAAAAATAGTGCCACGACCAAGCAAGCGCCATTCCGGGACCACAGCAAGCGCCGCTTTGAATTTCTTCGAATTTTCGGAAAAGTCTCCTGTGTCCCAACCATGTGAATCTCGTAAAATCATAAGCTCCTCCATGCACTTGTTGCATAAAAGGAGTCTCTGCGTAAACGATTCCGTTTTCTTTTAAAACACGATAAATTTCTTCTACACAACGATAAGGGTCCACTACATGTTCTAAAACAGCTTGAATAATCACACAATCAAACGATTCAGATTGAAAAGGTAAATCATGACAATCGCAAATAAAATGAATATCACCGGCAAAAGAAACGTCGGTAATTATAAATTTCATTCTTGAGTTTGCTAAAAAAGATTCTATTCCTTTCCCGATTTCACCCCCTCCAACAATCAATATACAAGCCGGGCTTTGATTATTTTTTTTCTGTAATAATCGATTCAATAAAGTATAATTACTTTTAGCAGCATAATTGACACTAACGGTTGGAATTAGTTTACGTAAAAATGTCCATTTCTCCTTTCTCTTCCCAAAGAAAGAATAAACACTATCTTCCGTATAATCGGTAAACGAAAAAATACTATTTTGTTCATTGATTAAAACAGGAATATTTTTCACAATAGGAAATTGTATCCTGCATATTTTACAATAATATGAATTAGTTAAATTGTTTTTACAAACGGGGCAGCATAAAATGTCTAAATGGTCCATGTTTTGATATACAGATTATATAATTTTGTTATTTTTTTCAAAAAAGGCTTCATATTATTTATTCCAGATCCCTATTGCTTTGTCCTTGACTAATTTGTTTAATTGTACAGGCGCCCAAATCATACGTGGAATATAGACAATTACGGGAGCAAGCACAATTCCAACAGTTCCCCAATTATATCCCATCCATAACGCAACTGGAATGATCAAGAGCATTTCTACAATTGAGCTGTAGATTTGCAGTTTCACTTTTCCTATCCCATTGATTGGATAAATGCAGATATTTAACCAACAGGTAGCAGAAGCGTAAAAACATACAGCTGCGGACACTAAAAATGAAATGTTTAAGATATTATGATTTTCTTTCAGCCAATAATTAACCCAGGCATAGTAAACCAATGGTGATAGAATAAGAAGTAACAGTTGAAAAACTAACAAATAGAGAAAAAATCGATGCAATTCGGAAATTGCTTTTTGCATCCATGCAAAATCTTTTTTTGTATAAGCATCTGTAAACGAGCTCCAATAAGGTAAAACAATAATCCCTATTACGTTCGGCGCTAATGAAAATAAACGAAATGCCGTATTAAAATTAGTTACTTCTACAGGATTAGTTATTCCTTGAATTAAGAGTTGTAGAGTCTGGGTTACTATAAGCGAAGCAAATGTCATAATGAAAAATTTTAAACCTAAATTCATCAATGATTTTGCCAATTTAAAGTCGATGCTCTTGAAAGTCGGACGCCAAGCTTTATATTGAGTGTTAAATAACACAACATTGGAAATAATGAGAACGATTACAGGAACAAATCCTGTTACCAATCCCAATGATACTAATGATGGAGAAAAGGTTTTTGATAAAATAAAGATTCCAATCAAGGTGAATAATTGCCCCAACATATCTATGAAAGATCCGATTGCCGGCTTTTGGTCGGCTGTAACAACAGATTTGAATAAATTAAAAATGAAAGTGAAGCAAAATGAAATCAGTAAAATCCAAATTAAGCCTAAGACTTCACTGTTGTAAATAGGTGATATATTGAGTTTTTTAAATAACCAATCCCAATTTAAGAGCGGATTTACAATACAAAACAGAACAAAAATGAAAATACAAATGATACTCATTATAGCATAAGTGGAACTAATGTATTTTCTCGCCAGTTCCATATTTCCTAATGCTTTTGCTTCGGCTAATTTGTTTTTCATCCCATTGCCTAAACCTATATCAAATAAGTTAAGCCAAAAAATCATTGAATACATAGTTAACCAAATACCATTTCGTTCCGAATTGACGTAATTAATTGTTAATGGAACTAATATCAAAGAAATAAGAATAGTTATACCTTTAATGGCAAAAGATGCGACCACATTTTTTTTGGTCAGAATCGTTCGCTCGTGTCCTTCATTAAAAAAAATGAATATTTTTTCCTTAATAGAATGAATTACTTTTCTTTTCTCGATTTGTTTTCTATTCATCTTGTTATTCATACGCAGATAATTTGTTTTTTTGCACTATGCTGTAAGTGATCAAAGGCAGCAGAAATGTAACGGGCGTAACAAGAATTGAGGAAAAAAAAGAGACAATTATAACTACGACGAAATAAACGAATGAGAATAATCCAACCGGATCCTGACGGTTCTTATAAAAAAAACGCATCAAATAAATATATAACAAAAGGACAAGCAATGTGCCTAAATAACCGTAACGTATTAATAGAATAGAATAAGAAATATCGGGAGTATCTAATTGAGCTGTTTTCCCAAATGTTTCTTCAATCAATCCAATATTAAAATCAAACATCGAATCGGTTAATTTAGAATCTTCCGTCATCAATCCGGCTCCAAACAGCCGAGCTTTCGGGTGATCAAGTAAATACTGATTCCTTTCCAAAAGATGGGCTATTCGAAATGTAAACGTAGATTTTTGTAAATCTTCCATATCAATTACGCCTGATGAATAAACGTCAATTGCATTCCCCGATGTAACAATGGCAATGTCTTTAATTGTTCGCGAACTTGCAAATTTGTATCCCCAAAAAACAATAAAAAACAAACCAATTATGGCGATCGATGTTAAGACTACAGTCTTTTTTACGCGAGGCAAACGAATCACATAACCAATCGAAATAGCAACAAAAAAAGCGCTGATTAAACTTCGATGGAAAGCCCCCAACAATGCCATTATTAATATGGTTGTAGTTATAATCCTTGTTTGCCCTTTGTAGGGATTGAAATAGATTGCCATAAACGTGAAAATCTGCAGCATATCCGGTTGATTGTAAAATCTTGGTATTTTCATTCCCAATAAGGTTATTTGATAACTAACTGTTTTATTTAGAATGTTTTCATCTAAAACTATTTGAAGAAGAAATAATGTCGCACAAGCAACGGTAATCAAGAATAACCAGTTCAGTAAAGAAAGCAATCGCTCTTTGGATAAATTTCGAAAAACAAGGTAGGCAATCCACAGTACATTATAGCGAGCAGTCCGGATAATGTCTTTCCAGCTGACACTAATCACATACTTATTATATATTATACATGCTGCCAAAAACGTATAAAAAACGAGTATAAACCAAATCAACTTGTCCGGCTTCAAATAGTTTTTAATACATAAACTATCCACAATAACCATGCCCGCAATCGCAAGAATGGCATAATCCATACCTTTGGAAAACAAACGATTCGTCATTATTTCTTCCGGAACCAAATTAAATCCGGAGGTCATGAAAAAGAAAAAAATAACCAATGCCGGAACTTTATAATCCCAGATGTACAAGCCTATTGCAAAAATGACTAATACAATGAAAATCATATTCTCATTTTCCTTTTCTTTTCCTTAAATAATTGTTAATCAAAGGAAGTCCATAAATTGCAAACAAAGGAAACAAGATTCCTCCCAAAAACAAAGTGGTAATAACAACTTTTATGAGGTTGGGTTCTACCGGCTTATTGATGACATAAGGCACATCAATTACCTGCAATTTAGGCAATAGCGAAACGCCCTTTACTCCCGTCTGTTCCCGCATTTCCAGTAAAAAAATATAAATCGTTTGCTGAAGTTCCTGTTCCCGCTTTAACTGAATATAATCTTTTTCTATTGTCGGAATCTCCCCGATTTTAGACTTTATTTCCGAGTCTTTGTTTTTCAAATTATTTGCAGTAATCTGCAAACTTTTTTTGAAGTTATCAACCGTTTTCAAAAGCGCTTCCCGCTGCAATTCCACCTGCGTATCGACTTCCTTTACCATAGGACTTTGCTTATCAGTTTTAAACATATCATTTCGCTTGGCAAGCGCTTCATTGTATTTTCCAATTACATCTCCTATTGCTGGAGTAGCCATATTAGGAGCAAGCGGAAACAGAGAATATTTACTCTTTTCGTCTTTAACAAAATCTGCAATTAAATCCATCATTTTCGACTGTGATTCCACTTCTAATAATTTAGGTTGCAATTCTCCGCTAAGCGTAAGGTTATATTTTACATCAGCTTCTATATCCGTCAATTTATAACGGTCTTTGAAATTTTGAATGGCTTTGTCAGCATTTAACAATTCACCATCAACTAAATTTAACCGGTCATTGATAAAAGCTAAGGTTTTATTTGTTACTAAGCTTTTATCGGAGTCCCATTCAGCATTGTAAATAGCAATTACTTCGTTCAGGAGTTTTTTTGCTAAAACAACATTTTCAGTATTCATACTTAATTGCATCAAATCCGAATTCTTTTTTTCAAAATCTACTACAATTGCTTTTTTATAAATTTGGGTCATATAATCAAAATTAGTATAGAGAACTTTTATTTTCATTGGTTTTTCATAACTATCGAAATATTCAGATTTTGAAATTGTAAATGCTCCTAATGGGGTTTCCAGAACGGAAGGAAAAGTTGTTATTTCATATTTCCCGATCACCTTTTTAAGGTATTTCATTGTTACAGAAATTTGATCTTTTTTTACATTCAAAGTAAAAAACACAGGGGCGGCAATGGTATCTGAAACCAACTCATCAACGCTCAAAATAACCGGCGACCGGTCATATAATTCTTTTTTTATCAAACCTAAAAACTTGGATTCCTTGTAATCGAAGTTAAGTGCATATTTACGAACCATTTTCTTTAGATAACCTTCCGAACCCATTTTGAGTGATTCGTCTTCAATGTTTTGAGAACCGCCGCCCAATCCAAAGGCGCTCAACACGGATTGATTTTTCGACAATGAAGATCCCCCTAACAACGATTCGTCATGCCGGAGACTGACCTGCGCCACTACCGCCATTACAGGAGTTTTTACTTTTATATAAATAAAAGCCAGGATTAGACATACCACCATACTGATAACAAAATAGTACCAATGCTTTAACCAAAGAAAAACGGTATCCTTTACTTGTTCAAATTCACTTTTATTCTCTTGTATGCTCATAAATAATGCTGTTCTTAAAATTTTACTTTACCGGTCTGTTTAAGGAGATAATAGCAATAGCTGTTGACGTAATGATAGAAACCACGCCAAATACCATAGAAATTACAGACAATCTATATCCGTCGGCAACGCCGAATTTACTTTCCATTTGTTTTGCCTTATTGGGTTCAACATAGACGACATCGTTCTGCTGTAAATAAAAATAGGGCGAAGTTAATATATCAGAGGAAGTCAAATCAAGGCGGACATGATCAGAGGTTCCATCATCGTTCTGCCTGATTAGTAAAATGTTTTGCCTGTTGCCATACGGAGTCAAATCTCCTGCTTGTCCAATTGCATCCAAAATAGACATTTTTTCAAGAGTGGCATAACGAATTCCCGGCGATCGGACTTCCCCTAAAATGTTTATTTTAAACGAAATAATCCTCAAATTGATAATTGGATTATTTATATAGTTGGAAACCGATTTCTTTAACAGGGCAATTGCTTGTGTTTTTGTTAATCCCGCTAAAGTCATCTGTCCAATTACAGGGTAATCAATCTGTCCATTTTTATCAACGATATAGGTTTGGATGTTAGGCGAAGTTTGAAGTCTGGTTTCGCCTGCAGTAAGATATGTAAGCGGCGGAAGATTAAACTGAGCTACATTTTCCTGCCCTAAAGTGGGAGCAGAAACCGTAATTAGCAACTCATCATTCTTTTTAATGACCGGATCTTTAGCTATCGAATCGCTCTCTATTCGAATATTTTGCTGATATTTATCCAAATTCTGCAAATAAATAACATTCTTCGGCGGAGTCATGCAAGAAAACAAGAAAGCCGGAATAATAACAAGTATAATCTTTAATTTCATTCTAAAAACTGTTATGTGTAAATAAAAACTGTTTTAATATATAACGAATAAACAGAGTAAATCGTATATATAAATTAGATGTAATTTACAATTAACAGAGTAAATTAATTATTTGTCCGGGAGTTTCTCTGTCAATTAAAATTCCTGTCCCAAGATAAAATGGAATTGACCTTTCGAAATAGCGGCGCCCGGAGTCGGACGGTCGAATCCATACCCCCAGTCAATCCCCATCAATCCTATCATCGGCAAGAAAATTCGAGCGCCAATGCCTGCCGAGCGTTTCAAATCAAACGGATTGAAAGTTACAATATTATTCCACGCATTTCCGGCTTCAAGAAACCCTAATACATAAATAGTAGAAGTTTGCTCGAGCATCAACGGATAGCGGAGCTCAAGGGAAAGACGGGAATAAGCGTATCCTTCACTTCCATACGGCGTTAATGAACCATTTTCATAACCGCGTAATCCAACGGTTTCCGTAGCATACATGCTTGAATATCCGGTCATACCGTCGCCTCCAACATAATATGTTTCAAATGGCGTTCGTTTATTTGGATTATACGATCCTAAAAATCCGTATTCCACACGACCCATCATGACCGGCGTCCTCTTCACAACTTCCTTGTTTGCCAAAGGAAGAAATACTTTGCTTTGTAATTTCCATTTGTGATATTCTATCCATTCATATTTTCTCGGGTCGTTTGAAGCCATAGAGGCATAATCTCTATTATCAAATAAAGAATAAGGAGGCGTAAAACGGACGGAAGCTGTAAATTGCGAACCGGAACGGGTATAGATCGGATTATCGGTAGAACCTCGCGATAAAGTCAGACCCAGCGAAAGACTGTTGGCATTTCCATCGCTAATCGGAAAATAACCTCCCCAGTTTTTCAACATATATTTTTGAAAAGAAAGCTCCGCCATAAAATTAAAATAATAATCCGGCCATGAAAGCCGTTTTCCGTATCCTGCAGAAACGCCGAATATTTTCATAGATTTACTGGTATCATAAGCATAACCGCCGCCGTAACCGCCGCCGTAACCGCCTCCATAACCGCCGCCGTATCCGCCGTATCCATATCCGCCATAATAATTATTGTAATAATTGTTATAATAATTACTATAGTATCTGCTGTCCAATTGAGTGGTAATCATGTAATAGGCGCTGAGAGAAAAGGAATTGGGACGCTTTCCGCCAAACCATGGATCGAGGAAAGAAATGCTGTAAGACTGATAATACTTTCCATTGGTTTGTCCGCTCAAAGTCAAAGTCTGTCCTTCGCCTTGAGGAATGATTCCTTTATAGGTACTGGGGTGTATAAGGTTGTTGAAAGAGAAATTGGAGAATTTCAAACTCATTCGTCCGATTACCCCCGTTTCTCCCCAGCCTGCCGAAAATTCCACCTGATCGTTCGCTTTAGACTGTAGCGGGTAGGTAATATCGACTGTTCCTGACTCTGGATCCGGGTTCATTTTCGGTTCCATTTTTTCAGGGTCAAAATGTCCCATTTGAGCAATTTCCCGCATCGAATTCATAATGGCGTCTTTGCTAAACAATTGCCCCGGTTTGGTCAGCAATTCCCGTCGGACAATATCTTCATATACACGGTCGTTCCCTGTAATCATTATTCGCCGGATCGTCGCCTGTGCTCCTTCATAAATGCGAATTTCAAGATCAACAGAATCGTTTTCAAGATAAGTTTCCACCGGCTGCATTTGAGCAAAAATGTAGCCGCTGTTAGAATAAAGGTTAGTAACAGCGTCTTCGTCTGTATGTAACCGGCTCTCTAATTTCTTCATGTTATATACGTCTTTTGGCTGCATATTCAAGATATAATCCAGCATCTTAGACGGATATAATGTGTTTCCTACCCAATTGATGTTACGGATAAAATATTTATCTCCTTCCGATACATTAATGTGGATTTCCACCTGCTTATCATTAATCTGCGCTACGCTGTCGGAAACGATTTTTGCGTCGCGATATCCTTTCTCGTTGAATTTAGCGATAATATTATCCAAATCATTTTTATAATCCTCCTCGACGAATTTTCTTGATCTGAGGAATTTGAGGACAAACAATTTGGGTTGTTTCCATAAGTTGACGCTTCCGTTTGTTTTTTTCATAGCCATCCTTAAATTATAGTTCGACACATTATCGTTTCCCGTAATAAAGATGTCTTTGATTTTGATTTTTTCATTCTTGTCCACTATGATGTCGAGAATAGCTTTTCCCTCGTTGGCTAAATCGTCTGATTGGCGAATAGTTATTGTTGCATTGCTGAATCCTTTCCCATCAAAATATTCTTTGATTCTTTTGCGTATGCGATCAATGACATTTGGCGTAAGCTGATAACCTTTTGATATCCCGATTTTTGCTTCTATATCTTCCCGTTCGCCCTTTTTTATTCCTAAATAATTGATTGTAGAAATGATTGGAGTAGGTTTCAGGCGAATATCAAGCCATACGCTGTCGGCAGTGAGTTTGGACGCCAATATTTTTACGTCGGAAAACATTCCGTTCTTCCAGAATTTATTCAAAGCCGCAGTAATATCTTCACCCGGAACGGCTACTTTTTGTCCGACCGCCAAGCCGGAAATGCCGATTAATACATAATCTTCATATCCATATTTTTCTACTCCGGATACTTTTATGCCGGCGATTGTATATAGCGTATTATTGGTAAGCGAATAGGATATAACCGGAAGAGGAATACTGTCATTCTGCGCTTTTACAAAAGTCGCAACAAGAGCCGCAATGCAGAAAAGTAAAGTTTTTTTATACATATTCTGTTTTTATACTTGTATTTGTTCACCTGTTTTTCCGAAACGCCTTTCTCTCTGCTGATAATCTACAATGGCTGCATACAGGTTTTCTTCCCTGAAATCAGGCCAATAGGTATCAGTGAAATAAAGTTCTGCATACGCTAATTGCCACAGCAGGAAATTGCTGATTCTCCGTTCTCCGCCGGTTCTAATCAGTAAATCCGGTTCCGGAACGCCGCTCGTAGCTAAACGATCGGAAACTAATTTTTCATTAATACGGTCGATAATCAATGAGCCGGTCTTCACTTCCGCAGCTATTTTTTTCACTGCTTCCGTAATTTCCCATCTCGAGGAGTAGCTAAGCGCCAAAGTCAGATACAAACCTGTATTTACGCTGGTTTTATCTACCTTATCCATTAACTGTTCGCGAGTTGCCGGAGGTAAACGATCAATATCTCCAATTATTTTCAGTTGAACATTATTTGTCATTAAGTCTTGCCATTCATTCTGGATAGCCGTAATCATCAAATCCATCAACGCATCAATTTCTTCTTTGGGACGATTCCAGTTTTCGGTCGAAAAAGTGTACATCGTTAAATAAGGAATACGCAATTCGCCGACAGCTTCCGATACTTTCCGAAGGGAAACAACTCCTTCCTTGTGTCCCATATACCGGTCCATTCCGTTATTCTTAGCCCATCGTCCATTACCGTCCATGATGACGGCAATGTGCTTAGGAAGTCGTTCTAAATCAATCGTTTCTTTTAATGACATATTATTCATTTGTACATTTCCTGTCGTTGGGACCAAAATCCCAGGTTACAGAGAACATCAACGTGTTGTACCAATCTTTGTTTTTAAAAATACCACTCTGAACATTATAAGGATTATTCAGATTAAATCCGTTCTTATCAGGAACATCAAAACTGTCGCTAAACAATTTATGTACTGCATATTCCAAGCCCAGATTAATCCGGTTTCTTATCTTGTATTTTACGCCTAATCCCAAGGGAAGATTTACGCTTCCAAATCCCGAAGCAGCCGTAACTCCCAATCCCGTCAATAAATAAGGCGATAATCTACTTGTATTTAAATAAGCGAACTTATCACTGTACGGCAAGAAGTTAAATTCTATTTGTCCTCCCAATTCGAAAAAACTGCGGGAAAACGCCGCTTGCCCCTGATTAGGAAATACATTATCCGTATTTTTAGTATTGCCTGTTATTTTCCCCATCATCAGATCGGTTTTCAATGCCCAGCGAAAATTGAAATTACGCCTGAAAACCACACCGCCCGCCGGATTAAATCCACTGAGCAAGTTTGTTTGATTGGCGTCGCCCATATACATCGACAAACCAAGCATTCCTCCGATTTCGTACTTGTACTCCTGCGCAACCGCTGTTGTGCCGGTAAAGCAAACAAGCATTATAATCAATATCTTATAAAAGGAATATTTTCTCGAAGCAAGTTTCATGAACACATTATTTCTTTAATGAAAAACGCTAAAAACGCTTCAAAATTATATCCTTAGTGATCAAATTGCATTTTATTCAAAAAACCTCTCCATACTTCGGGTAAAATATCGGTCTGTTTTCCCCCGAAAATATAAAATTGTTTGTTATCTTGACTCATAACCAAAGAAGCGCCAAACCGTCCGAGATAATCTTCAGGCAACCGGCATTTTTCCGGTTGCAACTGCCAGGTAATTCCTCCGTCCGGCGAATAATAAACATCTTTGTTATAATCATTTTCCGATTTGCCGTTTATCAACCAAAATCCCTTACCGTAATAAAAAACATTAGCGCCTTCCAATAATGGTAAAGCGTTGTTATCATTAGATAGCTTCGCCCAATAACGACCGTCGGATGTCGCCCACGTCGCATTTTGTGCAAGTCCGTTTGCCGAAACCCCTCCAAAAACATTGATCCGCGATAAATACATCTGTTGATAGCTGTAATTTGAAAAGCCGGACAAGGGGAAATCGCTCGGAATAGCCGTAGTATTGTAATTCCATTGGGTGAAATTTTTATCAACTAAAGCAAAGGTATTTATTGTGTCAACTTTTACAATCAGACTTAATCCTTCGGGATTATTGGGACTGGCGCTCAAATAACCCAAAATGCTTTTAACTTTTATGGAAGACGGTTTATTCGCCAATTTCCATTGATTGCCAATCGAGTCAATATATAACTCGCCATCGTCCGTATAGGCAAATAAATGGTCTCCATTGCTATAAATTCCTTGAATGACTGCATTTGCAGGAAGTCCCGAAAAAGATTGCAGCGTCCAGTTCACAGCATCGGATGAGCTGTATAACTGTATTTGATTGTCTATTCTGGAGTATGTAAGAAACTGATTATTAAACGCAACCGTTTTTGTATCTTCGGCTTGTAGAAACAACAGTTCGGAAGCTACCTGGGCATATTGCATCGAATCCGGATCCACTTGATGGATATTTAGTTGCAGCGTATATGTTTTTGTCGTTTTTCCGTCGAGAGCGTAAACCTTTAAAGTCTGCGGAGCGGAAATACTGATTGAATCGCCGTTTTTCACCCAAATCGAATCGCCGTTAGTGATGTTTTGCACATTGTCCGTGCCGGCTCCGCTTATATAGGCAATATTCACGCTATCTATTATAACTGTTTGATAAGGCATTGAATCGTAGTTGAAAATCATCCCGTTCCGTTGATCGATAGTGAAAACCACACTGTCTAAAAGGGGTACCGAATCGCTTATCAAACTAAGGCTTAACAATTCCGCATCGGTCATGGGATATGTATCATCATTGGTGTAACCGTTTCCAAGACAGGAAGCCATCAGACTTACAAGCGCTGAAAAACCAAGCAGATACAATCCCTTCTTTAATGTTGTCTTCATACAATCGATCTTCATTTAACCTACAAAAGTAGAAACATTTTTTACTTTAACCACTATGCTATGCAATATTTATGTTTTTTTATGAGTTATTCCCGTTCTTATAATGAAAAAGCATTGAATTTTCACATTTTTGAACACTTAGAAGTATGCCCTTGGGAATTGGGGCGGCAACCCCTTCTTTTAAGGGAAATGACGCAACTTCTGTATGTATTTCGTCCCACAAATTATCATTAAAAAATGATTGTAATAATTTTGCTCCTCCTTCCACCATTAACGACTGAATTTTCCGCTCATAAAGCGAGTGCATTTGTTGCAAGAGCGATTGATTGCTGTCGGCGATTATTCTTTCGGGATTATTTCCTTTCCAATAACGGACGGTTAAAGCAGGCTTATCCAAACGCAAAGTTCGCGTTCCGACCATAATTGCCGATTCTTCCGCACGGGTTTTATGAACAAGCATCTGGGTATATGAATTGGAAAATTTGACTGGCGCTTTCCCGTCATTTTCTTCTCTATGCCGATCCATAAATCCGTCGGACGATTGCGCCCATTTCAGAATAATGTAGGGACGATGTTGAAGCAGATAAGTTAAATAGCGTTTGTTTAATTCTTTACATTCATCTTCCCAAATACCGCAAGCAACTTCAACTCCTGATTCACGGAGTTTCTTTATTCCATTCCCCGAAACTTCAGGAAAAGGATCTTCATGCCCGATAATCACGCGGGGAATTTGTTTTTCAAGAATTAAATCAACACAGGGAGGCGTTTTTCCGTAATGCGAACATGGCTCCAAATTGACATACAGCGTCGAACTTTTCAAAAGCGATTCATCCTTTACGGAAGCTATGGCTTGCACTTCGGCATGAGGACCGCCGTATTTGGCGTGAAAACCTTCTCCGATAATTTTACTATTATGGACAATCACTGCGCCTACCATTGGATTTGGAGCAACGAATCCTTTTCCGTTGGTCGCCAACTGCAAGCAGCGGCGCATATAGAGGAGGTTATTGTCAGTTTGATTCATTATACTTACTTTTGCAATATGAAAACTATTTTCCAATTTATAGAGGAGCAACTGCGGGATTTTTATTCCGCCGATGAAATCAAATCGTTCAGTTACATCATGTTGGAATCCGTCTGTCGTATAGATAAATTGTCCATTTTGCGGCACAAAGATAAGCAATTATCTTTAAATGAACATTTGCGGATACAAGAGATGATTGAAGAACTGAAAAAATACCGCCCGATTCAGTATATTTTAGGGGAAACCGAGTTTTACGGATTGACGTTCAAAGTCGATGAGAATGTTTTGATTCCCCGTCCGGAGACGGAAGAATTGGTCGAACAAATAATTAAGGAAACGCCTCTCCCCGGACCCCTCCATAAGAGGGGGAGGAAGTACAGGGTGTTGGATATTGGGACTGGGAGCGGGTGCATAGCGGTAACTTTGGCAAAATATTTATCCGGTGCAGAAATGTTTGCTCTGGATATTTCGGAAAAAGCGTTAGAGGTTGCAAGGCAAAATGCAAAACAGAATCAGGTGGATGTACATTTTTTTCAATACGATATTCTGAAAGATGAAGCATTCCCTTTTTCTTCTGCTACTTTCGATTGCATCGTCAGCAATCCGCCTTACGTCAGCCGGAAAGAAAAAGCGGCAATGGCAAAAAATGTATTGAATTACGAGCCGCACCAAGCGCTTTTTGTTCCTGATGAAAATCCCTTGCTTTTCTACGAACGGATTGCCGATTTTGCTCATAAACATTTGAAAAAAAATGGTTCGCTCTATTTTGAAACCAATTCGCTCTACGGACATGCTGCAGCAAAAATGCTGGAAAGTAAAAACTTTCGCTCGGTAAAACTATTAAAAGACATTTCCGGAAACGACCGGATAATCATTGCAAAAGTAGTTTCTCGGCAAAAACAACTAACAATTTTGTAAGTTACAATTTTGTAAGTTACAATTTTGTAAGTTGAAAAACATTGTTTACCTTTGCAGAAAAATAATTTAATATGGAATTATTACCTTTCATTTACGGAAAAACGGCAGAAACACAAAACTTTACCGATAGAGAAAAAGAAAGCAAACGCTTAGCGCAAAACTTTTTTTCGCTGGTAAATACCACAATTATTTCGCCTCGCCGTTGGGGAAAATCGTCATTGGTAAAAAAAGTTGCAGAGCAGGTAATGTCTGATAATAAGAATATTAAAGTCTGTTTGTTGGATATTTTCAATGTTCGCAACGAAAGTGAATTTTATGTTTATTTTGCGCAATCTCTTATAAAAGCTACTTCAAATCGATGGGAAGAATGGGCTGAAAATGCTAAAACATTTCTTTCGCGACTGTTGCCGAAAATATCGTTTTCGCCCGACAATCAAGCGGAAATATCATTCGGAATAGAGTGGACTGATTTGAAAAAGAATCCGGATGAAATCATCGATCTTGCCGAAACGATTGCTAAGGCAAAGGGCGTAAAAATAGTGGTTTGTATTGATGAGTTTCAGAATATCGGAGGTTTCGACGATTCGCTCGCTTTTCAACGTAAACTTCGGTCACATTGGCAACATCATCAACAGGTTGCGTACTGCCTCTACGGGAGTAAGCGACACATGTTGCTTGATATTTTTTCAAATGCCGAAATGCCGTTTTACAAGTTTGGCGACATTATGTTTTTGGAAAAAATCGATAACAAAACATGGGGAAAATTCATTCAAAAACGCTTTAAGGATACGGGCAAAAGTATTTCACGCAAACAAGCCGAATATTTAGCCGCTCAGGTCGAAAATCACTCGTATTATGTGCAACAACTCGCACAACAGGCATGGTTACGTACAAAAACAACCTGCTCGATTTCTATTATAGATGATTCACTGCAAAGTATTAAAAATCAGTTAAGTCTGCTATTCATTGGCTTAGCGGAAAGCCTTACGGCAACACAACTTTATTTTCTGCGGGCGATTCTTGCCGGCGAAACGGCGTTTGGGCAGGAAAATCTGCAAAAATACCGGCTCGGAACTTCCGCCAATATCATCAGAATTAAAGATGCGCTCCAATCGAAAGAAATTATCGATATAACTGCCAAAAATATTGAAGTTCAGGATCCCATATTTAAACTATGGTTAAAGGAAGAGTATTTTAAGCATTGAGTTTTTAGATAATTCAATTGTTTCTATAAGTGAAAAAATTATGAACAATTTAAGTTACGAACAGGCTTTGCATCGCTTGGCGACTTATTGCAGCCGCGCCGAACGATGTATTTCGGATGTTCGCCGGAAAATGGATGATTGGGAAATTCCGGCTGACCAACAGAATCAAATTATCCGGCAACTCCAAAAAGAAAAATTCTTAGATGAAGAACGCTACTGTAAAGCGTTCGTTAATGACAAATCGCGATATAACCGTTGGGGAATCTATAAAATCAGATATGAACTCAGAAAAAAACTGCTTCCCGAAACGTTGATCAGGGAAGCGCTGAAAAATCTGAATCCGGAAGAAAACCTCGAACGCCTCCGGTTATTGATTGAGCAAAAAAAGAAATCGGTCAAAGGGAAAAACGACTTTGAGATAAGGCAAAAACTCCTGCGGTTTGCAGCAAGTCGTGGGTTCTCGCAGGAAGATATTGAAAAGGTAATGTCATACTGACAATGTTCGTTTGGTTGTAAATAGAAAAACTGCAAGATCATACTAAAAAACCAATAAATTTTCACAAAATACCATATAATAATTTTACCTTTGCAACCCAAAACCGTAAATAATTAATAACATATATGCAAATAAACGACTATATCGAGGTTTTCCTCTTTTTATTTTTGCTAATCGGCTTAACTCCCGTTTTAGGCTCTTTTATGTATAGCGTATTAAACGGAGACAGGAATATTTTGACGCCCGTGTTCGGAAAATTTGAAAAGATGATTTACGCTGCAAGCGGCGTTGATGTAAATCAAACGATGAATTGGAAGAAATACGCCCTCTCGCTGATGTTGTTCAATATGGCAGGGCTTATTTTATTGTTCATCATTTTAATAACGCAAAAGTGGCTGCCGTTGAATCCGCAAAATGTCGGAAATATGAATTGGCACACGGCTTTGAACACTACCGTCAGTTTTGTTACCAACACCAATTGGCAATCCTACGCGGGAGAAACGGGATTGAGCTATTTCAGCCAGATGGTCGGACTGACTGTTCAGAATTTCGTGAGCGCCGCTACGGGAATTGCCGTTCTTATAGCGCTGGCACGCGGAATCATCGGAAAAATGACCGACAATCTCGGTAATTTCTGGGTGGATTTGACGCGCTCCACTCTTTATATCCTTTTACCGCTGTCTATTCTGCTCGCTGTTTTGTTGGCAGGACAGGGTGTTGTTCAGAATCTCAATCATTACGATAAAATCATAACCTTGCAGGGTGATACGCAAATAATTCCGCAAGGTCCTGCGGCTTCGCAGATTGCCATCAAACAACTCGGTACGAACGGCGGCGGTTTTTTCGGTACAAACAGCGCTCATCCCTTT
>Ga0209629_10000991_pt1 | contig 16903 bp, 10 predicted proteins | sample TergutCu122P5_FD_187286 | JGI IMG/M metagenome (GOLD analysis project Ga0209629, IMG submission 187286) | Cubitermes ugandensis P5 segment gut microbial communities from Kakamega Forest, Kenya - Cu122 P5 (SPAdes) (version 2) | ecosystem: Host-associated > Arthropoda: Insects > Digestive system...
TCGGCGACGCGGAAGTCGCGATCTCCGTCAAAGAACCGGCCAATACAATTTGCTGGTTCGGCAATCCACGCACGCTTTCCGGCGGAATACTCGGAAAAAACCGGGGAGGTTCCGACCAGAAGAACGCCCAAAAAACAGGAAGTTACACTTGTCCCGTCGCTTTCAGCGGAAACTACGAAATCCTGATTGAGCGAATCTGGGGAAATGTGACCGCCAACAAAGTCAAGGTGACCGTTTCCACCCATTACGGGACCGATCACACGCGCAAAGAGGAAAGTTTTGTGACGCTTGATGATCACGGAATGGCACTGGTTCGTTTTGAACTGCAAAACGGCCGGCGAACGCAGTCGCTCAGTGAAACGGAACTTGCCGCTGCAATCAACGATGCCGTTCAGGTTCGTCGCGCTTCGGATTTGGCCAAAAATCTTGCCGGGCAATCCGGGCATGTGATGCAAAACACGGAAAATACACTGGCGAAAAACGGTGCAAGTTCTTCAGAAACCGGTCAACAAAGTTCCGTCGGCCAACCGGAACGCATTATTGTCCCTTCCGGTTCATCTCTTCCGACCGGTTCGTCCTCCGGACAAAGCGGCAGGTTTGTTCGCGTTTCTCCTGCGGCAAATTTTCAATCGGTGAAAAAGGTCACGACGTTCAATACGACAACCGGGGCGACCAGTGACACAACCTATTGTCCCTGACATAAGTTAAAAATTATAGATGCAATCATAAAATTTGAACCGCTTCCATGGCTGCCTGCTGCGCCGACATTGTTGATGCACACAAAATATACTCAAGCCGGTTGAAAATTCCGGAAGCTGGACACGGCAAGCCCTGCAACGCAGGGCGTCTGCGCGATGCCGAAGGCTGCCGCCCATACCGGCTGCGGTATAGCGAGACTTTTTATTGTCGGCGATGCAGGCGATTCATCGGGCAAGCTCAAATTTTAGTGGCGGCACAATAAAAACTAAAAGTTGGATTCGTACTTCAACTTTTCACTTCCATTGAGACAGAAGGCTGCCGCCCATACCGGCTACGGTATAGCACTCGCGACACAAATCCTTTATAATGGATATGGATTTGTGCCATTTTTCAAATCATTTCAAACCACTTTCACCATTATGTTGTAAGGAAAGATCATGGGCAGAATATTGTTGGGCGTGAATATGGAATATGTTCGTCATGAAGACAAATCGTTCGAATGGGGGGTCGCCAAAGCCGCGGAAATCGGTTACGAGTATGTGGAGCCGATGGTCCATTGGGGACGCGAGCTTCTCAGCGAAGCGGGATATTTTCACAGCGTTTCCATGTTGGACGACCCTTATCGCATCCGGAGATGCTGTGAAAAATTCGGTATCAGGGTTTCCGCCCTTTCGTCCCATTGTCCGCTCTGCAAGCCGGATACCTCGACCGACTATCTGAAGCAAGCGGTTCGTTATGCCGCCGAATGCGGGGCCGCCGTCGTGACGACCGATGAAGGTCCGAAAAAAACCTGGACGACTCAGGAGGAAGATTTCGTCCTCATGAAATACGTGTTGAAAGAAGTGTCGCTTGTCGCCGAAGAACGGGGCGTTTTCATCGGAATCGAACCGCATCAGCAATACACGGTTCAGCCGGAGCTTTATGATCGCATCATTGATTTGGCCGGTTCGTCCGCCGTCAAAGCCAATTTCGATACGGGAAACAGCTACCTTGCCGGGCGTGATCCTTATGAATGGCTGGAAAAAATCAAACACAAACTGGTTCACTTGCACGCGAAGGACATTTCCGTCGAACAGTCCGATTCGGAACGCGGAACCGTCACCGGAACGCCGGTCGGTTGCGCCTGCGGGGACGGTGTCATTGATTGGGCGAAAGTCGTCGCCATTTGCAAATCGATTCCGCAAGACATCGTTTTCAGCGTCGAATGCGGCACCGTCGAACAGGCGGTACGCAGCCTCGCCCACCTGAAACCGCTTGTGGTTTAGCAGGACTTTAGGCAATTTTATTGGTATGGACACAAAAGTTGAACCGCCACCTGATTTTTTGGCCACGAAGACCGCAGCTTCTGTTGGTCGCTGCTATCCAACTCTTATGTCCAGGTCAATAATCAAAGGATATTCAATATGATCAAAACCGTTTTGACTTTGTTTTTCGCGATTTGTTTCATGTCGGGACCGGCTTTTTCCCAGGACGCTTCCGGGATCAAGCCGATGACCTTCGACGGCAGGGAGGTTTATCATCACAAGCTGGAAAACAACAAGTTCAAACCTTGTATTGATGTCCTTTGCACCCCTTCCGGCCGTAATATTTTGCGGGATTCCCCGGAAGACCATGTTCACCATCACGCGTTGATGTTCGCGGTGGGAGTCAACGGCGTCGATTTCTGGGGAGAGTTCAACGAACAGTGCGGGAAGCAGACCGTGACATCAAATGCCGGGAAATCCAATACGGAATTTGATCGCACGGGGTGGAAAAAGGCCGATTTTCGTGAAAACACAACGCTCGACTGGACGCTTCCCGACGGAACCGTTGCACTCAAAGAAACGAGAGAAATTGCCGTGTCGCGTTGCAATGATTCCGGTGCCACGCTCTTGACGTGGCATTCCCGGTTGGCGGTAATGCCGGCCGCCGTGACGCTTGACGGGGAACATTATTACGGGCTTGGAATGCGGTTTCACGAAAGCATGGACAAAAACGGACGTTTTTTTGCCAACACGGGCGTTTCTCCCGGCGAGATTGTTCGCGGCGACGAGCGGTTGACCCGGTGCAAATGGATGGCGTACACCGCAAAACTGAACGATAAGCCGGTGACGGTGGCCGTTTTCGATTTTCCGAAAAATCCGCGACCGATGCTCGCTTTTACGATGGGGGATGCGGGCGGACCGTTCGCCTATCTTTCGGCAACCGTCAATTTGTTTCGTGAAAAATTGGAATTGACCCGGGAAAAACCACTGGATTTCATTTACGGCGTCGCCGTTTGGGACGGTGAGCAAACCCCCGAAACGGTCGAATCCACCTGTCAACAATGGCTTTCGCAAAGTCTTGATGTCGTCTCATTCCTGAACTGAAAGCCTGTCATGAGAACGATATTCCTGCTCTGTTTCACGATTGTTTTTTCCGGCATTGTTTTTCTCGGCGGTTGTTCGTCCAGACCGTTTGACCCGTCGGAGTACATGCGAAAGCATGACATCAAATGCGCTGCCGACATGAACGAAGAGCATTGGAACAAACTGCTCGCCAATGTTCCGAAAGATTCGCGACAGGATGTCATCGAACGGCTTGATAAAATTCATCAGGCAGCCGATGATTTTGACCGTGCATATCAACAGGCGGAGGATGTTGTCTGTCAATTGGGGCTGGAACAACACCCGCTTCATTACGCTCCTGACAACGGTGATGGCGAATGGCAGTTCGCGTTACGCCAAGCGAGCGAAGCGATGTCAAATTACCCTGTCGTATTTGATGCCGCGAAAAAAGCGGAGTATTGGAAGGAATCGACGGAAAACCTGTTCTTGTGTCTTGATGACCGGATTGCGCAGTTTCACAAATTGGTTGAGCAGGAAAACGCCGAATCGTTGAGGTTGCAGTCTCTTGACAAAACGGCAACTCCCGAAGAACAACGGCACAGAAAAATGCGCCGGACTCCTTTTTTGCGTCAATTGACGGAGGAACAGAAGGAGCGTCTCCGCAACGGTGAGCCGCTTTTCAAGAATCCTTACCTTGGCGTTGCGACCAATCACGATGCCGAGTCGGTGGTTGTTTCGCGATGGAGTCTGCACAATCCGGCACAGGTCTATCTTTTTGAACTTCGCAACGAAGAACTTGCGTCAAAAAGAGTCCTTGCAACGCCGGAACTGGAAGCATTGGATTTGACGGTCGGCGATTTGTTGCGATGGGATGGTTCGACCAGCCTGAAACCGCCGGCAACGATCATGGCCGCCCATATTGCTCATTTGCCGCTGGAATGGGGTGGGAGTGTGCCGTGGGAATGGGACGGGGCGATGGCCCGACCGCTCGGCTTTGCGGAAGAACCGTATCCCATCCCGGAAATTTCCAAAAAAATTCCCAAGGATGCCGTCTTTCTCAGTCGTGAAGAAAGTGAAGAAGTCAGTGAATCGCTCCGTTCCGGCGTCAAGCCCGCTTGGATGGCACATGTTTCCGAGCCGCCAACAATGCCAACAATTGAAAACCCGGACGCGAAACCGGATACTGAGTTCCTGAATCAGTGGAAATTTTCGCAAACGCACCAGGCATACGTCAATCTCATTGAAGGGACGCGGGATTTGATGTTTGCGACACGTATACCGTCCGAAGATGAAATCGCGCTGGCAAAACAAAAGAACGTGGAACTGGAACTTCACCCCTTTGCGAAAGACGCCTTCGTTTTTATCGCGAACCGCAACAATCCGGTGCGCGATTTGACGCTGGAACAGGTTCGTGACATTTTTTCAGGCAAAATCACGCAATGGAAAAAAGTCGGTGGTTACGGCGGAACGATTTTGCCTTTTTTGCGGAATCGAAATTCCGGGAGTGAAGAGTTGATGCGTGAGTTGGTGATGAAAGATCAGCCCGTCAAAGAGGGACTGTATCAAGTCGTCATGAGCATGGAAGGGGTGTATGATTTGTTGGAAAAAGCGGAAGCGATTCATGGGATCGGTTACACAATCCTGTATTTCGACCGTTATATGGTGCGAAGTCCGTTCACCCGGACGATACGGATCAACGGCATTGAGCCGACGCCGCAGACGGTGGCCGACGGGACATACCCGCTGCTGTACGAATGCGTTGCCGTGGTTCGCAAGGACGGGCCGGAAAAGGCCAAAGCCATCGCACGGTGGTTAAGCAGCGAGGAAGGTGTCAAAGTCGTCCGTGAATCAGGATACGTGCCGCTTGATTTGACGAAGTGATCACATTTCTGCGTGCGTCCTCCATTTCGGGATCAGTCGAGCAAATCGTAAAAAACATTTCGGCGTCGGGGGACGAAACCGGCGGATTCGATGGCCGCGCGGATTTCCTGTTCGTTGGAACAAAAGACCGTTCCGGCAGCGGCAACGACGTTTTCTTCGATCATGACGCTCCCCATGTCGTTCGCGCCGAAGTGTAACGCTTTTGTGCCGATCTGCAAACCCTGGGTGACGCAGCTTGCCTGCAAATTGGCAAAATTGTCGAGAAACAACCGGCTCACCGCGAGCATCCGCAGGTAATCGTCGCCCGAAAGTTTGGAAATGTGCGCCAATTGCGTGTTGCCGGGCTGAAACGTCCAACAGATAAACGCCGTGAAACCGCCGGTTTCGTCCTGCAATTCGCGGAGACGTGCCAGGTGCTCCATCCGTTCGGCGGGTGCTTCGACATGCCCGAACATCATCGTCGCCGAACCGCGTCCCCCCATCCGGTGCCAAGTCCGGCATGCGTCGAGCCATTCCTTCGCCGTTGCCTTGTTCGGGCTGACTTCCCGGCGGACGCGCTCGACCAGAATTTCAGCCCCGCCCCCCGGCAGACTCCCCAAACCCGATTCCCTGAGACGGAGCAAGACTTCCCGCGTCGATAAACCTGATTTTTTCGCGAAAAACACGATTTCCGTCGGACTGAACCCGTGCAGGTTGACCTCTGGAAAATGCCGTTTGGCCGTTTGGAGAAATTCTTCGTACCAGCTCAGCGGCAAATCAGGGTGCAAACCTCCCTGCAATAAAATCTGGTTTCCCCCCATTTTGACCGTTTCCCCGATTTTTTCGAGAAACTCATCGGTTGTCATCACGTATTTTAGAGCGGAATTTTGATGATTGCACGTCATCATACCGCATTTTTCAGAAATCTCGTCTCCAGGCGATTGAAAAAACGCACAAAATTTGCAGCCACTCGAACAAACATTCGTGTAATTGATATTCCGCTCGATATTATAAGTACGGAAATCTTCAGGATGCCGTTTTTTCGTCATCGCATGGGCGGCACGCCCTAATATTTCGAGGTCCGCCGTTTCGAAAAGTCGAAGAGCATCCTGTTCCGAAAGACGTTGCCCCGCCAAAGTCTCGTCGATGAGCGTTTCAATGATTTTTTGTGTCATAGGAATGCGGGATTTTCAATTTTTCCCGTTCCGGTACAATGAAGGAGATGTTTTGGGGATGGAAAATACACTACGACACCGCCAGAGCTAAAATTGTGAGTCATTAATGGCAGTCGGGAACGAAGCGTAGCGCAGTGACCGGATCAAACGCGGGATAATCCGGTCGCTTCACTTCGTTGCGCTCCCGGCTGCCATTAATAAAATTTAGGTTTGGTTGGTTACCAACGATCATTGTAAACGAAAATGAGTATTGCGGAAGCGACAAAAACGGTCAGTGTGGTTTTGGCGGGGGTCGGCGGTCAGGGGATTTTGCTGGCGAGCGAAATCATTGCCCAAACGGCGGTCAGTGCCGGTTTCGACGTCAAGACGAACGAAGTGCATGGCATGGCCCAGCGCGGCGGTTCGGTGGTTGCCCAAATCAGGTATGGCGAAAAAGTGTACAGTCCGCTGATCGCCCGCGGGACGGCCTCGGTGCTTGGCTCGCTTGAACGAGCCGAGTGCCTCCGGTACATTGATTACCTTGCCCCGGACGGTTTGGCCGTCGTTTCCAGTCAAAAAATCATTCCGGTGACCGTTTCTTCCGGGGCGATGCCGTATCCGGAACTGAGTGCCGACGATTTGCGACACTATTTTCCAAAACTGCTTTATGTCGATGCGGTCGAAAAAGCGGCGGAACTCGGCAACACCCGCGCGGCAAACACGATTTTGCTCGGGACGATGTCGACACGGCTCGATTTGCCGCTCGAAGCCTGGGAAAACGCAATTCGTTCATGCGTCAAGCCGAAATATGTCGACATCAACCTCAAGGCATTTGCCATCGGTCGCGAAATTGCATAAACCGGAATAATGACATTATTGGTTTGATATGGACAATCAACGGCTTTCGACCGGCGTGCCGGGGCTTGATGAAAAAATCGGCGGCGGCTTGATTCCCGGCACGATGACGGTGCTGGTCGGCTCGTCCGGCATCGGCAAAACCCAGTTCGGCTTGCAATTCCTGCAAGCGGGGCAAGATAAAAACAGGCAAAGTAAAAACGAGCGTCCCGGCGTCGTTTACGATTTGACGGTTCGCGGCGACTCGCAGCATCACGCCGAATACGCCGACCGCCTGTTCCGGCGATCCTTCGTCGAAGAAGCTCCCGAACGCAGGTTTGATCACGAAACGTTTTTCTCGCCCGACGAAGTGTGGGGCGATTACCTTCGCGTTTTCACCTCGCGCGGGCGAAAAGTGACGCGACGCGACCTTGATTTCGACGAGTGGCACGATTGGCAAGCGGAGCTTTCCCGGCATCTTGACACGACGATCGGTTTTTTCTTTCACCACTTCACCCGCGGGGTGCGGCGATTCATCGTCGACGGGCTTGAACCGGTCGCCCACAAAGGGGAATCGATTCAGTTCGAGTTGCTCGAATACATTTATCACCAGATCATCCGCAAAGAGCCGGAATGGGTTGCCCGCGATCTTTTCCGGCAATATTACCGTTTGCATGAGGAAACGATCCGGCAAAATCTCTACCGCAAGGAGGAGATCGGTTGTCTTGTGCTTTACACCGCCCCGGAAACCTCGCTCGATGCGATGATCGAACGGCCGCTCGACGAAGGGGACCTGCTCGTCGGGGCGAACACGATCATTTATCTCGGAAAAATCCGCGACGGCGTCAAATTTCGCCGGGCCATGTACGTCTCAAAACACCGCGGAAGCGTCTGCCCGGACGAAATATTCTTGTACGAAATCAACGATCAGGGTTTGAAACTCGTCGATTGACGGTAGCCGGTGAGAAATTCTCGAAGCTGGATACGTAAAGCCATGCAACGCATGGCGTTTGCGCAAGGCCGAAGGCTACCGCCCATACCGGCTGCGGTATTGATCTTGAATCCGTTTGCCGGATGATGGTATCATTCGCAAAGAGACCGTTGTACGACAGCGCAGGTCATTTCAATCAGAGCACGAAGCGTCAGCGAGTGCCCCGAAATTGTGTTTAACCGTTGTTTTGGCACTCGCTGACGCTTCGTGCTCTGATTTTTTGAACGACTACGAAACAATGGAGGAAAACATGACACGCAAATTTTTGATCTTTGGCATGATGCTTCTTGTTTTCATCCCGGCGAAAACGCTGTTTTCGCAAGAGGCGAAGGAACAGCCCCCGAAAGTCCAAGAGCAAAAGGAACAGGACTATGACGAATTGCCCGTCGCCATGACCGGGCTTTCTCCGGAACAATTTTTTGCAATGAACGACAAATTGGCTCAAAACATCGGACAAAAACTCTCAAAAACGATGCGTGCCGCCGGCTACGAACGAGTGGAACGAAATAAATTGGATGAACAGGCTGAACTTCATGCTTTCACAATCGCTTCGCTTGCTCCGGACATTGAAGCGACTGTCAAATCGGTGATTTCAGACGACGAGTACCGGACGGCCCAGGAGCGGGTATTACTTTTTTCGCAGTATGCCGATTTTGATCAAGTCGCCGATCCCGAAGAACTGGGTGACATTGCGACCACGCTCATGGGATTGGGGGATGCGTTTAAGCCTGAAACAATCCTTGATTTGACCCCGGAACAACAAAAAGCGTATCAGAGCATCAAAAACGAAAACCTCCGGGTTTTTTTTGATCTCGCTGTTTCCATGGAGGAAGAAATGAATCATGCGTTGGAAACGGATGCTGCCATTGTCGAATTGAATAAAAAAATTGCAAATGCCAAGTCGGAAGAGGAAATGGATGCGTTACAAGAGCAGGTTTCGAAAGTCATCCATGAAAAAGTGGTGTCATTTATGGATAAAAAAATGACAACCCAGCTCAAAAGCATGCTCAAAAAATCACGGGAAGGTTTGCAAAAGATTTTGACGCCGCAACAAAAGGCGAAATTGCAGAAAATGAAGGAAAACATGCCGGAATCGCTTTGGAAGATGATGCCGGGTCATTACGGCAAAAAGCGACCGTGGCGACCGGGCGCGAACTCGTGGCAGCCGGGCATGGGGGTGCCTGCCGAAATGGGGGACGCTCCCCGCGAAGCGAAACCCGCCCCCAAAAACCGCGAAAAACCGTTCCCAGGCACGAATTGATACCAAAACAGCAGCCCCAAGCGTAAGCGCGGGGGTATTTAGCGGATGTTGTAAAAATTCTTTGTACGAGTAGACCGTTTGAAAAAAATAATAGAGCGTGTGAAAAGAAATCGCCCTGCAAGGGCAAGGCAACTCGATCATCCCTTGCCCTTGCAGGGCGGCAATGATTTTTAGCGCGCAACCCTAACCCAGGGCGGCGGTGAGTACACCTTGCCCTGGGCTGTTACGCTCCGGCCTGACAGGCCGGGAATCACCTTCAATGCTCTGATGCAAAAAATTTTACGACCCCCTTTTTACCCCGTCGCTGACGCTCCGGGCTGCTGTTCTTGATCTTGCGTTGTCGTACAAATGGAATGATGCGAATGTTACGATACGGATATTTTGTCTTATTATTGGCATTGTTTTGGAGTTTGGCAAACGCGGAGGAGATGCCGACCGCTGTTTACACCTTTGCGCCGATGGTTCGTCCCGATAACAATGGAAACAATTCGCCGTACTTCGATGACTCGCAGATGCCCACCCGCGAGGAAACAGACGTTTACCCCGTCACGCAACGCCCGAAACTGGAAGACGATCTGAAATTGTCGTCGCAATCGTCACTGCCGCCCGAAGCCAAAAAAGGATTGATTCAGAACATCTCGTTCAGCGGTTCCTGGGTTCCGGACCTCGGCAACAACGGATTCGCGATGTCGGAGGCCAAAGCAAGCGTGACAATTGCGTTTCCCGGCGGGGAAATCGTTTTTTCTTTTGACGCCGAATTTCGGCTACACGAGTGCCCAATGGGACGGGCCGCAAAAATTTCCGTCGTCGCTTTACACCGCCGGACTGAACGTCGGTTGGATGAAGCCGGTCAACGAACGGTGGACATTGATGGCAAACGTCATGCCGCACTGGGCGAGCGACGGGCAAGCAACGCAGGACGCCGTTCGCTGTCCCCTCATGGCTGGAATGACCTGGACGCCGAACCGGCAATGGAAAGTCATGTTCGGCGCGATTTACCTCGACCGGAGCGACATCGCGGTTTTGCCGTTCGGTGGCCTGGTTTGGACCCCGAACGACGATTGGCGATTCGAACTGACGGCACCGCAAGCCCGAATTTCAAGGCGATTGAACATCAGCACTTCGGAGTTTCAGCGTTGGGGGTATGTCGGCGGCGGGTTCGGCGGCGGCACCTGGGCCGTCGAAAGCGTCAATCACCAATCGGACGTCGCCATGTTTCGCGAATATTCCGTCGTACTGGGGTACGAATGCGTCAAGACTAACTCCTATACGTGGGGCGCCGAAATCGGTTATCTTTTCGGACGCCGAATGGATTTCGACCGCAACACGCAGTCCCGCTTCGAGCCGAACGATTCGCTGATGTTGCAAGCGAAATTTTCTTATTAGTATCCCACCATTTTATCTTTGGCGATGTCCTGCGAATGCTGTGCCGGAATGGGGGCGGTTTGTCCGAGTCGCTGCAATTCCCGTGCTTCGTCGGTGTAAACGCCGTAAAACGGGACGTTCGCATCAAGCCAAAGATAGATAGTCCGAAGTTCCCCGTCGGTCAGATTCGTTTTGCCTTTGTGTTGCGAATCGTTCAAAACGGCAGTCAAGGGGCTTTCATCGGCACCGCAACGACCCGGCAATGTTGTGGATTGCTGAATCGTCGAATCGCCTCCCCATTCATACCAGCGGAGGTACGGTTTGAGTGCGTTATAGGACTGTGAAAACTGTTCCGTCGCAATTCCCCGGAGGTCGGTTTTGCCTTTGCCTTCGGCAACGGTTCCGTCATGGCACGAAACGCAACGGCGGTCAAGAATCGGCTGGATCAATCGCACGTAACCGAGCGGTTTGCTTCCGTCGGGACCTTCGGCGAGTTGACGCGGTTTGCTGTTGAATGCAACGGGGTTCGCAAAAGTCGCGTCAACGGGGGACGCAAAATCCCCGACGACGGGGGACAGACCGGCAACGGAAGACAATATCCCGCCGGGGGATGAGTGCGGTTTTTCGTGACAGCCGATACAACTTCGTTTTTCACCGGGCTGCAAATAAACTTCGCTGCGCATCGTTTGCACCGCTTTTCCGGAAGAATCGACCGCTTGAAAATAAACCGGCGTATTGGCGGGGAGCGAAAAATAAGCGGAACCGTCTTTTTCGACCGGCACGGTTCCCAGAAGCAGCCGGGCGCCTTCGGCATTGGCATGTCCCAATCGCGGACTGTTGGCCGTCCAGTCAGGCTGCTTGGGGAGCAGTTCAAATACCCGCAATTCGGTGATTTCGCGGTCGTCCGGCAGCGGAGCAAAACTTTCACGGACGTTCGTCAGATAAAACTCGCCTGTTTCACCGGACATTTCACCAGGTGTTTCGCCGCGTCTGTCCGGTATGACCGGCGGAAGATCGCGCGACGCAAGCGGAATTGGATACTGGCATGAAATGTTCGCGTCTTCATACAGCAGTTCCATGTTTCCGAAGCGATCAAAGTAGTACAAGCCGGTGCGACCGGTTTCGGTGCTTTGCGGACCGTAACCGCCGAGCGGCTCGCGGCTGTACGACACGAGGTAATAATTTTCCGAAAGCGGCCAGGGGCTGTGATAATAGGTGTCCGGCCACTGGTTCTGCGTTTCGGGGAACGCGACTTCCGGCGTCAAACGTTCGAGGGAACGGAGCGAATCTTCCGCCGTTTTCGCATCGTAAGCGGTTTCCGACGGGTCGAGCAGGACAAGCGAACCGCCGGTCACGGCATGGTGCGCCCCGGCGACAAAGAGGATTTTCTGGGAACCGGGAATCGCGTGTGGCTGATAACACGCACTCACTTTGGTCGTGTAATTGCCAAACAAGACGGAAGCTTGAGTGCCGTCCGGCGAGGTGGTCCATATTCCGTGATATTGTGCCGCGTTCCGGTCGACGTAATCCCATCGCGAGTACACGATCCGGCCGTCGTTCAGAACCGATGGGTGCCACTCGTTGGTTTCGTGAAACGAAAGCGTTCGCAAATCGCCGCCGTCGGCGTTCATTCGGTGCAGCGTGTAGGTTTGCAACGGTTCCCAGACGTTGTTACAGCGAATAAAACCGCCGCGCCGGGTCGAAAGAAACGCGATTCCCCCGTCCGGGAGCGGGACCGGATCGAAATCGTCGAATGTGCCGCCGGTCAGTTGCGTCACCCGGCCGCTTGCAATGTCGAGGGAGTAAACATGAAATTTTCCGGCCTTTCCGGCAAAATACTCATGCGCGTGTTGATGAAAATCATGGTTGCCGAGTTCCGTCCATTTGACATCATGCGTTTGTTTTTCATCGGCCCCGTTTTTTGCGTTCAGAGGAAGCGGCACTTCCGTAAAAGCGAAATAAGCGGTTTTCGCGTCGTAGGAAAGCGACAGCGTTTCAAACGCACCGTTCGGAAATTTTCCCGCCGTGAGCGATTGCGTTTCAAGCGAATAACCGGGATGTCTGAGAACGGCGACTTCACCGCCGGAAAGTCCCGTGTGGTAATAATAATACCCAAGATACTCGTGCAGCATCTGGCACACGAACCGTTTTCGTTTCATGAACACAAGCGGCGTGTTCTTCAGGAGCGGATTTTGCAAAGCGGTTTGACGTATTTGCCAGCGAATCGCCTTGTAAAGCCGCTCGCGCTCTTTCGGGGGGAGTTTTTGCAGCGATTCGGCATCGATGGACAGGAGGGTGCCTTGAAAAAACATCATTGGCGGGGCAAGTTTTTGCAGTGATCCGGTGTTGCCGGACTCCCTGCCGGTCTCCCATGCTTGCGGAAATGAAGAACCACCCTCGGCACGGGGAATACCTCCGGCATTGGCAAGGTCGTCACACAACGACTTGCCCCGTTTGACAAGATCAAGAATGGCATCGACATCACTCATTTTTCGATGCTTGTGCGACTCCTGAAACGCCCAATCCGATTCCACCATGGACACAAGTTCAGCAGAAACCCCGTGACTGGACACCGAATTTTCATCATCTGATGCGTTCCCCGATACAGGAGGTTCGGCAGACAAAGAATAAAAAGAATGACTTGTCGCAAAAACACACACCAGAACAATCCATCGAAAATACTTTGGCATGGTAAATCCCACTGTGAGAAACAGTAAACAAATAACAATGGCAGCCGTGAACGAAGCAATAGCGCAGTGACCGGGCCGAATATTATAGATGCGATCACATACTCAAGCCGGTTGAAAATTCCGGAAGCTGGACACGGCAAGCCCTGCAACGCAGGGCGTCTGCGCGATGCCGAAGGCTGCCGCCCATACCGGCTGCGGTATAGCGAGACTTTTTATTGTCGGCGATGCAGGCGATTCATCGGACAATCTCAAATTTTAGTGGCGGCACAATAATGGGGCCGACAATATCACCGGCATATTCACAACTACTTGTCTTATTAGTATAATAGTAACATCTGCTTTTTGCAACCCTTTTTTGCAAGGTGATTTATGCCACGTTTGATTTTCACTGTTGCCTTGTTTTTTATGTTCTTGCCATTGTCGGTGAACGGGCGGGAGTCGCAGAAAACCTACACGAATCCGGCGATGAACGCCGCCGACCCTTGTGTGCTTCGCAAGCCGACCGGCGAAGCGGTCAAATATGAAGGCCGATATTATTTGTACCATACCGGCGGCGGACCGAAAGAACAGACGCTCATTGCGCATTCGACCGCCGATTTTTCCGAATGGCGCAACGAAGGGGTCGTATTCGACGGCACCGGCACCTGGGCGAAAAGTGCGTACTGGGCACCGGAGTTTTACGAAATCAACGGCAAATACTACGGTTTTTTCAGTGCCCAGGCGAAAGACATCCCCTGGACGCAGGAAGAGCACTTTAATATTGGCGTCATTGTTGCCGACAAACCGACCGGGCCATTTGTGCCGCTTGCCGATCGCCCGATTTTCGAGCCGGGTTACCCGATCATTGATGCCAATCTTTTTATCGACGATAACGGGACGCCGTACCTGACGTATTCGCGCTGCTGTTATCAGCATCCGGTTGAAAGTGAGCTTGCCGATTGGGCACGCGAAAAAGGCTGGTACAAGGAAATCGAGGAAAGTTGGGTTTACGGCGTGCAACTGACGCCGGATTTCAACGATGTGGTCAGCGAACCGGTATTACTGTTGCGACCGCCGGCCAAAATGAACGACAGCCAGGCGGAATGGGAAAGCCGCTCCGTGACCGCCCATGAAGTCAACCGCCGCTGGACCGAAGGCTCGACGCTCTTCAAATTGCGAGGCAAGTATTATATCACGTACTCCGGCAACAATTTCGCCGGCGACTATTACGCCGTCGGTTACGCCGTGGCCGACAAGCCGCTTGGACCTTACACGAAAGCGGCCAACAACCCGATTGTCGAAAAGAACAACCACAAAGGGGGCGTCGTTCGCGGCACGGGACACAACAACATCTTCATCATGCCGGAATCGGGCGAAATCTATTGCGTTTACCACGGTCGCACCGAAGGGGACAACCGCCGTCTGTTCATCGACCGCATGATTTTGCACGACGACGGCACGCTCACCGTGGAAGGCCCGACCACTTCCCCGGTGCCGGTGCCAAAGTAAGGGATTCAACGCCAACCTGTTTCAGTTGAAGACACACTCATGGAAAACCCGGCTTTTTCGCAACATAATAAAAATTGTAACCGTTCACGGTTTTTTCATCACAAAGAGTCAAACATCCACAGATTTCACAGATGATCACAGATATTTTTCTCGTCATCTGTTGATTTGTGTCATCTGTGGATAAAAACTCACAAAATTCCACGCAAATATTCTATTATTTTTTTCTCGTCCGCTTGCCCGGTTTTTGGGAATCGCCGGGGCGGTGCTCGGCCTGTTCGAGAACTTCCCGCCAGCGTTTTTTGACATGGTGCCAGAATCCGGCCGGCTCGTCTTCATTGACCAGGGGCGGTTGTTTTTTCTTTTTCTGTTTTTCGACCGATGTGACGACCGGTTTCACGACGTGTTTTTCTTCGGTGACCGTCACCTCCGCCGGGATCGTCCGGCCGTCATGTGTCGTTTTCAGTTGCGGCTTGGGCATGAATTTCTTTTCCGCGAGTCCCCAAATCGTCGTGATGATCCAGTAAATGCACAAACCGCTCGGAAATTTGTAAAACATGAATGCCATAAAAGCCATCATGTATTTCATCATGGAACGCATCGATTTTTCCTGGTCCGTCGTCGCGGGCGGCATCATGACCGTCTGTTGAACCAGCATGAGCGCAACGGTAATGATCGGCAACACGTTGAAATAAGGACCGAGATAAAACGTCCCCTGCCCGGTGTTGAAATTGTCCCAGCCCATGCGCGTCCAGAAATCGCTCCAATCCCAAAGCCGGTCCGGAGCGGCAAGGTCGGAACACCAGCGGATACCGTCCCCCAAAAAGGAAGCACCGTACAATTCGACGTCGATCGACAACGCCTTGTAAAGTGCAAACAAAATCGGAATCTGGATCATCACCGGCAGGCAACCCGAAAGCGGATTGAATTTGTGTTTGCGATACAACGCCTGCATCGCCTGCGAACGGGCCTGCATGTCGGTCGGGTGTTTGGCGTTGATCGCTTCCATTTCGGGCTTGAGTTCCTGCATTTTCATCGTGCTGAGAATCTGCTTGCGACTCAAGCGGTACAAACAGAGCCGCACGACGGCCGTCAGCATCAAAATGGCCAACACGTAATTGTACAGGAACGAATGAAAGAAATGCAGCAGCCAGAGAAGCGGCTTGACGAACCACGCGAACCAGCCGTAATACAACGTGTCGTGCAGGCCGTACCAGGCGAGAATTTCCGCCTGTTTCGGCCCGGCGAATATTTGATATTCGTGTGACAGGATTTGTTGCGGTTCGAGCGTTTGAGCGGCACTGACCAAACGAAATGAAATGTTCGTGATGCCCGGCCAGAGTTTGACGAACGTCCCGACACGAATCGGCACGGAATGTTCGAGAATGGATTGTTCGGCGGCTTGCTGCGGCAGAACCGTGCATTGAAAATACTGCGTGTCAACGCCAAGATAGTCGAGCCGTCCGCGCCAGCGTGTCGCATCCGGGCCGTTGTCGCGCGCGATCTCGGTGCAACGCCGGACATCGGACGCCTCGCCACTGAAACGGACCACAAGATCGCGCAAACCGTAACCGCCCCAACCGGGTCCCGACTTGCGACCGGTCGAGTACCAGGCACCCCCGATCGGTAAACCGGTCGGACCGTCAAGCAAATACGCAATCGTGTGCGGGTTGGTGTCCGTGTTTTGAATCTCGATTTTGAGCGTCAACGCATAACCGGGGTCGCCGTCCGCGATTTTTTCGGCGTTGAGCGGTTCAAGGCGATAAATTTTTCGAACAAGCAAACGCCCTCGTGTCACAAATTGCTTGAAAACCACCTGTTCCGCCGTCGCGGATTCAAGTTCCCAGTTTTCCGACCTGAGACGCAACCCTTCCAACTCACGATCAATGGTCAAATCGCGCGGTGTGTCATTGCCCGACCTGGCGGGACGTTCCGAAAGCGAAACAGGGTCCGCAAGTTTCTTGTCGTCAATCCGTGCCAGTGTCATCTGGAACGAAAGCGGTGCCTGCATTTCGTGATCAAAGGAATACAATCCCTGCAACGACCGGTAATCCTGAAAATTGGTCACCGGCATTTCCGGGCGAAGGATTCCGAGCGGTGCCTGCCCCAGTTTGACCGAAAGTTCCAGCGTCTGATCACCCCGCCGGACTGTCAGCGAACAGGTTTGACGCGGCCTCGTTCTGAGCAGGGCTTCCCGCAAATCCTGAAATGTCGCAATTTCCGCCTGCTGATCCTTCTGTTGAAATCGAATGATCCGG
>Ga0209629_10000992_pt1 | contig 16903 bp, 15 predicted proteins | sample TergutCu122P5_FD_187286 | JGI IMG/M metagenome (GOLD analysis project Ga0209629, IMG submission 187286) | Cubitermes ugandensis P5 segment gut microbial communities from Kakamega Forest, Kenya - Cu122 P5 (SPAdes) (version 2) | ecosystem: Host-associated > Arthropoda: Insects > Digestive system...
GGGAAATGGCGGGGGCCGTAGTTGTTCGAGCAGTTCGTGGTCAGCGCCGGCAGGCCGTAGGTGTGATGGTAGGCGCGCACCAGATGGTCGGAGGCCGCCTTGCTCGCCGAATACGGGCTGTTCGGCTCATAGCGGCGGCTTTCGGAAAATGCCGGTTCGTCCTTGCCGAGCGAGCCATAGACCTCGTCGGTCGAAACATGCAGAAAGCGGAAAGCCGCCCTAGCCGCCACGTCCAGCCCGCCCCAGTAGGCGCGCGCCGCTTCAAGCAGACGAAACGTGCCGACCACATTGGTCTGGATGAAATCTTCCGGGCCGTGGATGCTACGGTCGACATGCGATTCGGCGGCGAAATGGACGATGGCGCGCGGCCGGTGGCGATTGAGCAGTTGCGCCACGAGGCCGGCATCGCCGATGTCGCCACGCACGAAAACATGGCGCGGATCGTCGCGCAGGCTGGCGAGATTTTCCAGATTGCCGGCGTAGGTCAACAGATCAAGATTGACCACCGCCTGATCGACCGCCGCCAGCCAGTCGAGAACGAAATTGCTGCCGATGAAGCCGGCGCCGCCGGTAACAAGGATCATGCGGATTCGCTGCCCAACAGAAAAACGGGCATTCTAGCGCGGTTACGCGAGAAACTGGCGAAATGCGCCGGGATGGGCGGTGGGGAGGGTCTTGCGCCGCCGGTTCAAAAACCAGCCCGCCGGCCGTCAACTCCCCCCCGCCCACTCCCGCCGCGCCTGGCGGGCGATGCCGAAGATTTCCTCCAGCCGTTCGCCATCGGCGGCGGCCAGCGTGGCGCGCAGTTCGTCGAGCTGGGCGCGGTAGCTGTCCAGTTCGCCGAGCAGGGCCGCGCGGTTGGCGAGGCAGATGTCGCGCCACATTTCCGGGTGGCTGGCGGCGATGCGGGTGAAATCGCGGAAACCGGAGGCGGCGAAGGTGAAGAACAGTTCCGCGTCCTCGCGCACCGCCAGATCATGCACCAGGGCGAAGGACAAGAGATGCGGCAGATGGCTGACGGCGGCGAAAACGCGGTCGTGCTGTTCCGGCGTCAGTTCGTAAATATCGGCGCCGCAGATGGCCCAGGCTCGCTTGATGCGGTCGAGGCGCTCGTCGTTGTTTTCCGGCAGGGGCGTGACGACCACTTTCTTGCCCCGGTAGAGTTCCGGCTGCGCCGCCGCCGGGCCGCTGTTTTCCGCCCCGGCGATGGGGTGGGCCGGCACGAATTTGCCGATATGGCCGCGAAAGGCGGCGCGGGCGGCGGCCACCACGTCGCTCTTGGTCGAGCCGCCGTCGGTGACGATGGTTTTCGGGCCGAGATAGGGGGCGATGCGGGCGAAGATTTCCGCCATCTGCGCCACCGGCGTCGCCACCAGCACGATGTCGGCGTCGGCGATTTCGTGCGCCGGATTGATGCCGGCCCGGTCGATGACGCCGAGTTGCTGGGCGATGCGCAGCGTGGACGGCGTGCGCCCGAAGCCGACCACCTCCTCGACCGCGCCCGCCGCCTTCAGCGCCAGCGCGAAGGAACCGCCGATCAGGCCGGTGCCGAAGATGACGATCTTGCCGAATTCGGGCGAGCCGGTTTCCATTTACAGCGCCTGCGCCAGGGCTTCGAGGAAGCGGGTGTTTTCCGGCTCCGAGCCGATGGTCACGCGCAGCCACTCGGGCAGGCCGTAACCGCCGATGGGGCGAACGATGACGCCTTGCCGCAGCAGCTTCTGGTTGACCGCCGCGCCGTCGCCAACCTTGAAGGTGACGAAATTGCCATACGGCTCGATGATTTCCAGATTCAGGCGGGAGAGGCCGGCGACGATCTGCGCCATGCCGCGCCGGTTCAATTCGTAGCTGGCGGCGAGGAATTCGTCATCATCGAGCGCCGCCGCCGCCGCCGCCAGCGCCAGATTATTGACGTTGAAGGGCTGGCGGATGCGGTTCATCAGGTCGGCCACCTCGACCGCCGCCAGCGCGTAGCCGACGCGCAGGCCGGCCAGGCCGTAGATTTTCGAGAAGGTGCGGCAGACGATCAGATTGGGAAAATCCTCGATCCAGCCGGCGACATCGACGCGGTCAGCCGGCGGCAGGTATTCGTTGTAAGCCTCGTCGAGCACCACCGCCACCTCCTTGGGCACGGTTTCGAGAAAGGCGCGCACCTCGGCATAGGGCAGGAAATTGCCGGTCGGATTGTTCGGATTGGCGATCCAGATCAGGCGCGTATCGGGCCGGATGGCGGCGCGCATGGCGGCGAGATCGTGACCGTAATTTTTCGCCGGCGTAGCGATCAGTTCAGCGCCCGCCGACAAGGTGGCCAGCGGATAGACGGCGAAGGCATGCTGGGCGAATACCGCCGAGCGGCCGGGGGCGAGAAAAACGCGAGCGGCGAGGTCCAGCACGTCGTTGGAGCCATTGCCGAGCACCACCTGCTTGGCATCGACGCCGCAGCGCGCGGCCAGCTTGGCGATCAGCTCGAACTGATCCGGGTAGCGCTCGATGCCGGCGATGGCTGCCTCGACCGCCAGCCGCGCCTTCGGACTCATGCCCAGCGGATTTTCGTTGGAGGCCAGCTTGACGATGCGCTCGACCGGGATGTTCATTTCGCGGGCCAGTTCGGTAATCGGCTTGCCCGGCTGGTAGGGCGAGATGGCGCGCACGTAGGGCAGGGCTTGTTCGGCGAGATTCATGAGGCTTCCTCAGTAAACGGCAACCGGATAGGAGCCGAGAATTTTCAGGTAGGCGGCGCGGCGGCCCAGTTCGTCGAGGGCGCGCTTGACGGCCTCGTCCTCGCGGTGGCCTTCGACATCGACATAAAAAACATATTCCCACAAGGTATTGCGCGCCGGCCGCGACTCCAGGCGCGACATGGAAACGCCCGCATGCGAGAACGACAGCAGCAGTTCATGCAGCGCGCCAGTGCGGTTGGGCGCCGACATGATGAGCGACGTCTTGTCGCGCCCTGACGGGCCGGCGTCGTGGCGGCCCAGCACGAGAAAGCGCGTGGTGTTGTTCGGCTCGTCCTCGATGTTCTCGGCCAGCTTCGGCAAAGCGTAACGCGCCGCCGCCGCCTCGCCGGCAATCGCCGCCGCGCCAGTCTCACCAGCCGCCAGCCGGGCGGCTTCGGCATTGCTGCCGACCGAAATGCGCTGGGCGTCGGGCAGCATGCGGTTCAGCCATTCATGGCACTGCGCCAGCGACTGGGCATGCGAATAAACGCGCTTGACCGCGCCGAGATCCGTCTCAAGGGAAAGCAGATTCTGGTGGATGCGCAACACCACCTCGCCGCAGATTTTCAACGGCGTGCCGAGCAGCAGATCCATCGTCCGCCCGACCGCGCCTTCGGTCGAGTTCTCGACCGGCACGACGGCGTAATGGGCATGGCTGGATTCGATCTCGCGGAACACATCGTCGATCGTGCCCTGCGGTTGCAACCGGGTGGCATGGCCGAAATGCTTGGTCGCCGCCGATTCCGAAAATGTGCCGAGCGGGCCGAGAAAGGCGATGGACAGCGGCTGTTCCAGCGCCAGACAGGCCGACATCACCTCGCGGAAAAAGAAAGTGACATTCTCGCCCGGCAGCGGCCCGGGATTCGCCTCCTGCAAGCGCCGCAACACCTGCGCCTCGCGCTCCGGCCGATAAATATGCCCTGCCTCGCCATGCGCTGCCTTGATCTCGCCAACCTTCTGCGCACAACGGGCGCGCTCGTTGAGCAGTTTCAACAGTTCGCCGTCGATGCGGTCGATGTCGGCGCGCACGCCGGAGAGGGCTTTTTGCAGGTCGTCGTTCATGGTTTGACGAAGGTTGGGCTGAGCGAAGCGATGCCCAATAATGGGATGATTGATAAATGTTGGGGGTCGCCTGCGGCTCACCCCAACCTACGACGCTACAAGTTCAGCAATGATGGGTTTTGCTGTGCTCTCCCCATCCTACGGCTGCCGTCCAAGGGCATTCAGCTTGTCCATGTCGACGTACTTGTTGAGGACAGAGAATGATGCGGCGACGTTCCGGTCTGCCATGAGTTCTTTCATGGCCAGTTCGCCCAATACTCGGCCGGCCTCCTGGAGCGGCGCCGAAGAGCCGCCTGACTGCATGGCTGCGCGAACTTCCTTCTGGCAAGACTGTGTGAGAAGCCTTGTGAACAGAGCGCCGACTACCTTGGAGGCGTCGTCGATTACCTTCGGAGTCACATTGGAAATGTCCCGTATCTCCGGATGGACCGACATCGCCACAAATACCCAGCGAGCCAAGTCCTTGCGATCCTTGCCGGTGGTATTGTCAGCAAAACATTGGGACAGCGCTTCGCTATCCGACGAGGCAAATGACGGCGTGACGGTGAGCGCGGCCAGTAGAAGAACAATCGTTTTGAGCAAAATAATCTCCTGGTGGTAGCAAATGGCGTAACGTGCAACTCAACTTCATTCATCCATTACTTTTGGCAAAGTCGTTCATGAACTCAACCAGCACCCGCACAGCCTCCGGCGAAACCGCGTTATACAACGAAGCGCGCATCCCCCCGACAGATTTATGCCCCTTCAGCCCAAGTAATCCGGCGGCCTTGGCTTCTTCCAGAAACGCCGCGTCGAGCCGGGCATCGGCCAGGGTAAACGGCACGTTCATCCGCGAGCGGCAGTCGACGTCGACCGGGTTGGTGTAGAAACCGCCGGAGTTGTCGATGCAGGCATACAGCATCTCGGCTTTGGCGGCGTTGAGGGCTTCCATGCCGGTAAGTCCCCCCTGGCGTTTGAGCCATTGGAAAACCAGGCCGGCGATGTAGATGCCGAAGGTGGGCGGGGTGTTGAGCATGGAGCCGTTTTCGGCCTGCACCGCGTAATCCATGACGGTGGGGAGGGTCAGCGGGGCCATGCCGAGCAGGTCTTGATGGATGATGACCAGCGTGACGCCGGAGGGGCCGATGTTTTTTTGCGCGCCGGCGTAGATGAGGCCGAATTTTTCGACCGGCACGGGCCGCGACAAAATATGCGAGGACATGTCGGCGACCAGCGGTACGCCGGCGTCGGCGATGCGCTCGGCGGGTATCTCGACGCCGTGGATGGTTTCGTTGGTGCAGACGTGCAGGTAGGCGGCAAAGGGGTCAAGCTTGATTTCCTCTGCGGTTGGTAGGCGGGTGAAACCGCTTTCTTCGGTGCTGGCGGCACAGCGCACGTTTGTATTGACAGCCACCCGTTGCGCTTCCTTGAAGGCTTTTTTCGACCAGGCACCGGTCACGATGTAATCCGCCGAGCGGCCAGCCAGCAAATTCATCGGAATCTGCGCGAATTGCTGCGTCGCCCCGCCTTGCAGGAAGAGCACTTTGTATTGTTCGGGTATGCCCATCAGCTCGCGCAGGTCGGCTTCCGCCTGGGCCAGGATGGACATGAATTCCTTGCCGCGATGGCTCATTTCCATGACGCTGCAACCCGTGCCGTGCCAGTCGAGCAGTTCTTCCTGTGCCTGACGCAGCACGTCCTCGGGCAGCGCGGCGGGGCCGGCGCTGAAATTCCAGGCGCGGGTCATCAGGCTTCTCCGCTGGCGTTGTCGTTATCGGCGGGTTTGTCAGCCGCCTCGCTGGCGACATCGGCGGCGTCTTCGACCACCGATTCGGCAACCTTTTCCAGACCGGCGAGTTTCTCGCCCTCGTCCAGCGAAATGAGCGTGACGCCCTGGGTCGCCCGGCCCATGCCGCGAATTTCCGAGACGCGGGTGCGGATCAGCACGCCGCCGGTGGTAATCAGCATCACTTCGTCGTTGTCATCGACCAGCTTGGCGCCGATCACCACGCCGTTGCGCTCGGAGTCGGCGATGGCCTTGACGCCCTGGGTGCCGCGCCCGGAATGGCGGAAGTCGGCGAGCACGGTGCGCTTGCCGAAGCCGTTTTCGGTGGCGACCAGCACGGTCTGCTGATCGGATTCGGCAACCAGCAGCGAAATCACCGTCTGCCCCGGCTGCAATTTCATGCCGCGCACGCCGCGCGCGCCGCGGCCCATCGGGCGGACATCCTCCTCGTCGAACCAGACGGCCTTGCCGGCGTCCGAGACGAGCACGACATCGCTCTGGCCGGTGGTCAGTTCGACGCCGATCAGGTAATCGTCGTCGACCAGATCGACGGCGATGATGCCGGCCTTGCGCGGGTTGGAGAAGTCGGAGAGCGGGGTTTTCTTGACCGTGCCGTCGCGGGTGGCCATGAAGATGAATTTGTCGTCGGCGAATTCCTTGACCGGCAGCACGGCGTTGATCTTCTCATCCTCGCCAATTTTCTCGCCCTTGTCGTTCTTTTTGCCCTCCTCCAGCGGAAAGAGATTGACGATGGGCTTGCCCCGGCTGGCCCGGCTGCCCTGCGGCGCTTCGTACACCTTGAGCCAGTAGCAGCGGCCACGGTTGGAGAAGCACAGGATGTAGTCGTGGGTATTGGCGACGAACAGGTGGTCGATGAAATCCTCGTCCTTGATCGCCGCCGCCTGCTTGCCGCGTCCGCCGCGCTTTTGCGCCCGGTAGTCGGCCAGGGGCTGGGCCTTGATGTAGCCGCCGTGCGACAGCGTCACCACCATGTCGGTCGGCGTAATCAAGTCCTCGATGCCGAGTTCCTGCGTGTGCAGCACGATCTCCGACTTGCGCTCGTCGCCGAACTGCTCGCGCACGGCCTTCAACTCGCCGACGATGATGTCGGTGATGCGCTCGGGCTTGGCGAGGATGTCGAGCAGATCGACGATCTTGTCCATGACTTCCTTGTACTCGCCGACGATCTTGTCTTGCTCAAGGCCGGTCAGGCGTTGCAGGCGCAATTCCAGAATGGCCTGGGCCTGGGCTTCCGACAGACGGTAGCCCTGCACCGAGAGGCCGAATTCCGCCGCCAGCCCTTCGGGCCGCGAGGCGTCGGCGGCGGCCCGTTGCAGCATTTCCTCGACCACCGGGCTGCGCCATTGGCGGCCCATCAGGCCGATCTTGGCATCCGCCGGCGTCGGTGCGGCCTTGATGAGCGCAATGATTTCATCGACGTTGGACAGCGCAACGGCCAGACCTTCCAGCAGATGCCCGCGCTCGCGCGCCTTTTTCAGCTCGAACACCGTGCGCCGGGTCACCACCTCGCGGCGGTGCGACAGGAAGCATTCCAGTGCCTGTTTCAGATTCAACAGGCGCGGTTGGCCGTCGACCAGCGCCACCATGTTCATGCCGAAGGTGTCCTGCAACTGCGTCTGCTTGTACAGATTGTTGAGGATGACCTCGCCGACCTCGCCGCGCTTCAGTTCGATGACGATGCGCATGCCGGACTTGTCCGACTCGTCGCGGATGTCGGAAATGCCCTCGATTTTCTTGTCATTGACCAGTTCGGCGATTTTCTCGATCAGCGACTTTTTGTTCACCTGATACGGGATTTCATCGACGATCAGCGCCTGGCGGTCGCCCTTGCCCATGTCCTCGAAATGCGTGCGGGCGCGCATGATGATGCGACCGCGCCCGGTCCGGTAGCCCTCGCGCACGCCCATGACGCCGTAAATCAGGCCGGCGGTGGGAAAATCCGGGGCCGGAATCAGCTCGATCAACTCGTCGATGGACATCGCCGGGTTTTCCAGCAGCGCCAGGCAACCGGCGATCACTTCATTGAGATTGTGCGGCGGAATATTGGTCGCCATGCCGACCGCGATGCCGGCCGAGCCGTTGATCAGCAGGTTCGGAATGCGCGTCGGCAAGACCGAGGGTTCCAGCTCCTTGCCATCGTAATTGGGCTCGAAATCGACCGTTTCCTTGTCGATATCGGCGGTCAGGTCGGAGGCGATGCGATCCAGGCGGCATTCGGTGTAACGCATGGCCGCCGGATTGTCGCCGTCGATGGAGCCGAAGTTGCCCTGGCCATCGACCAGCGTGTAGCGCAGCGAAAAATCCTGCGCCATGCGCACCAGCGTGTCATAAATCGCCGAATCGCCGTGCGGGTGGTATTTACCCATGACTTCGCCGACGACGCGGGCGCATTTGACGAAGGGGCGATTCCAGACATTGTTCGTCTCGTGCATGGCGTACAGCACGCGGCGATGCACCGGCTTCAAGCCGTCGCGCGCATCCGGCAGCGCCCGGCCGACGATCACGCTCATCGCGTAATCGAGATAGGAACGCCGCATCTCGTCTTCGAGGCTGATGGGCAAGGTTTCTTTGGCGAATTGATCCATGTCTTACCAGCGCGCCGCTGGCGCGGCGCTTGTTGGTTGAATTGAGCGGAATTTGCTATTTTAACACGCCGCCACCAAGGGAAAGACCGCCGTCGCCATGACATTCACACCCGAAGCCATCGACCTTTTGATCGAGGCCCGCTGGATCGCCCAGGTCGAGCCTGACAATGTGCTGGAAAATCACGCCCTGGCGGTGAAGGACGGGCGCATCGTCGCCATCCTGCCCAGTGGTGAGGCGCACGACCGTTACCAGCCCGGCCAGCGAGTGGCGCTCGACCGGCACATCCTGATTCCCGGCCTCGTCAATCTGCACACCCATGCCGCAATGAGCCTGATGCGCGGCCTGGCCGACGACCTGCCGCTGATGGACTGGCTGCAAAAGCACATCTGGCCCGCCGAGGCGGCCCACCTCTCGGCGCAATTCGTGCTCGATGGCACCCGGCTCGCCTGCGCCGAAATGCTCAGGGGCGGCATCACCTGCTTCAACGACATGTATTTCTTCCCCGAAGCCGCCGCCGCCGCCGCCAGCGAATTCGGCATGCGCGCCGCCATCGGCATCACCGCGCTGGAATTCCCCAACCCCTACGGAAGCGACGCCGACGACTACCTGAACAAGGGCCTGGCCGTCCGCGAACACTGGCGCGGTCAGCCGCTGATTTCCTTCTGCCTCGCGCCGCACGCCCCCTACACCGTCGCCGACGCCACCTTCGAGCGCATCCGCGTACTGTCCGATCAGCTCGGCCTGCCGGTGCATTGCCATGTGCACGAAACCTGCCGCGAAGTCGCCGACGCCATCGCCCGCGACGGCCAGACCCCGCTCGCCCGGCTGCATCGCCTCGGCCTGCTGGGACCGGGCTTCATCGGCGTGCACGGCATCCATCTGACGGACGAGGAAATCGACCTGCTGGCGGCGACCGGCAGCCATATCGCCCATTGCCCGGCCTCGAACCTGAAACTCGCCTGCGGCTTCGCCCCGGTGGCAAAAATACAACGCCACGGCATCAACGTCGGTCTCGGCACCGACAGCGCCGCCAGCAACAACCGCCTCGACCTGTTCGGCGAAATGCGCCTCGCCGCCCTGCTGGCCAAAGGCGTCAGCGGCGACGCCACGGCTCTGCCGGCAAGACAGGCGCTGCGCATGGCGACGCTGAACGGCGCCACGGCCCTCGGTCTGGGGCGCGAAACAGGTTCGATAGAGCCGGGCAAGGCCGCCGATCTGTGCGCCGTCGATCTCGGCAGCCTGGAGAGCAGCCCCTGCTTCGATCCGGTAGCGCATCTGGTGCATGTCGCCGGACGCGAATCGGTCAGTCACGTGTGGGTTGCCGGAAAGTGTTGCGTTGACGACAAAAATTTATGCGAAATACCGGCGAATCACTTGGATTCGGCAATCACGCTATGGCAAAATAGATTGGAAGTCCGCCGGGATATTTGATACATCGATTCGACGCGGACCAGAGTTTATAACCTTTCTTCAACGAGGAAAAACAATGATCCAGAATATCGTCAAGAAGTCCCTGCTGGTTGCCCTGTTGGCTGGTATCGGCGTTACCGCCACGGCTCAGGAGCGTGTTTACGCCATTGATGCTCGCGATGTGGTTGCCAGGAGCGGCACCGGCCTGTGCTGGCGCACCGGCTACTGGACCCCGGCGGCCGCCGCCGCCGACAAGGCCGGCTGCGAGTGCGACAAGGATCTGCTGCCGAAGGAAGTCTGCGAGCCGAAGGCCGCCGCTCCCACCCCGGCTGCTCCCGCGGGCGCTCCGGCTGCCACGACGAAGCCCACCGGCGAGAAAATCACCGTCGCCGCCGACGCCCTGTTCGACTTCGACAAAGCCGTGCTGCGCCCCGAAGGCAAGGCCAAGCTCGACGAACTGGTCGCCAAGGCTGGCGCGGTCAATCTCGAAGTGATTCTGGCCGTCGGCCACACCGACCGCATCGGCGGCGAAGCCTACAACCAGAAGTTGTCCGAGCGCCGCGCCGCCGCGGTCAAGGAATACCTGGTCGGCAAGGGCATCGAAGCCAACCGCGTCTACACCGAAGGCAAGGGCAAGCACCAGCCGGTGACGGGCGACAAGTGCAAGGGCAACGCCAAGACCAAGGCCCTGATCGAATGCCTGCAACCGGATCGCCGCGTCGAGATCGAACTCATCGGCACCACCAAGAAGTAAGACGCCGCTGCTACAATCAAAGCCCTGCCTCGGCAGGGCTTTTTCTTTGGCGCTTCTTTGGCGCTTCTTTGGCGCGTTCCCCTGGCTATTCCTGAATCATGACCCTGCTCAACGCCGATCCTGCGGAACTGGAAAAATTTGGCGATCTCGCCCATCGCTGGTGGGATCCGCACAGCGAGTTCAAGCCCCTGCACGACATCAACCCGCTGCGCATCGCCTGGATCGACGGCATCGTCGGTCTGGCCGGCAAGCGCGCGCTCGACGTCGGCTGTGGCGGCGGCCTGCTTGCCGAAGGCATGAGCGAGCGCGGCGCCAATGTCACCGGCATTGATCTCTCCGACAAACCGCTGGGCGTGGCCCGCCTGCATCTCCTGGAAAGCGGCCTGCAAGTCGATTACCGCAAAATTGCCGTCGAGGATCTGGCCGCTGAAATGCCCGCTGCCTTCGATGTCGTGACCTGCCTGGAAATGCTGGAACATGTTCCCAACCCGGCCAGCGTCGTCGCCGCCTGCGCCCGTTTGGTCAAGCCCGGCGGCCAGATTTTCTTCTCGACGCTGAACCGCAATCCGAAAGCCTGGCTGTTCGCCGTTGTCGGCGCCGAATATCTCCTGCGCCTCTTGCCGCGCGGCACCCACGACTATGCCCGCTTCATCAGACCGGCGGAACTGGCGCGCTGGGCCAAGGCCGCCGGCCTCGAACCACAAGAGTTGACCGGCATGAGCTACAACCCGCTGACCCAGCGCTATTCCCTGAGCCGGGACACCCGCGTCAATTATTTGATGCACGCGGCGCGTGTGGCGTGAGAGGCATGCCCAGGCCGCAAAATCAGCCACCCGGCGTTCGGATAGAATAGATTCATGGTGCCCACCGTTCTGAAAGAAGGCTCTTTCCGCCTGTTCTTTTTCTCCCGCGAGGAGCCGCGGATTCACGTCCACGTGGCCCACCCCGACGGAGAAGCAAAGTTCTGGCTGACGCCCACCGTGGCGCTGGCCACTTCCGTTGGCTTGTCGGAGCGCCAGCTTCGTGAAGCCCATGCGCTTGTGGAGAAACATCTGGAGGAGATCAAAAATGCCTGGAACCGCCACTTTGGCAGTTGAGGTGACGCATATCTCGCCAAACGGACTCTGGCTGCTTCTGGAGGACGAGGAACTGCTGCTGACCTATGAGCAATTTCCGTGGTTTCGCCAGGCCACCGTCGCTCAGGTGTCCTGCGTGGAACGCCCGACCGAGGACCATCTCTATTGGCCCGAACTGGATGTCGATCTGTCGATAGCATCCATTCGCAAGCCATCGGCCTTCCCGCTGGTCGCCAGAATCACCGCCTGACCCCAGGGCGATACCCGAAGCATGCTCCAGGCCATCCTGTTCGATCTCGACGGCACCCTGGCCGATACCGCCCCCGATCTCGGCTGGACGACCAATGCGCTGCTGCGGGAGGAAGGGCTGGACGAGCAGCCGCTGTCTCACCTGCGCCCCTTCACCTCGCAGGGCGTGCGCGGGCTGTTGCGCGCCGGCTTCGGCATCGAGCCTGAGCATCCCGATTATGAGCGCCTGTCGCAACGCTTTCTCGATCTCTACGAAACCCGCCTGTGCGCCGACACCCGGCTGTTCGACGGCGTCCCGGAATTGCTCGACCGGCTGGAAGCCATGCGCCTGTCCTGGGGCGTCGTCACCAACAAGCGCCGCCGCTTCACCGAGCCGCTGGTCGCCCGGCTCGGCCTGTCGCCGCGCTCGCCCTGCATCGTCAGCGGCGACACCACGGCGCAAACCAAGCCCTCGCCGCTGCCCTTGCTGCATGCCTGCGCCCTGCTCGGCTGCGCGCCGGAGCGTACCCTCTACGTCGGCGACGACCAGCGCGACATCATCGCCGGCCAGGCCGCCGGTTGCCTGACGGTGGCCGTTTCCTGGGGCTACCTCGGCGACATCGGCCCGATTTCGGCCTGGGGCGCTGACCGGATCATCGACCATCCGAGTGAATTGATTGCCCTTCTGGCGACGCTCACCACGCCGGGATGAACGACGTCGCGGGGGCTGCGGGCCGGGTTTGCAGCCGTCCTTCGCCGCCTCAACGCCCGCGCAGCGTTCGCACGGCGGCGGGCAGGGTGTCGACCTGGGGGATGAAGTGGTCGATCAGCGCGCCCAGCAGCACGGCGCTGACCAGCGCGCCGAGCAGCGGTTTCCAGGTCAGGCGGATGGCGGCCAGCAGCCAGCCTTCGCGCTCCACGCGCACCGCGGTGCGCGCCGCGGTGTAGGCAAAAGCCAGTTCCACCGCGGCGGCGAGCAGCGCATCGGTACCGAAGTAGGCCAGCAGCAGCCAACCCGCGCCCAGCACCGCCGCCGTTATCATCGCAAATACGGCCAGCACGGGGATGATGACGATGGCCCCTTCGTCCGCCGCGCCAGCCCCCTCCAGCGCGCCCGAAGCCAGGCCGCCCAGCGCGGAGCCGGCGCCGTCTCCCGCCTCGGCGGGCAGGTCGATATGGCCGCTGATGCCGTCGCAGTTGCTGGCGGCGGCGTGGCAGCTTCCGCCATTGGAGCCTGTATTGATGATGTCTGGCAGGTCGCTGACGCCTTCGAGCAGTTCGCGCTGGCGCACCAGCGCGCCGGCCCAGATGCGCAACAGCAGCAGGTAGCACAGGTAGCCGGCGCCCAGAACCAGCCCGTAGCGCACGGCCAGCGAATGGATTCCGGCGTGGCGCAGCGCGGCCGCGCCGGCCCACATCGTCCCCAGGGTCAGCAACCCCATGATCCAGCCGTGCAGCCACAGCACATGGCGGCTGCGCAGGTGGCGGATCAGGCGATCTCCCTGAACCCGAACGCTCCTGAAACTGGAGCTTGCGGCGCCCGTTTGGCGGGCGTCGGCGGGGGTTTTGCCGTGGGATGGCTTGGCGTCGGTTCGCATTCGGGGGATTTTGGGGGAAGCCGGCAATAGTTTCCAGCTACCCGCGTCGTGCCGAGATCAGCAGGTTGCGGGGCGTCAGTTCGCGGCGGCAGAAGGCGGTGAGTTCGACCGTGTAGCCGCGCTCGGCCAGGGCGGCGGCGAGGTCGCCAGCGAGCCAGATTTCCAGCGCCCGGCGAAAGGCGTGGCGGACGATGGCCAAGCGGCAGACTTCGCGCTGGCGCTCGATGCCGCGCCGTCGGCAGCGTTCGAGGTCGCCCTCCGCCGGCGGTGGCAAACCTTCGCGGCGACACATGGCCGCCATGAATTCGGCGAAACCGGCGCGCATCCAGGCTTCCGGCACCGGTTTGAAGCTGCGGTAGGGCATGCCGTCCGTCTGTCGCCGCCAGGCGTCGAAGCCGAGTTTGCAGGCCATCGCTCGGTCACGCTGGCGGCGTTCGCGGCGGTTGGCGGTCACGGTTTCGGTGACGGCCAGGCGCACGTCGTCGGCGCTCAGATGCAGGGTCGACGCCTTGGCCAGCGGCGCATAGGCACCGTCCAGATGCAGGTGGTAGCAGCAGGGCGCGAGGTCGAGGCGGGCGACGCCGGCGTCGGCGCCGTGGCGGATCAGGCGGCGGTGCAGTTCGCCGCAGGCGTGCAGGGCGACGGTATGCCGTCCGGCGGCGATGCGTGGGGGGATGGTTAGCGCGTCGGTGGCGACGAAGGTCTGCGCCACGCCGAGGCGGCGCGCCAGCCGTTCGCCGGCGGCGCACAGGGCGGGGTCGATTTCCAGGGTCTGCACGGGGGTCTGCCAGCGCCAGGCGAGCAGGCGGCCAAGGTGGCCCTTGCCGCCGCACCAGTCGAGCACCGGCCCGCCGCCGCCGGCGATGGCGGCGGCGAAGGCTTCGATCTGCGCCCGCTTGCGGCCGGGGATTTCCCAGTCCCAGCGATCACCGTGCTGCACCGGGGACGTCTCCGGCGCGGGCGGCAGTTCGGCCAGCGGGGCGAGCGCCGCCAGTTCCGGCAGATGCCGCGCCACATAAGCCAGGGCGGCCTGGGCATCGGCGTTCAGGCTCTCTGCCTCGTCGTCGCCCAGCGTCAGCAGTTCGGCGGCGAGCGCGGGCCAGCGTTCGCACCAGGCGGGGCGGATCTCGCGGAAGGGCTGCGGGTGCCAGAGTTCGCGAAAATGCGGCAGCAGGGTTTCGAGCCGCCGATGGCGGTCGAGGACGTTCACCGCAGCGCCGCGCGCCGTTCGCGCTGGCGGTAGCCGAGGATTGCGGGAATCAGCGCGGCCAGCGCCAGCAGCAAACCGGCGGCCAGCGGCCAGCGCACCGGCTGGTTCCATTCGCGGCGGGCGACGGCGCGATCGGCGGCGTCGATGCGCTGATATTTCAGGATGTTGTTGCCGACATCGCTCGGCTTGCGGTTCTTCAGCCAGCGGTGGACCAGGGTGTAGTTCTTTGGATGCAGACCGAATACCCACGGCGCATCGTGCTGGAGGATGCCGTTCATCTGCCGGATGATGGCGAGGCGCTCGGGCGTGTTGTCCATATTCTTCATGGCGAGGAACAGGCGGTCGAATTCGGGATTGGCGTAGTTGGACGAGTTTTCGCCGCCATGTTCGACCCGTGTTTCCGCGCCATGCAGCAGGAAGAAGAAATTTTCCGGGTCGGGATAATCGGCATTCCAGCCGAGGTAGTACATCTGCACATTGCCTTTGCGCAGCTTGTCCTGAAAGCGGTTGAAGTCGGTCGAGCGCACCACCAGTTGCGCGTCGATCTTGGCGAACTGGCGGGTCAGCCAGTCGAGGCGCGATTTCTCGCCCATGCCGCCGCCGGTGGTGTCGAGATAGAGCACCAGCGGCTCGCCGGTTTTTTCCTGGCGACCGTTCGGGTAACCGGCCTCGGCCAGCAACTTTTTGGCCGTTGCCACCGATTTGCGGCGCGCCCGACCGTCGACCCAGTCGTACACCCGGCTGTTCATCCCGGCTTCGCCGGCCTCGAAACCGAAGATGCCCGGCGGCAGCGGCCCCTGGGCGGCGATGCCGCGGCCATTCATGAAGATGGAGATGTATTCCTCCTGGTCGATGGCAATCGAAATCGCCTGGCGCAGCTTGGCGGCCTTGTCGTCGAGGCCGCCGACCACCGGGTCGAGCAGGTTGAAGCCCTGGTAGAAGGTCGAGGGCTTGACCGAGGTCAAGAGGCGGATGCCTTTTTCGCGCATGTCGTCGGTCAGCGTCACATCGCCGCCGACATTGACGCGCACCGCCTGGTCGAAACTGTCGGAGGAAATGCCCGAGGCATCGTAATAGCCTTGCAGGAACTTGTTCCAGTACGGAATCGCCTCTTTCTCGCGGGTAAATACCGCCGCCTCGATCAGCGGCAGGGGCTTGCCGCAGTCGGCCAGCAGCCCGGCCTCGCGGTCGCCCGCCTCGCCCTCGCAGGGGTAGGTTTCGTGATGAAAATTGGGATTTTTCGTCAGCACCATGCGCCGGTTCGGGTCGTTCTCGGTCAGCATGAACGCTCCGGTGCCGACCGGCCACCAGTCCAGCGTCAGGTTCTTGGCGGCCATGCCCGGCTGGGCGAAAAAGCGGTCGGCCTCGCGCGGCACCGGCGCGAAGAAGTTCATGGCCAGCCAGAACAGAAACTGCGGATACTTGCCCTTGATGCGGATGCGCCAGGTCTGGGCGTCGACACGCTCGACGCCGCGCAAGGGGTAAGCGTCGAGATCGAGCCAGGCGTCGGCCGGCAGCTTTTTGGCGGCGGCGCGCAGGGTATCGCCCAGTTCCTTCAGGCCGACGATCTTGTCGGCCATCATGCCGTAGATCGGCGAATGCAGGCGCGGGCTGGCGAGGCGCTTGATCTGGTAGATGTAGTCGTCGGCAGTGAGTTCGCGGCTGCCGGTTGCGGGAAAATCGCCGATGACTTGCCGCCCATCGGCGATGCCGGGGCCAAGATAAAGCGGCTGGCCGACGGCATCGACGGCGAAAGCCGGATGCGGCTGGTAGCGAATGCCCGGGCGCAGCTTCAACTCGTAGATGCTCTCGGCGATCTGCCCGACCGGCGCGTCAGCCGGCAGTTCGCGGCCGGCGGCATCGATGTGGCGCGGTTGCGGCACCGCCTCCAGAGTCGCCGGGATCAGTTCGTAAGGCCGCTTCAGGTAATGGTATTGCAGCGGCGGCTCGTAGATCTGGGCGATGAAGGTGGCCTCGTCCTCGGTATAGGACTGGGCCGGATCGAGATGCTTGGGCCGATCGGTAAAGGCGGCGTAGAGAATCTCGCGCCCGGCATCATTGGCCGGGTAAGGATCATTCCACGCCTCGCCGCAACCAGCCAGCAGGGCGGCGAACAGGAGCAACAGGAAGCAGGCGTTTCGCATGGGCCGGAGTTTAGCAATCTACGGGAGCGTCATGGTGGACGCCCGGCCGGCCAGGCGCGCCGTGTCATTCACCCGGCAATTAAGTGTTGTCATTCTGCGCGGAGCGAAGCGTGTCATGCTGCGCGAAGTCGCAGTACGCAGAATCCACAAGCCGCATGGATGCTGCGACTACACGCAGCATGACGCAGCGGGAATGTTCAATGCTTATTAGTCTGCCCTGCGAAACCCCGAGCTGCCGCATGGACAGTGGTTTTGTTTGACCTTGCAGTACGCCGAATTCCCCCGAGAAGCGTTAAAGGTGAATTGATTTCTGAGGGATTTACCCGATG
>Ga0209629_10000993_pt1 | contig 16899 bp, 14 predicted proteins | sample TergutCu122P5_FD_187286 | JGI IMG/M metagenome (GOLD analysis project Ga0209629, IMG submission 187286) | Cubitermes ugandensis P5 segment gut microbial communities from Kakamega Forest, Kenya - Cu122 P5 (SPAdes) (version 2) | ecosystem: Host-associated > Arthropoda: Insects > Digestive system...
GCCCGATCCGGGTCCTGCACCCGATTTGACGAAAGTGAAATATGGAACACCCATCAAACTGTTCAATGGCAAAGACTTGGCAGGTTGGCGATTGATTAATCCCAATCAGACCAATGGTTTCAAGGTGGTCAATGGTGAGTTGGTGAATGATCCGGTGCAGAAAGAAGGAAGTCACGTCAGTTATGGCAACCTGAGGACAGACGCCGAGTTTGAAGATTTCAAGCTGACCCTTGAAGTGAATGTTCCGGCAGAGAGCAACAGTGGAGTATACCTGCGTGGCATCTATGAGATTCAGGTCGTAGATTCGTATGGCAAAGCGCTTGATCCTCACAATATGGGCGCATTATACAGTCGCGTAACTCCATCTGTAGCAGCCGAAAAGAAAGCGGGCGAATGGCAGACGATGGAGATTATTCTTTGCCAGCGACATGTAACCGTGATTTTGAACGGGACCAAGATCATTGATAACAAACCGGCCTATGGCCCAACCGGTGGCGCCATGCGTGCCGATGTTTTCGTGCCAGGCCCCATTTATTTGCAAGGAGATCACGGCAAAGTATCCTATCGGAATCTTGTGCTGACTCCGATTTTGTAGCTGTGTTTTTAGCCGCGAATTGCACGGATTGTCACAAATATTTCAATTACAAGAGAAAAAACGGTCATGTTCGTCTGTTTTTTCTCTTATGATTGAAATCTTTATCTTTGCAATCAAATTATTCAGGATAAAAAAACCGTCCGTACAGGACATAAAACCGTAAAAAATGAAAGCTAATATTTTTATTTTGAGGACTTTAATTTTGATTGCGCTGATTGGATTTACATCATGCAGCACAAGCGAAGTGGATGACGAAAATAAAACGGATGCCGATACGCCGATTATTTCTTTGCAGGAATCCAGGTTTCAGGCCGAACTGCCGGGGTATTTCATGCAAAATATGGCTATTGACAATAATCATGTGTTTTATTTTATTACCGCGGAAATTGACTGGGAAGAATATATAAAAATGCCGGAAGGGTCGGCTTATCTTCCCATCAGGTATTATATATCCAGAAAATCAATGGAAAACGAAAATTATGAAGTACTGAATGACCGTTTTATTGACGGTAAATTATGTTTTGATAAAAACAATCAACTTTGGATGTATAACTATAATACTGTTTACCTGTATAAAAACGGTAAGATGAACAAAATCATAGAATTACCTGAAGCTGGGGGAATATTTCAGTTTCTATCCGTTGATAACGACAATAACGTTTGGGCAGGAGGTTGGGGATTGTATAAAATTGACAGCCAATTAAATGTCACACATTACACTGAAAACCATTTCGATCTTCCAAGCATAACATTAGACAATATCCATGTCGACAAAGCGAATAACATTTGGGTCGCAGGATGGGGTGGCATTTTGAAAATAGCGAATGGCCAATGGACTGCTTACAGCCAACGTAATACCGGTTTTCCTTTCCAGAGAAACTGGAGTTTAGTCACTGACAAAAACGGACATCTCTGGGTCGGGGAAGGTTGGGATAACGAAAATCAATGTCTGATTCGTTTTAACGGCTCGGACTGGGAAACAGTCAATCCGCGAAACGGCAACAATGAAGTTGTCAAAGGCACTGTCCGCATCCTTCAATCCGACGGAAATAAAATCTATGTTGTGTCGGAACAGTCAAAAAACGATGCGTTCTATTCCAATGAATTACTGACGTTTGACGGTGAAAACTGGAGTAAAATATCCGAAATACCCGAAGATGACAAGATTTCGCAACTGATAGTTGATGAATATCAGCATGTTGTGTGGGTCGTTACGTTAAATAAAGGTATTTTTAAAATTCCTTTTTAGATTGCATAACAGGCAATGGAACAGAATATTGTACGTCATGAATGAATCGAATATTTTGCTGATAAAACAATATCAGTTCCGCCCTGACGTCCCTTTGATCAACCGCCGGAAGAAATTTCTTCTTTTTTTGACATTGGTCAAGGCGATGTCGTAAGCAATATCGTAATGTGCGATCAATGCTTTCCATTCAGCTTTGGCGGCCAGATTAAAACATTTCTTTTTAATTTCCTGTAATTCAGGTGTTTTCTTTTTGGTCAACTCAAGCAACATCCCTGATACGGTTGACACTACCTCATGATAATTGTTGTCCGAGCGATGAACAACGGCTACACCTTCGTTGATGGCATTGCCCGGTACAAAATTTTTAGCCCACATGCCAAATCCTGCCAGGTCGGTGGTGATCGTCGGAATGCCGAACGCAATACTTTCCAGCGGAGTATAACCCCATGGTTCATAATAAGATGGAAATACGGTGGCGTCCATTCCGATTAAAATATCATAATACGAACTGTTCACAATCCCATCCTGCCCGTCCAAATAACATGGAATAAAAATGAGTTTAAGTTTGTCGGACGGATGATTTGTAAATCTTTTATGTTCAATATGCTTCATCACTTTGTCTTCCTGCATCTGATGAAGCCAGTGGGTAAGAAATGGCTTTTGCATGGGTTCCGGCGTTTTGAAGTCTCTCCGTAACATCTCCTGTAAATCGGCACGGGGAGCGTAAACCCATGCAGGAACCATGACGAATGCAATCACATTGCGTGTCAGTTGTTTAGAGGTGCGCATCATATTGGCGGCATCCATAAAAACATCAATCCCTTTATTGCGATATTCATACCTGCCGCTTGTCGATACAAGAAAAGCGTTTGGATCAATGACTGAACCTGTCAGTTTGGCTACAATGTTCAATAAGGTCTGACGAGCTTTATATCGCTTGACAGCATATTGTTGATAATCAGGAATAAAGCTGGGTTCAAAACCGTTGGGCGTGATGATATCAGGGGCTTTGCCCAGTAACTGTTTACATTCCAGTGCAGTGATTTCGCTCACCGTTGTAAAGCAGTCAGCAAAATGGGCTGTTTGTTTTTCGAGCGAATGTTTGGCTTCCATATTCAGTTCTTTCGCCATCCCGTCGCCGTTATACTGCTCCATATAATCGTATAGAGGCTTATAATTGCCTGCAATAGAGCGTCCTATGGATGTTGCATGTGTCGTAAAGACCGTTGCAATCGCAGGACAGTACTTTCGAATATACAAAAGACCCATCCCCAACATCCACTCATGGAAATGGGCGACCACCTTGCTTTTTTCCAGATGATAAAACGTATAAAAACTTTGTATCACCTGCGCGACAGCATACGCAAAAATACACGATTCGTCATAATCACCGTAGGCATGTGACGAATCTACGCTAAATGATTCCCACATAGAGAAATACAACGTGTCGCGGTCACTGAAAAATGGCTTAAAGTCGACTAATATGACGGGAGGTTCACCGGGTATTTTCCACCGCCCTGTCTTGATGTTGAATTTTTCGTTGGCTGCAACGGACTGAACCCAGTCGCTGAATAATGCCGTGTTTTCTTCAAATTCGGCGACAGGTTTTTTCAAATCCGGGCCGATGTAAATCAGTTTATCCCCAAACTGTTGATGAAGCGTGAGCGCTTTGGTCGACAGTACAGTGTAGATACCTCCGACCTTATTACATACTTCCCAGCTACATTCAAAATGATAATCTGTCATTTACTGTTTCGACCTTGAAATCCTTGATAATAAGAACGAATCGTACGGATATCTTCTTCCGGATTGCTTGTCGGATAGAACGTTCCCATAAATCCCATTTCCTTTTTCCGATAATCGATATATGCCAGTTGGATGGGGACACAGGCTTTCAGGGCGATATAATAGAATCCTTTTTTCCATTCATCGACCTTTTTCCGTGTACCTTCAGGCGTGATTGCCAGATGCATATATTTGTATTTTTCAAATACTTTCACCATTTGATCAGTCACCGATTTTTGTTTACTGCGGTCAATCGGAAAACCTCCCATCCTTTTAAAAATGATATTCAACGGAAAAACAAACCATTCCTTTTTAATCAAGAAATGGGCTTTTCTGCCAATGGCGCGATAAAATAGCTGACCCCAAATAAAATCGTAATTGCTGGTATGAGGCGCCACGCAAATCACACATTTAGGTATATTTTCGCCCGTATTGCCCATTTTCCATCCTAATTGCTTCAGAATCCATTTGTAAAACGCTGATCCCTTGTTTTCTGCAACTGTTTTCGTTTGCGCTATTTTATCTGAAATATTTTTAAACTCCATTGAATTTCAATAACATATTATAAACCTAATCTATTTCAGGCGATCATCCCGACAGGTTTAAATCTTTGAATCTTGAATCATTCTATCTTAAACGCCTGCCAATTATCGCCTCTCTTCCCTTTTGGGAAGCGGCAAAGGTAAGTATTTTTTGCCAATCGTTCATCAAATTTTTTAAAATCGACAGAGACAACGCAAAAAAACATGCTAACCCGTTTTGTTCTACAAGCAACAAGCGCTATCTTTGCAAAAATTTTTTGAAAACGGTATTGCATGATGAATTATATACAAAAAGAGTGGGAGAAACTTTCGACTTTAGCAGAAATTTGCAGTTTTTGTCCTGCTGCCGGAATCCCTGAACATCATGTAATGATTCGTTTGACAGATCCGAAACATGATGCTGCGGAGCAGTTCAGGCGTATAGAAGAAACCATCCGACACGTTCAGGAACATTTACCGCAAACAGCGATAGTTTGGAAGCGTTATTTTGTAAGTGACGCAACGAACCAAGCCATTTTTATGACTTCGACCTATACGCCGACGGCTGTATCTATCGTCCAGCAACCTCCATTGGACGGCACAAAAGTGGCCGTCTGGCTCTACCTTGTGCCGGATGTTCAACTGACAAAAGGAGATAACGCGACGATCATGGAACGGACAGCCTATCTTCATTTATTTCATACTCAATTATTTGCAAATGGAGAAGATGAGGCTGCCCAGACTGAAAACTTGTTTAGCCGGTATTCACGGTTGCTTGCAGAAGCCGGATGTTCGTTGAAAGAAGACTGTCAGCGCACGTGGGTTTTTGTGCAAAATGTAGATACGCATTATGGCGGAATGGTGGACGCCCGCAGAAAATATTTTAAAAGTCAAGGGTTAACGGCTGACACACATTTTATTGCAAGCACCGGAATCGAAGGAAAATATGTCCGTCCCGATACACTGGTTTTTATGGATGCGTATGCTGTGCATGGATTGCAGCCGGCGCAGATTCAATACCTTCATGCACCTACCCACCTCAATCCGACGCACCAATACGGAGTGACATTTGAGCGAGGCACGGCCATTCAATATGGCGATCGCCGGCATGTGTATATTTCCGGAACGGCCAGTATCAACAACAGGGGGCAGATTGAACACCCGATGGATTTGGGCAAACAAACGGATCGGGTGTTTGAAAATATCTGTGCGTTGCTGGCCGAAGCGGACGCGGATATGGATGATGTAATGTATATTATTGTTTATCTGCGTGATATATCAGATTACACAACAATTGACGCTTACATGAAACTGCATTATCCGCATATCCCTCAGGTCATTGTATGGGCGCCCGTTTGCCGGCCGGGATGGCTGGTAGAGGCCGAATGTATGGCAATCACATCAAAACGTGACAGCCGGTTTGCAGATTTTTGATTTCCTGCTTTCTCCTGGCGCCACGAATTGACGCGACAGCAGGATATATTCCGCAAACTTTTGAGCCAAAATTGAAGCGAAGAACTTTTCAGCTTAAAACTTGATTGTTTCCAATACCTGATTCACCTTTCTGGTGGCGTCGGCTGATGCGATAAACGCTTCTTTTTCAGCGGCTGTTAGCGGGAAATCGATTATTTTTTCCCATCCGTTTTTGCCCAGCAAAACCGGTACGCCGATGGCTAAGTCGTTTTGACCATATTCCCCTTCAACCAGCACACCGCATGGAATAATGGATTGATGGTCTTTGAGTATCGCTTCGGCCATCATGGCTGCTGCGGCTCCGGGGGCATACCAGGCAGAAGTTCCCAATAATCCTGTCAGCGTTGCGCCTCCCACTTTCGTGGACGCAACCACCTCATCCAATATTTCTTTTGACAACAGGCTCGTGACAGGCACTCCTTTACACGTAGCTAACGAAACGAGCGGAACCATCGTAGTATCTCCGTGTCCTCCGATGACGGTGGCTTCAATCATATTCAGGTTGACATTCAGCGCTTTACTCAGGTAGTACTTGAATCTTGCGCTGTCTAACGCCCCTCCCAAACCTAATACCTTATGACGGGGCAATCCTGAAATTTTTGTCGTCAAGTAGCACATCGTGTCCATCGGATTGCTGACAACAATGATAATGGGTGCAGGAGTATGAGCTAATACACTCTCTACCACCGATTTGACAATTCCTGCATTGACTCCGATCAATTCTTCACGCGTCATGCCGGGTTTACGCGGGATTCCTGAAGTGATGATCACCACATCCGATCCGGCTGTGGCTTGATAATCATCTGTAACACCTTTGATGCGGGTATTAATCCCCAACAAAGCGGCAGATTGCATGATATCAATGCTTTTCCCTTCAGAAATACCCTGCTTGACGTCAAGCAACACAATCTCTGATGATACATTGCGCATTGCCAATACATTAGCACACGTGGCGCCGACATTTCCGGCGCCGATTACTGTAATTTTCGTTGACATAATACTGAAATTTTATAAGTCAGGCGCCAAAAATACTGAACTATTTCCAAATGAGGAAATATTTCCGTCGATTATTGCAACAAAAAATGTTGTTTATAATCTTGATATTTCGTCTGCGCTCAATCCGGTTATCTTCGCGACTTTTTCCAGGCTGTCACCGCTATCAAGCATTTTTTTGGCAATTTCCTTTTCTTTCGTCTTTTCAATTTTATCAAAAACAAGGTCGGAAATCTGATTGATTCCTTCGAGCACTTTCAGGTTTCCGATGTTGCCTTTGATATTCATGCCAAAGTAAGATTCTTTTTTCTTATACCCTGACATGTAGAAGGCCGACGAGAGCAAAATGGCCGTAATCAGCTTGATATCATATTCAGTTCCAGCAAACAGGGGAGCATAGCTGTCGGTCAGTACAGCAATCTTTTTCTCCCGGTCGAGGAGCATAGGCTCAAGTAGTGGCGAATCTTCCACGATTTCCCAGGCAAGAATCTGCTGAATAGCTTTTTTCTTCCAAATAATATCCAGAATAGTTTCCAGCGTTTCCTGATACGTATGCCTTGTTTTGGATTTCCTTTTGCTTTCGCTGAAATGGTCGATCCAGTATTCCCAACGACTGACAAACTGGTCAATAATGTCGTCCAAATCTTTAAAACGTTTGTTTATAATGAGTGGACTGACATTGGAATACTTTGCTATCAAATTGATAGACAATACTGTAAAGCCTTTCTCTTTTACAATCTGATATACAGCGTCAAAAATATTCTTCTTGATTTCTGTATTAGTGCGTCTAATTCGCTTAGATAAATATTCAGCATTGTTTACATTGTTTTCTTTATCCATTTATTTTTTAATTAAGTTATAAATACTGTCAAATGCTCGATGGGTTTCTTTCAGCGCGATTCCTTCGTCCAGCATGATGCCGCATGTATCAAACCCTGTGTACACATGCTGGAACAAATCTGCAATTGCTTCAACATCAATCGTATCTACGACTTCGCCTGATTTGACTGCCTGTTGCAGGATGTTGACCCAGTTGTTTCGTTCCTCATCACTTTTTTCTTTGAGAAGTTTCGCAAATTCAGGATAGTAGTACAGCGCCTGATTGGTGATATTTGCAAAGGCAAAGTTCATGTTTTTAACTCCCAATGCACTCATTTGTTTCTTGGATTTGACGAGCTGATCGATAAATAAATCGATGTATGACGCTAAAGTCATTTGCCCGTTGCTTAGCTGAGGAGCAACTCTGTTGAGCATGTATTTGTCTAAAACTTCGACGAACAAATGTTCTTTGTTCTTCATGTAATAGAAAATAGCTCCTCGCGTCAACTTTGTTGCCCGTTCCAAATCAGAAACCGTAACCTGTTCATATCTTTTCTCTGTGAAAAGTTTGAACGATTCCTTAAGAATTAACTCTCTTGTGTCTTGTTTCATCTCAATATTTTTTTTATTGTAAACTCACCGCAAAAATAGTAAAAATATTTGTATAAATCATCATAAAAATTCTTAAAAATTTATTTTTAACTAAATCATTTTTTCTATCTATTTGACTTTAAGCATATTTGCTGAAAAAAAATATTTTTCTTTATATCAATATCCATATTTACATACGAAAACTTAAATTAACGTAACAAATAGATAATAAAAATTAATATATCAAAATGGAATCAAATGTGTCTTATATTGATTTGAAATCATCAAAGCAGTTTGTTGGTTGCTGTATCCGGGAAAATGATGGTTGGCTGGAAGGTTTTGGCTTCTTCAAAATCCATTTGGGCATACGACAAAATGATTATAATATCTCCCCGCTGTACACGCCTGGCAGCCGCTCCGTTCACACATATCATACCTGAACCACGCTCACCTTCAATAATATACGTTTCAAACCGTTCGCCGTTATTATTGTTCAAGACCCACACTCTTTCAAATGCAATCATATTCGCAGCATCCATCAGATCCTGATCTATTGTGATACTGCCGACATAGTTCAGGTTACAGTCCGTGATCGTTACACGATGTATCTTTGATTTTAAAATATCAATAACCATTTTTTCAATATAATGATGATAATGACTTTTTTTATTGTTTATATTTGATGTTATCTATCAAACGCACCTCTCCGCAATAGACGGCAATGCAGCCAACAGGCTCCGCCGAATCATCCCACCGGTCAATCGGCCGGAGTGTCATTCCATCGACCACTTCAAAGTACTCTACGCAAAAAACAGGCTCACTGTTCAGCGTATTTGTCACCCAGGCAATCGTTTCCTGCACGCTCTTTGCGGGTACAAAAGTACAACTTTCTTTCAACGTAGCAGCAATCATCGGTGCAATTTGACGCTGTTCGGCCGTTAATCGTGTGTTACGGCTGCTCATAGCCAACCCGTCAGCTTCCCGCAGTGTCGGACAGGCAACGATTTGCACAGGCAGGTGCAGTTGTCTGACAAATTCACGAATAACTGCTAACTGTTGATAGTCTTTCTCTCCAAAATAGGCGCTGTCAGGCTGGACAATATCAAACAATTTACTGACTACCTGTACGACGCCATTGAAATGACCGGGTCGAAATGCACCTTCCATCCCTGCGGCAACAGTTCCCAAGTCAAACACACGCTTGTCAGGCTCGGGATACATTTCTTCCTCCGAAGGGATAAACACATAATCGCACCCGACAGTTTCCAATAACCTGCAATCGCTTTCCGGCGTGCGTGGATACTTTATCAAATCTTGCCGGTCGTTAAACTGGGTCGGATTTACAAAAATGCTCACGACGCTGATCTCATTGGCCGCTTGACAGCATTTCACCAGGCTCAGATGCCCGTCATGCAACGCTCCCATCGTCGGAACAAAACCAATCCGTTTTCCCGACTGTCTTTCAGCCGATAAATTTTTCTTTAATTGATTGATACTCTCTACTATTTTCATCTTCTTAAAAAAACATTACAATGCGCTGTATTCAAAAAAAACACTGCAAAGCAACGAAAAAAAATCGGAATCGAATCACGAAATCAGATCAAAAAAAACATTTATGACATTTTTTTCAAAATATTATCGTAAACATTTTGATATGTAATGATTTTTTTTTAGTATCTTTGTGGCCGTTTTTTGAATGAGTTGGGCGAATCGGTGTTCGCATATTATTTAATAATTTAAAATGGATGCTAAAAAGGTATTGTTTATAACACAGGAAATTACCCCATATCTACCGGAATCTGAAATTTCATCCATCTGCAGAGAGCTTCCGCAAGGGATTCAAGAACGAGGAAAAGAGATCAGAACTTTTATGCCTAAATACGGCTGTATCAATGAGCGACGCAACCAACTGCATGAAGTCATCCGCCTTTCCGGAATGAACTTAATCATTGACGACACTGACCATCCGCTTATTATTAAGGTAGCCTCCATCCAATCTGCCAGGATGCAGGTCTATTTTATTGATAATGAGGATTTTTTCCATCGTAAAGCAACGGTGCACGATGAACATGGAGAAGGTTTTGAAGACAATGACGAAAGAGCCATTTTCTATGTCAGGGGGGTGTTTGAGACTATCAAAAAACTGCGCTGGATTCCTGATATCATCCATTGTCACGGCTGGCTTACCGCCCTGGCGCCTGTTTACCTGAGACGGATGTACATAGATGACCCCTGTTTCTCTAAAACGAAAATCATCTATTCTATCTACGACCATCCGTTTGATACAACGTTGAGGCACGGATTGTTATCGAAACTGAAACAGGACGGAGTCACTGACAAGGACCTGAAAATCATCGAGACGCCTAACTTGCAGTCTTTAACTAAATTAGCCATTCAGTTTTCAGATGCAATCATTCAAGGCAGCTCGAATATCGAACCCCAGACGATTGAACATATCGAGAAGAGTAAAAAGCCATTCCTGGACTATCAATCTTCTGATAATTATATAGATACTTATAATGAATTTTACGACTTAGTGATTGCAACAAAACATAAAAAATGAAGAAAATCATTCAACAACTGATCATTAGCGCCTGCTTGGGTTTGTTCTTGCTGAGCGGTTGCGACGATAATAAGAGTTTAGTAGGCGGCGGACTGATGCCGGGCGAAGATATTATCACCGTTTATTCGGATACATTCCTCATATCGGCGACTACCGTCAAACGGGATTCACTGTTCGCCAAGTCAACGAATGGATTATTAGGCGAATACTATGATCCGCAGTACGGACGACTGAAAGCCGATTATTTATGTCAATTCTATTGCGAGGATGAATTTAAATTTCAGGGAACGCCTGTTGGCCAGACAATTGATTCCATCTACCTGGCGCTGACATATACTGAATCAGGCAATCCAAATACGCCGTTTCAGTTCCTAGTATTTCCTGTCAATAAACCGCTTGACAAAGTCTATTATACGAATGTCAATGCTGCTGATTATGCCGATTTGAATACAAGCTGGGGGTCTCAGGTTTTTACTTCTTCCAACGGCATAATTATTGATTCCACACAGATATCTGCTACTGAATATCAATATTATAAGCGATTCTTCATCCAATTACCCCTCGAACTCGGACAACGAATCTATAATGAAACAGTCAATAACCCGGCCTCGTTTAAAACACAGCAAGCCTTTAACGAGTTTTTTCCCGGGCTTTATGTGACGACCGGATATGGAAGCGGCTGTTTGTTTAACGTCCTGCAGACAGATATCTTTATTGATTATAAGTATGTGCTGACAGGCAGCGCAGGCCAGGATTCAACGATATACACCACTGAACATTTTTCGACTACAAAAGAAGTCATCCAACTGAACCGTTTTGAAAATTCGGATACTGAAAAATTATTGGCTGACAACGATAGCTATACATTTATTAAAACACCGGCAGGTATCTATACACGTCTGGTCATCCCTTCCCGCGAAATCAAACCGGTTGTCAAGGATCGTATCATCAACAGTATGATGCTAAGCCTCAGATATATGCCTAATGATGATTGGCCCTATACGCTGGGACAACCTTCCTATCTGTTGCTACTTCCGGAAGATTCGCTCACTAACTTCTTTAAAAACAGGTATGTAGATAATAATATTACCACTTTTATCTCGGTAGACAGTCCGACCTCTAATTCGTCACAATCTACGACGGGATATAGCGCTGCAAACCGAACCTATTATTTCAATAATATCTCAACGTTATTGGCATATCATTTCAGCGTGGCTCCCGACGATGATTTAAGGCTGCTGGTGATTCCTGTAACCAGAAAAACAGGTTCTTCAAACAGTACTTATTATACGACCGAAATCGGTAATTACCTGGCTCCGTCAGGGCTTAAACTGCGGAAAGATAAAGACTTTATGAAAATTGCGATTTCTACCAGCATTTATCATAACAAATAAATCGTGTGCGATGAATCGAATCTGTTTGGTTTTCGTCATGCAGGCGATAGCTGTATCTATTTATGCCTCAAATGATTTAATGATTGAGACAAACCGTTTGTCAGTAGCCTTGCCGGCAAATAGTCCGGTTTGTGTAAACGAAGCGGGATTTGATGAGTGTCTTACTGATTCAAATACAGATGTTTTGCTCTCTGACTCAATGGCAATTACTTGTCTTCCTGACTCAATGGCCATTGCCTGTCAGTCTGACTTCAATGCAGTTGCTGTGCCAAATGATACAATCGCAACTGCCTGTCAATCTAACGCTTACCCCGCCGCCAAATTTATCGTCCCTGCCGTATTGATTTCTTACGGCGCTTTAGCACAGGCAGTTACTCCTTTAAAACGTTTAGACGAAAATATAGTGAAGGCCGTAGACCGTCATTATACCAAACAAAGGCTGATTGACGACTATTTGGCAGTCGCCCCGTTTGTAGCGGCCGGTGGGATGAATTTACTGGGTGTCAAGGCGTCGCATAATTTCAGAGACAGGACGTTTGTAGAAATCTCGTCTTTGCTAATCGTGACAGGAACAGTTCAGGTCATCAAAAGAGCTACCGGTATTGAACGCCCGGATGGCTCTAACAATCAGTCTTTTCCTTCGGGGCATACAGCCCTTGCTTTTGCCGGCGCGCATATCCTTTTTAAAGAGTACAAAGACATCTCCCCCTGGATAGGGATTGCCGGTTATGCCACTGCGACGACGGTTGGAGCCATGCGTATCTTAAACCGCAAACATCGACTCAGTGACGTCGTTGCCGGTGCAGGCGTCGGGATACTCAGTACGGAAGTAAGTTATTTATTATTACCTGTTTTCCATCGAATCATCGGTGTAAAAGAGAATGAATCCGGCTTAGTCATTGCCCCGATGATAGGAAATAATCAGTATGGTGTGGGGATGGTGTACCTGTTTTAGCTCAACGTTTAAAATTTTACAACTTCACCCGCTTACCATTCACTTTTCTGAAGAAAAATTCCGATATTTGCAACCATATTTTCAAATAACACATCTTAAATATTCAACTATTAATTATATTTTCGTATGACTAAGAGCGCATTACAAATAGCAAGGGCGGCTTATATACCCAAAGTGCCTGTTGCATTAAAAGGAGCCGTACAGGCAGTCGACGGCGAGTATACACAATCTGTGGCCGACCAGAATGAAATCAAAGCATTATTCCCGAATACGTATGGGATGCCGATCGTGACATTTGAGAAATGCAATCTCAAACAGAGTTTTCCGGCTATCAACGCAGGCGTGATCCTGTCTGGCGGGCAAGCTCCGGGCGGACATAACGTCATCGCCGGATTGTTCGACGGACTGAAAGCTGCCAACAAAGATTCGCGGCTGTATGGTTTTATCCTTGGCCCAAGCGGACTTATCGAGCATAAATACATGGAACTGACGGCGAATCTCATTGATGAATACAGGAATACAGGCGGATTTGATATCATTGGTTCGGGAAGGACGAAATTGGAAACACATGCGCAGTTTGACAAAGGATTGGAAATCCTCAAGGAGTTAAATATCAGCGCATTGATTATCATCGGAGGTGATGATTCAAATACAAATGCCTGTGTATTAGCTGATTATTACAAGGAGATAAAGGCCGGAGTACAAGTGATCGGGTGCCCCAAAACCATTGACGGCGATTTGAAGAACGAACAAATAGAAACGTCTTTCGGGTTTGATACAGCTTGCAAGGTCTATTCGGAAGTGATCGGAAACATCCAGCGGGATTGTAATTCAGCACGTAAGTATTGGCATTTCATCAAGTTGATGGGGCGTTCGGCTTCACATATCGCATTGGAGTGCGCCCTGCAAACCCATCCGAATGTTTGCATCATCTCAGAGGAAGTGGAGGCAAAGAATCAATCATTGGATGATATCGTCAACTATATCGCAACGATTGTTGCCGAACGTGCCAAAGCAGGAAAGAACTTTGGTACGGTGCTGATCCCTGAAGGGTTGATTGAATTTATTCCGGCCATGAAAAGGTTGATCGCCGAACTGAGCGATTACCTTTCCAAGCATGAAACAGAATTTAATATGATCAAACCGGAAGACCAGATTGCCTACATTACCAGCAAGTTGACCAAGGACAATGCCGAACTGTATGCCAGCCTGCCCGAAAATGTAGCCAGGCAATTGACCCTGGATCGCGATCCTCACGGCAATGTGCAGGTATCCAGGATCGAGACAGAGCAACTATTGGCTGATATGGTCGAAAAACACCTGAAACAATGGAAGAAGGAAGGAAAGTATGACGAAACATTTGCATCCCAAACCCACTTCTTCGGTTATGAAGGCCGTTGTGCAGCCCCAACCAACTACGATGCAGATTATTGTTATTCATTAGGTTATACTGCTTCTTGCCTGATTCTTACCGGCAGAACGGGTTATATGGCGTCGGTGCGCAACACGACGGCGCCCGCCGAACAATGGATCGCAGGAGGCATCCCGATTACGATGATGATGAACATGGAAAAGCGTAACGGCAAAAAGAAACCGGTCATACAGAAGGCTTTAGTGAGATTAGACGGCAAACCGTTTAAAAAGTTTGCAGCGAACCGTGATCAATGGGCTATCCAGACGGATTATGTCTATCCCGGCCCTATCCAGTATTTTGGCCCCACAGAGGTATGCGACGAGCCAACAAAGACATTACAGTTAGAACAGGAGAAGTAAATGCCATGTTTTCAGGAATCGTAGAAGAAGCAGCAAAAGTTGTTGACATAGAGCGCGAACAGGGAAACTACCATTTGACGTTGACCTGCTCGTTTGTTGAAGCGTTGAAAATTGACCAAAGCCTGTCGCATAACGGTGTATGTCTGACCGTTGTGAAGAAGAGCGGCCAAACCTATACAGTCACAGCTATTCATGAGACACTGGAACGCTCGAACTTGGGCTTGTTGAAAGTGGGCGATCTGGTAAACCTTGAACGCAGCATGATGATGAATGGCCGTTTAGATGGCCATATCGTACAGGGGCATGTTGATCAGACAGCCGTTTGCACCCGTGTAATGGAAGCCGACGGCAGTTGGTATTATACGTTTGAATACGCCTGTGACCCCGTCATGGCGCGTCAGGGATACATGACGGTTGAGAAGGGTTCTGTTTGTGTGAATGGCGTAAGCCTGACGGTCTGCAATTCACAGCAAAACAGTTTTGAAGTCGCGATCATCCCCTACACCTACCACCAAACCAATTTCTGCCGTATCGTGCCGGGTACCATCGTCAACATCGAGTTTGACATCATCGGCAAATATATCAGCAAACTATTAGCGTTCAAGGATTAAGATTCAACGACTAATTTTCTGACTTTTCGCGGATGGATTTGTATGCAACTCCTGCGTTCCATTTTGGGAAGTAGCCGTCGTTGGCTAAGCGGAGACCAATTCCATAGAAAAGGTAAATATCATCGAGCGAGCCTGATACGTTCCACCAGTCATGGTATTCGTCTGTTGGCTGATGGTAGTTGCCGGGGCCGCTGTAGTACTTTTCTTGATGAGTCTTGGCTGCCTGAGGATCAACGTATTGATTACCACTTTTGGCAATGACAACCGGCACGCCGACCTTGGCGAAGTTGAAATGGTCTGAGCGATAATATCCTCCACCTGCATCACTTGTAGAGAACTTGACCGTCCTGCCTTGTGCAGCGGCTGCATCCATCACATAGCGGTCTGTTTCCGACTGTCCTGCTGCTGACAGGATCACATCGCTTGCAGGCATTTTGTCGCCATAGCTGTCGATATTGAGGCAGATCGCTGTCTTATCTAATGGGAAAAGGGGATTTTTGGCATAATATTCGGAGCCGAGTAATCCGGATTCTTCGGCTGTGACAGCCAAAAAGACGATAGAACGTTTTGGACGCTCTGGCAATTCACTGAAACGTTTACCCAGCAACACCAATGCAGCAATGCCCGTAGCATTGTCGAGCGCTCCGTTGTAGATACTGTCGCCGTTAAGAGGCTGACCGATACCCAAGTGATCCCAGTGGGCTGAATAGATGATGTACTCATTTTTGAGTGTCGTGCCCGGAAGGATAGCGGCTACGTTGGCCGATTCGCTGAGTTCGACGTCGTTAGTTGACTCGATTGTTGTCTTGAGTTTGAGAGGGAAGCTCTTGAATCCTTGCTTTTTAGCGGTAGCCATCGATTCGTCTAAGGAAACGCCGGCAGCATCGAACAGTTTTTTGGCAGACTCGCCGGTCACCCACCCCTGATAAGGAATCAATTCCTTGTTCCCTGATGGAGAATACAGACTGAGGGTGGAGCTTGCGCGCGAGTTTTGTACGACACTCCATCCATACGAAGCAGGTTCGGTGTCGTGAATGATAATGGCGGCGGCAGCGCCCTGTCGGCCGGCTTCTTCAAATTTATACGTCCAGCGTCCGTAATAAGTCATGTTTTTCCCTTTGAAAAGATTGTTGTCGTAGAATCCGGGATCGTTGACCAGCATCACGACCACTTTCCCCTTGACGTCGACGCCTGCATAGTCATCCCATCCGTATTCAGGCGCTTGAATTCCGAATCCAACAAACACAAAATCAGCTTTGTTGACTTTCAACTGCTTTTCTGCGCGTAATGTCCAGAGGACGAAGTCGTCCCACCAGCGCAATGTCACTTTCCCTTTTACGCCGCTTACGATGAGTTCGTTGTTTTTGATATGGGTCTTCACACCAAGCAAGGGCACCTTTTGCAGATAACTGCCGCCAACAGCCGGTTCTAATCCTACTTCTTTGAATCTGCTCGCGATATAGTCGAGCGTCGGCGCTTCGCAGGCTGTCATCGGTTTTCTGCCTCCAAACTGATCGTCTGACAGTTCACGCGTGACAGTACGAAACAGCGTTTCATCATTCATCTCCCGCAAAGGC
>Ga0209629_10000994_pt1 | contig 16895 bp, 16 predicted proteins | sample TergutCu122P5_FD_187286 | JGI IMG/M metagenome (GOLD analysis project Ga0209629, IMG submission 187286) | Cubitermes ugandensis P5 segment gut microbial communities from Kakamega Forest, Kenya - Cu122 P5 (SPAdes) (version 2) | ecosystem: Host-associated > Arthropoda: Insects > Digestive system...
ACCAAAACTAACTGATTTTACCCTATCCTTGTTGAACAAATTTAATTTTTGTTCATTAGAAAGATAAATTTCTTATAGTTGGAGCGTTCTTCAGATAAGTGAGAACAATATTTCATAATGAACTATTAAATAATTGAAATCATTTTTGTATTATTCGGATAAAAGTTTTTTAATCCTTTCTAAATATTGCTTATTCATATCCGGAGAATTTTTATCCGGAATATAAATATCAGAGACAATTAAGTCGGGATGTAATAAGAAATAGTAAGGATAACCAAAATTATCAAATTTTAAGTCTATCAGTTCATGTTCAATCCGGTAAATAGGACGTTGAATCTGATTCTTATCTGAAAAATTTTTAAAACCCGTATCTGATTCATACCAACAAATTATCATAACCGGACTTGAATTATCAGTAAAACAAGATTGTATAAACCGGATTTCCTCTTCATAGCAAACATTACAGTGAAATTCCGAAAAATAAAAGATCAATGTTGTATCTTTAATCAACATAGATAAAGGGAAGCCTTTGCCTGAGGAGTCAATACAGATTTCATCGGCAATTTTACTCCCTGATAGCCTCAAATTTGATTCTTTACTCCTTTTTTGAAGATATGATTCTTCATTGATTGCCAAAACGGAAGAATCATATTTGGATTTACTATTCAAAAAATAAAATACAACTGTTAATAAAACAACAAGTAACAATATTAGTGCAGGCAGAAAGCGTTTCATGAAATATCTGTTTATAACTTCTCAAGAATTTGCCTAATATCATATTTACTAAACAGATCTGTTTTACTATCAAATGTATATAAATATCCATTAGTTAAATCAATATCAAATTTTTTAATAAATGTATTTAACTTAATCTCTGCTAAGGGTTGCCCCTTCCAGTCAAATAGCAAAATGGATGGATATTTTTTTCGTGCCCTTTCGTACGTCTCCCAATCCTCATTTATAAAAACTACTCCAAAAAAATTAGGAAATAGAGATAAATAACTGAAAGTGTATATTCTATCCCCTCTTGACTTGTCCTGTATTTCATTGATATCAAACAGTTTTTTACCGATGCAAACTGTTTTTTCAAAGGAACCATCCAATGAATATATGTTTATATAATTTAGATAGACCGGCATTTCTACAATCCGTTTTTTATCTGCATTTCTTTTTGTTATGGTAGCAAGAATATTAAAATCTTCACCTATCCTCACGGAAGCCCTGTTTAATTTCTCCAATACGGGAAGTGTCTCTTTCTTATTGTTATCATCAAGTATATAGCGTGTTTCTTTCGTCCTTTCGTCATTTATTTCCCTGCACAAAAACGTAACACTGTCTATCATTAAAAAATTGAATAGAGTTTTTGGAAGTGAATCATTTAAGGTATAAATGTTTAGTCTATTCTCTTTTAATGATTCGGTAATATTCATCTTATGGAGTTTACCTCTTTCAAAATCATATATAGCGACAAAGAAACTTTCTTTCTCTTTGAAAAAACTTTCGGAATAAACCCATGGACTTTGAATAAATTCGTGAGGACCCCCTCCGATTTTAAGAAACTTGCCTAAAAAATGATAATCCGGCAAAGAAACAAACGACCAAAGACCCGCTTTGTCTCTTGTCGTTAGAATTAACAGAGAATCATGAATACAAAAATCCAGTATTCCAAGTATATCTAAACTGTCGAGGTTCACCTCGACGGCATTATTCAAAAAAAATGTTTGCGGAAAGTTCTCTACATATTCTATGTCATCCAATGTCATATCATTGGATGACGATTGGTTATGTCTGTTGCAACAAATCATTGAAAAAATGACAAACAAAAATGTCATCGGGAAAATGAAGCGTTTTATCATATCGGTTGAATTTTATAAATATTTATAAAAAAGAGGGCATATTATTAATTTACCATTACAGGCATAACATGCCCTCATAATTAAAAGACTCTTTGATTATATGAACAATTTACATCGTTCATCATTCAATTATTTGGTACATGTTTTAGTCGCTGAAAATGTTGCCGGTTTACTATTTTTTACAAACTCACATGAACCACAAAAAAAAGTATTTTGTCCATTTTCTGTCGTGATGGTATCTTCACAAGTATACTTCTCTTCTACACCGCCACTCGTGCTACTTCCGCCACCACTCGTACTTCCACCACCGGTCGTACTCGTCTGCGCCAACACCTCCAAATGAAGTTTGTTCGTTTTCACGCCATAATCGTTCAACGCATGGCGTACATTGAGTCCAACGGTCAAAGCCAAGACCGCGACTCCCACAAAAATTGAAAAATGATTTTTCATCTTAAATAATTTTTTAAAATTGTAAATAAACATTATTAACTCTCATATATATAAAAATATATCGATTCAAACTTCAGGAGATTGCGGCTCTCCGCTTCGCTTCGCCCGCAATGACAGAAATTCTTAATTTTTAACTCTTAGTTCTTAACTCATAATTATTCCTCTCTTTCAACAACTCCCTGATTTCCTTTTTCAAACTATCTGTATCGTACCACACCCGACTGCGGAGATTCGTATATACGCCAAAATAAAGCAGATAAGCGGAAAAAACCAAACTCAGTCCTATTTTTCTACACCCTTTCAAATCTTTGATAAAACGAACCGCATAATACGCAATCAACAGGCAAGCTCCGATCGAAGCCATATAAACGTAGCGGTCGGCTACCACCGTAAAACGCGACAGCGAAACGATATGCAAGGCGACTGCAATATGGATTCCGAAAAACAACAGGCAGAAAATCCATAATTTTATCTTCACGATTAGCTTTCCAAATGCAAGCAAAAGAACCGTCAAAAGCGCAGGATAGAGCAACAGCCATTGGGGCAAAGGATCGCCCGGAACAGACGGAAAAGGATATAAATAGGACAGTTTGAAAGGAAAAACCGATTTCAAAAAATAATCCGTAAACGTATAACATGCATAAACCATTCGCTGCCATATCGGATAACCGTTGGGGTCAATCAAACTGCTGCCGCCGGATTGCGACAAAATGGTGATTATCCCGAATGCAGCCGACAAAAGCAAGAAAGGGCGCGACGGCAAACCAAAGTTTTTTGTTTTTGAAACTATAGCCGGTTAACCAATAGATAAGTAGCATCCAGAGTGGGAAACTAACCGCCTGCTCTTTCCCCAAAAACGAACATGCGAAAAGAAACAAAGTCAGAAAATAATAATACCATTTTGTTTTTACGTCATTGTAAGCGAAGCAAAGCAATTTACCTCCCTGCTCCCTGAAGGTGGAGAAAAATTCCACTTTATAGGATTTAGGGGTAGATTGCTTCGGGCTGTCGCCCTCGCAACGATGGTGCGCGAAACGACAGTAGTTTAAAAAGGTATAAGTTGCCAACAAGTAGAAAAAAGAATAAACCAATACTTTGGAAGCGCTCATCCATGCAACCGATTCAACATTGAAGGGATGAACGGCAAAAATCAAAGCGGTGAAAAAAGCGACAAGTTTCCTGTGTTCGACAATAATATTTCGGCTCAGTTCCAACAGGCGGAAAATGCAAGAGTAAACCAATAAAACGTTGGCAGCGTGCAGCAACAAACTTGCCAAGTGAAACCAAAAGGGCTTGTATCCAAAAGTAGTATAAAGAATTAAATAAAGCGACTCGTTCAGCGGCGCATATTGCCCATGATAAAATTCGGAGAATATCGCCCAAATGTTGTGTCCGTTCAGTCCGCTTTCGGTATAGGTGTTCATGACTACCCACTGATCGTCCCAATAATACAGGAAATCATTTCCCAATATCGGAGAGTAAACCGCAAGCGCGCTTCCGATTAGCAGGATTGGATAAAACCATCGACTGTTCTTAATATGAGCAAATGCGTTTGTCATGAAATTTAATTAAAAAAAACGATTCATATATTTAGTGTTATTTAATAGTGTCAAAGGTAAGTGGATTATTTTGACAATAAAAAATTTTTTATTAAAAAATAATTCCTAATAGAAAAAAAATAATTCCTGTTAGGAAAAACAATAATTGATTATAAATAATGTTAATGTATTTATTTGTATTTCATTTGATATATTGATAAAAATAGTTACTTTTGCAAAAAAATATCACCTCATGGAAAAGCATAAAATTGAAGAACTAATAACGAGAATCACACAGTTTCGTAATAATAAAGGAATAACATACAAATCCATTGCTAATAAATTATTAATAACCACTTCAGCATATTGGAAAATAGAAAATGGTAAAACTACATTAACCGTTGAGAGGTTGTTCCAAATATCGGAAATTTTGGAAGTATCCTTATCCGAATTATTGGAAAACGGCAACGATGTTTTTCAACAAACCAATAACGAGCGCATAGCCGACTATCAACAAAAAATCGAAAACTTTTATCAGGAAAGCAAAGAAGTTTACGAGAAACTGCTTCAAAGCAAGGAGGAGCAAATTGCATTGCTAAAGAGTACGGTGAAAGTGTGATCACTATATATCATTATTTAATCACCGTCATTTAGAGATTGATGTCGGCTTGTATCATTCATACAGCGCGACTACAACATTCATACAGTCCGACTGTAATGTTCAAGCAGCCCGAGTATAATGTCCCGGGATCGCTCGATCCCGAGCTGGGGATCGGACGATCCAATTTTCGGGATCGAGCGATCCTGTTTTTGGGATCGAACGATCCCAAAATATAAGCACCGGGTCCTTGTGGGCGAATACGAGGGTCTTTCTAGACAAATACGAGGGTGTTTTTCAACAAATACGGAGACACTGTGCACCGATTAATTCAATTACGTGCATACTCTAAATCTTTTTATCTTATTATTTTAAAAAACCGGTTCCAGCGGATTTTTCCGCTATTCATATCGGTTGACCGCCAGACAAGGATGGCTTTCCCGATGATACAGTCTTCAGGCAACAAACCCCAGTAGCGGGAATCGCGCGAATCGAAGATGTAATCGCCTGCCATGAAATAGTAATTCAGCTTGAATGTATATTCATTTTTCTTTTCATCACCTAAATAAATCAACCCGGTTCGAATAGAAAGTTTTTTATCTGTTTCGTATTCAATCAGATTTTTGTAGAGCACACAGTTGATGGTATCGAGAGCAAGCGTGGCGCCTGACGCCGGCACATACAAAGGTCCGAAATCTTTGATGTTCCATTGGTAATGCACTGTATCGAACGGAAAGCAGCGCCAAATCTCTTTGGGAAAATCACCTTTTGTCCTCTTGGATAATTCCCTTTGACGGAATACGCAGCCTAAAGAATCGGGACAGTTCTTCACCCTGTACATTCCGTTTTCAATGAAAAACGTATCGCCGGGCAAAGCTACACAGCGTTTCAGATAAAAGACGCCCAAATCCATATCGATTCTGTCCCAACCGCCGGAATATGGAAAATTGAAAACCAGCACATCGTTCCTGCGAACCGGACGAATCCCTTTGAACCGTTTGGTCTGAACCTTCCCGTTTATACGGAACTGCCTTATATCGCGGTAAACCCGTGGACCGGGTATCTGCTTGTTTGCAATGATGTAATCGCCCGCCATTACTGCCGGCTCCATCGATCCCGACGGAATTTTGATGATGGAAGTGAAAACAAATATCCGCATCCCGATCGCAAGAAGGATGGCAATAATAAAGAGGATGGTATAAAACCTTAACTCTTTAAGAAACTTCTTTAACTTTTGGTGCATTCCTAATTCCTAATTCTTAATTCCTAATTTTCAATTCTTAACTCATAATTCCTAATTTTCAACCTACCACCAAACCTGTTTCCCGTTCTCATAATTGAAAATCCGTTCTTCTCTGCCTTTGGTGAGATTTCTCAACCATAGCAACGAGTTTTCCGGAACATTATCGTAATTCAGAATATGTGTTTGATCGCCTGTTCTCCGCCCTAACGAAATCCATTGGCGATCGTAGTAAAACAGTTCATACAATTCATTTACGTTAATATGATTGTCATCATTTTTAGGAAGATATTCGATTTTTTTTATTTGTTCTTTTTTGTCAAATTCTAATCCGACCCAGCCACCGGCAGTAATTGGAGCATCAAAATATGATAGGTTATCTCCATCAAAAACCTTAGTTTTGTCAAATCCATTGTTTTCCCAACTTCCGTCTGTACCAATTATTTTGCCTGCCAATTTACGGTCTTCAGCGTTATATACCGATAGTTCTGCCAAAAACACATGCCCTTTATCTGACGACAAGTATCGAAAATATTTGCATGCAGGGATATCATTCAATATAACATAATGAAATGTCATATTTTGTAAAGTATCAATTGTGTGAATCGTAATAGCATCTTTAAAATCCGCACGGTTAGCAATCTGAAATTTTCCGCCCGTCATCCGTTCTTTTAAGACAGCCACGTCGCGAAAGGGATATTTCCGTAGAATTTTTACACTTTCTTTATTTTTTATATGCGGGCTTAATATTTTCTTCTTTCCTTCATTATCTACATAGAACGGATCGCTTGCTGCGTAAAAACGTCCGTCATCATAGTACATAGCCAGATATGCACAACCAATATTCATTTTGGAAAATGTCACATGGCGATTTCGGATTCGTCCCCATGCAACAGGCGACCAGTCCCGATTATTAAAAACCATTAAATAAGCAAATTGCTTTTTGGCAGGTGGAGCATAAATTAAATCAACCTGAATATCCACAGGTTTTAAATAATATTCAGATACGTCTCGCATATACGGATTATTGAATAAGGGCGGTATATCTTCTTTTGGAGCTTGCATCGGTAAACTTCCTTTTTGCAGGCTAAACATTCTACGGTAAACTTTCGCTAACCTGTCATCGGATTTGGAGCGTAAATGTTCTCCGAATGGAACATCATCTCCTATTTGAAAAGTGATGGCATTCCTGTTGCTGAGGATCGAATTCCAATCATGTCCCAGAAGCCGGTTCGCCCATTGGGGCGTAAAATCGTAGGTTACGGGTAAACCGGCTATTCGCATCACATATTGACTTAAAAGTGTCAAATCCTTACAACTCCCTGTATTCATTTCCATATACAACGAAGGTTTTAATGGAAGAGGAAAGCCGTTTTCAACCAATACAAATTTTGAAGGTTTGAACAAAGACATAAACGTAGCACAAACAAGTGAATCGGATGCTTTGACAGTAATCAAAGAATCCAATAAAGCCGCCATCCGTTGCCTGTACAATGGACGCCAATCTTCAATCGGTTCTTGTGCATTCCGGTAGGGTAGCACATATTCGCAAAAATCTTCCCATGAAATTGATTTTGTCCAGGGATAATTGCGGGTTTCAAAAGCCATATCAATTTGCTTTATCAGATATGCCGACTGAATGGTTTTTACATCATAAGCCAACTCCTTCTTTTGGTTATCAATTTTTATAAGCCGTAACAACAAATCTGTTTGCGGACGGGTTTTGTTTTTAACGTCAAATAAAGAGTTTATTTGTCTGTAATACTCAGCCGTATCCGGATAATTCACAGAGAAATGCCCCGGCATATTTTCAATCAGGAACACAGCAGCCTTGTATTTCAAACTGTCCGCCGGATTTTTACTGTAATGCTCCAACACCTTTTCCAATTCCGCCCGGTTATCTCCCGCCAGCCGCAAAGCATCTTCTAAATAATTCTGTCGCTGTAAGCAGGAAGAAATTAAGAGATAAGAAATAAGAAATATACCTAAACCTTTCATAAATTTTTATTTTTTAATTCTTGATTCCTAATTCTTAATTCCTAATTCTTTTCGCTTCCTCCCTCATCTCCTTCACCGCCTGTGATTGCACTTTAGGTTCTTTTGTGAGTACAATGGCGGCGGCTTGGCGGGCTTTCTCCATATCACCCGTTTCTAAATAAAGTTTCATTAAAAGATAATAAGGATACAAGCGATTCGGAACAATTTGGGTGGACTTCAATAAGTTCTTTTCCGCTAAATCATATTCTTTCATCGCTTGATAATTTTCACCTATGATATTATATAGCATCGGGTCGCAACTGATTTGAGTAGCGTGCTGTAAAATTTCGTTACTTTTAATCAACTTGTCATGGCGGACTTGATCCGCCATCCCCTGAACCGCCCTGTCATTGCGGGTTTTTATGCTGTCATTGCGGGCTTGACCCGCAATCCTCTCCTGCGCCAAACTCCGTCCGTATTCAAAGAGAAACTGTATTTGATCGTTGAGATAGGGATACAGCGGCTCGTAATTCTGCGCCGCTTCTTTGTACATACCACCTGCCTGATAATACATCCGGCTATCGTTCCATTGCTTGTAAGCACGGTAAACCGGATATTGTCTGTATAGGATCAATGGCACACAGATGACACAGATAAGACTGATTAACACGGATTTTAAACTTTTATCAGCGCCAATCTGTGTCATCCGTGTCATCTGTGTGCCATTTCCGCTCATTACCAGCAGGAAAACAAATATTATCGGGAAAGGCAAAACGCTGAAAGGATAGGAAAAGCAAGCGAAAACAAGCAGCGTAATAAACAACAGCAACGAAACGATTCCCGATTCGATAGCTATCTGCAAAAACTCATTGAATCCATATTCCGGACTGCCGGCAACATTCTCTTCGGTTTCCGAAGCCTTGCCGGAAGCGAAAAAGGCTGCCTGCGCATCGCCGTAAGCGCTTGGAAAATGTCCCAACCCCACGCCCAAAGGATGCTTGGCAAGAACCGAAAGCGACACTTTCCAAGTCAGCAGTCTCCCGTCGGCAGAATCTTTTTTCAGGTAATACATCCCAACTAAAGCAGAACAGGCAATCAAAATAATAACCATGCCTGTCATTGCGAGCTTTAACTTGACCTTTGTCATTGCGGGCTTGACCCGCAATCCCCAAATAGTCTTCAGGGGATCCCGCGTCAAGCGCGGGATGACAACTACTACGGCGCCCGCGATTGCCGCCAGCCACGCCGCACGGCTCATGGCGGCAGGTAGAACGAGGATGATGGCTATTATAGAACTAAGAGTTAAGAGATAAGAGTTATGAGTGAAGAGTGAAGAAATGAGAGTTGAGAATTTTTTATCTTTTTCATTCTTAACTCTTAACTCATCTCTCTTAACTCTTAACTCATACAGCGCCAGCGGAAACACTACCGCTAAATAGCCGGCATAGGGACCGGGATTGAAAAACGAGCCTGTGAGGCGGAACAGGCTATGCTGCGAGGGCTTGAAGCCATAGAGTTGCAGCAATCCCCAGACGGCTTCGACCAAGCCGGTAAAAATAATAAAAACACACACAAAAACCATTCTGTCATTGCGGGCTTGACCCGCAACCCCCTGAAATATTATCCGAAGGCAAAAATACAAAACCAGCAGCAAAGCCAACATCGTGAGTCTTGTCGAATTTGCCGAAGCCTCGTTGAATACGCAGGACGACATGAAAACGCTGCCCGCAAATAGCAAAACCAAACTGTCTGTCACCGAAAACCGAAACGGCTGTTTGTTGGTAATAGAATAAATCAAAGTCGTTATGCTCGCCAAGCCCATGCTTCCGTAAAACCAGAAGTATTTGCCGGAAACCACCCCGTTTGCTAAACTGTTGTCGATGATGAAAACGGTGGCAAAGATGATGGCGAAAGAAATGAAAAGCAACAAGGTTATTAAATGAGATTTACTGAAGCTTTTTTTGTTCATAATAATTTTTTACTCGTTTGCTATTCCATTTATCATTAATCTGAAAGGAGATTCTTCTATGTTGCAATATACTTCAACCGTTTTGCTGAAACGACCGGTTTCTTCGGGTGTCATTTCAACTCGGATGCTCGCTGTTTTTCCGGGTTCAACCGGTTGTTTATCCCAACTCACATTCGTACATCCGCAAGAAGCGGAAATACGGCTGATTACCAAAGGATGATCGCCGGTATTTGTAATTGTGAATGTTACCGGGTTTGTGCTGCCTTTTCGGATCGTTCCGTAATCATAAACCGTTTTATCTGCCTTAACGGTGGTGAGGATTTCCGGCTCTGTTTGTTTTCCGCCTGCAATCTGCGACTTAAACAATTCCCAAATCTTGGGATTCAAGACAGGATTGCCAATAGCCAACACTTTGTTGTTTTTATCTAACAGAAAGCATTGGTATTGCGCCGCCTGCGGAAAATGGTTCAAATTGTTGATGGCGCTTTTAGTGTCTATAAATACAGGATAATTAAACTTATCTTGAATAAACAGATAACCGATATCTCTCACGCTTTTGGGCTGGAAATAAAGTAGAAAACCCACTTTTCCCTGAAACAGACTGTCCGCTTCTTCAATCAATTGTTTCCATAAAAACAGTTTCAACCGGCAACTGCTACAGCCCGCAGAATCGACATACAACAAAATTTTAAATTCTTTTTGAAAACATGCCTTGCAAAGATCCTGAAGCGTATCTTTTCCCTGAACATAACAGGGCGTATTTTCGGGAAAGCGGATTTCTTTTCCTGTCCATTCCGACACGACTTTTGCAGCTTCTTCCTTTTTTCGGTTGTCTTTGCAGGAGAAAAGGTAGACACCTATAATTATATATAACAAAAACTTCGCCCTAATCATGTTGTTCATTTCTCTATAATTCCATCTAAATCCAAATAAGCAAACTGCATATCAGCATCGTTCAAATTCATGATTATCCGGTTGTTTTCCTTATCATAACAATAATCGGTTATCTTGTAGCCTACATCTATGGTTTGGAGATAATTGCCCGTGATGTCAAAAACAAAAAACTTTGTCGTAAAATATTCGTCAGTATAGTAATTCCCTCCCGAATAAGAAGCCAGCATCTTATTTTTAATAAATACCACTTTACCAAAGTGATTTTTCCTATCCAATTGACTGCTCCAATCCGGTCCGTATATACAGCTTTTCAAATCGCCGTTCAAACTGCAAATGGTCAGTAAATCATAATTATGAGAGTATTCCACATAAATGCCGTTTTCCATTGATACCGCAACACCAATCCGATTTTTTTTCAAGTTTGAATGTTTATTTCCGATTTCCTTGATTTCGCCGGTATTCATATTAAATATACCAATGGCATCCCGAAAATCGACATTCTCTATCGGTTCTATGATTCGACAATAGGATAACGTGTCATTGATGTATTGGTATCTGTCGGGAAAAAAACCTTTGTTCATCCTCATTTTTACTTGAGGCAGATAAAGCGGATTGCTAAGAACGCTATCCAAACCGTAACTGAATATCACTTGCTTGCCCAAATCGGATACATAAAACTTTCGATCGGCTTCGTTGCTTGCGATATATCCAATATTCGCAATTTCGCCGGGTCCTTGACCTCTATTTCCAATAGCGGTCACATATTTAAAGCTGTTTTTATCAAATAAATAGATTAGCTTATTTATTGTTTTAGGGTTAGCTATTATCAAATAATTCTGAAGCAGATACAATCGGACCACCGGACCGATTAATGCATCGTCTTCATTAATTTCTATTTCTTTCACTTTATCATGAACGTTGACAATATTGTTTCGTCTGAATTGATGTTTATCGGTTTTGGTATTATATGCACAACCCAAAAACAGAGCGATAAATAACACATATAGTATTTTTTTATAGGGATTCATTTTGTTAATTTTTAATCATGTTTATGATAATTGCTTTGTTCATTTCTGAACAAGATTAAGATGAAGCAATACAATAGAAAATGCGTATTGCTTCATCTTGTTCGCGAACTACAAACATCTTGAATAATCAAGTGTTAAATAGCTTCTTTTTCATCAGGCCACCATCCATTACAATTGCAGCCATTCCCATTTAGATAACAACCATTTGGGCATGTACTTTCATACGCTAATGCTTCTACATTTGACAGTGAAACTGTGGATAACATTCCCACATTTTTTGAACTGATGTTCACATTCCATATAGCCGCTGCAACTATCGCCAATACAACTAAGCCACCTAAAATTTTCTTTTTCATTTTTTCATTTTTTTAGAAAAAAAGAACAATTAATTTATAAAATTATATAAACCTTAAAGTTTATTTGTGAGAGAAATCCGGCATCAGCCAGATTGGGACCAATAACATTTGGTTGTGTGTATCGTTTCAACAACCGAACCCTTGCAGGTTTCCAATTAATTCAGTATTTTTGCAGCCTCCTTTCTTGTTGCGAGGAAAACCGGGCGGTTTGATTGTCTTTTCTTGTAAGGGTTGACATCTTACCGCCTTTTTCTTCCCTCAGTTATAATTCTTAATTCCTAATTTTTAATACTTTACTCTTACTTCCCGTTTTGTCAAACATGACACATTTATAAATTTATTTTGCAAAGTAAAACAAAAAAAAAATAGCCATGCAAATAAATTGTGTTAAAATGACAAGTTCATCCAAAATATTTTTTCTCCATAATTGATTTTTGGGAATTGCCGGTCAAAACTGAAATAACAAAAAACAACTCGAGTCTCTGGCATGCTACACCAACAATGACAAAACAATTCCTAATTCTTAATTCCTAATTCCTAATTTTTTCGCTTCCTCCCTCATCTCTTTCACCGCCTGCGATTGCACCTTGGGCTCTTTGGTCAGAACAATACCGGCGGCTTTGCGGGCTTGACCCACAATCCCCTGAGAAATCCCTACCTGCGCCAAACTTCGTCCGTATTCAAAGAGAAACTGTATTTGATCGTTGAGGTAAGGATACAGCGGCTCGTAATTCTGCGCCGCTTCTTTGTACATACCGCCTGCCTGATAATACATCCGACTATTGTTCCATTGCCTGTAGGCTTGATAAACCGGATATTGTCTGTATAGGATCAATGGCACACAGATGACACAGATAAGACTGATTAACACGGATTTTAATCTTTTATCCGTGTCAATCTGTTCAATCCGTGTCATCTGTGTGCCATTTCCGCTTATTGCCAATAAGAAAACAAATATTATCGGGAAAGGCAAAATGCTGAAAGGATAGGAAAAGCAAGCGAAAACAAGCAGCGTAATAAACAACAGCAACGAAACGATTGCCGATTCAATCGCTATTTGTAAAAACTCGTTGAAACCATATTCCGGACTGCCGGCAACATACTCTTCGGTTTCCGAAGCCTTGCCGGAAGCGAAATAAGCTGCCTGCGCATCGCCGTAAGCGCTTGGAAAATGACCCAACCCCACGCCCAAAGGATGCTTGGCAAGAACCGAAAGCGACACTTTCCAAGTCAGCAGTCTCCCATCGGCAGAATCTTTTTTCAGGTAATACATCCCAAGTAAAGCAGAACAGGCAAGCAAAATAATAACCATGCCTGTCATTGCGGGCTTGAACTTGACCTTTGTCATTGCGGGCTTGACCCGCAATCCCCAAATATTCTTCAAGGGATCCCGCGTCAAGCGCGGGATGACAACTACTACGGCGCCCGCAATTGCCGCCAACCACGACGCCCGGCTCATGGCGGCAGGGAGAACAAGGATGATGGCGATTATAGAACTAAGAGTTAAGAGTGAAGAACTAAGAGTTAAGAGATAAGAGTTGTGAGTTAAGAGTGAAGAAATGAGGGTTGAGAATTTTTTATCTTTTTCATTTTTAACTCTTAACTCATCTCTCTTAACTCTTAACTCATACAACGCCAGCGGAAACACTACCGCTAAATAGCCGGCAAAGGGACCGGGATTAAAAAACGAGCCGGTGAAAATAATAAATTCAACCACCCCCGACCCCCTAAATGGGGCTTTAAAACTGCACTCAGCCAAGTCCCCTTTAGGGGATTTTGGGGTGATTATTCGGATACAAAAATACAAAACCAACAGCAAAGCAAACAACGTGAGTTTGGTATTTGCCGAAGCCTCGTTGAATACGCAGGACGAAAGGAAAACGCTGCCGGCAAATAGCAATACGAAAACATCTGTTATCCAAAATCGAAATGTTTGTCTTCTTATAATTGAATGAATGACAGTTGCAATAGCTACTAACCCCATGCTTCCATAAAACCAAAAGTATTTGCCGGAAACTACGCCGTTTGCCAAATCTTTACTCACTATTAAAACTGTAGATAACACCAATAAAACCGGTATTGTCCATATAAAAATTATAATAATCTTTCCAATTCTCATTTTTAACTCGTAACTCTTAGTTTTAAAATATCACTAAATCAAACAAATTCAATTTGTTATATGTAACAACACAATATCGATTAAAAGTAATATTTTATGATATACGGATTATCGTCTTCAAGTACATGATTCAATTTATTATATACACATTATTATCAAACGGCTTCGAAAAGAACATTTTATTTGCGAATGTATAAAACACTTCATTTGAAAACATACTTAGCATCTTATTTTCTTCACAAAAAGAGTTTATAAATTTATTCTGCTTCTTTGAAAAAATGAATAACTGTTTTTCATGCTCCAAAACATTAGAGAAAAACACAAAAATATCATCAGTTAAAATCATAAATTTTTGATAATTAGAAGGTCCATTTTTTAATTGTATTTTTTCTATTAATTTTTTTGTCGTTAAATCATATAAATACAGTTGTCCTATTGGAGAAAGAATGATAATAATATTATTCATTTTGTCAATTAAAAAGTCATAAGCTGAATAATAATCTTCAGGACCTTGACCCATTTTTCCAATATTTCCTATATATTTTCCTTCATCATCAAAACTTAAAAGTGAAAAATTTTCTCTATCCAAAATGTAATATTTTTTATTATAATATTCTATTTTGCTAACAGATTTAATAAGTGACTTTTGTGTCGTCTCCAACGGAATTATTTCTATTTTTTTAAATATTTCAAAAACAGAAACTTTGTTTCTTTTATTTAAATCTACAAATAATGTATTAGTATTTTCCTGTATATTTACTTTTTGCTTATTACAAAAAGTAAAGCAAAAACAAAGAAAAATAATAGATAATATTTTTTCTTTTATCATATACTTATATATTTAGCATTATTATTTTTCTATTAAACACATTTGACTACTTCATTTACTTTGTAATTATATAGTCAAATGTGTTTAATAATGCGCCGCAAGTAATTTCTACCTCCGGTAATTCACCGGCTAATGCTTCCACATTAGCAGGCGAAACACTTGATAATTTAATACTTTTTGAGCTGTAGTTTAGTCATCGGAAAATGAAAACTTGTTTAGTGTAACTATCTGGTCCTCACCATTTAAATTTAATGACAAAAAATACATCGCTCCGGAATAAATCACTATGTTTGGAGATTTAATATAGTCATAAAGAATTGTAAATTTGGGGTTAAAAGAAGAATCCAAAAGGTACAGTTTTACTTTTCTTTTCCGGGTATTCATTATACGAGTTTGCATATTAAAATCGTATTGTCCAATTTCTGAAACGATAATAAATTGATCGTTATCTTTATAAAGACCTTTCACTAAACTGTTATTATATAGATAGTCGGTTAATTTGATTCTATCTCCCATTACATCTCGAATATGAGAGGTTATTTCTGTAGTATAAAATGCTTTATCATCAATTTTATACCGTACAGACTTTTGGGAATTCAAATCAAGAATATTTATGATCAGGTGCCCCGGATGAAGATAAATTAATTGATCTGTGTCCACGTAAAGACCACCGGAATTAATATAAGTACTTAAAATCTCATCTTCCGGACCTCTTTCACCATATTGTTTTGAGGATTTTTCCGCAATGTTAAAAACGTCTACAACGTCATATACTTTGTTTTCCGAATCGTTGAGAAAACCGCTTGTATATAAATACAATATCTCATCAGATGAATTAACAATAAATTTTTTCACTGATCTTTTGAAACCGGACAGTTCATATTTAAAATTGGCTTCATGATCGAAAACCAGGAGTTTCATCAACGAAGTACACCAAATATACACGTAATCGGAGGTTGAATAAACAAGGGAAGGAGAAATCATTTCTCCTTCCGCTTGTCCTCTATTCCCTAATTGTTTTTTTAAATACCCTGAGATGTGGTACAAATAAGCTCCGTTGCGATCTACAACAACAAAAGAAGAGTCATCTATGACAGTGAAATCAACAATGTCTTTTAAAAGAATATTATCTTCTGAAAGATGACAGACTAATTCCGCGTCTTTTGTGTTTACTAAATTTCGATCACAAGAAAGCACTCGTTCAAACATGTCTTTTTCAGTGCGAACGCAACTTACTATTGTTAACCCCACGAAAAGAGACAACAGAAAAAAGGACTTAAACTTAAGTGCATTTGCATACTGCTTAATGTTCCCCGGAGACGTCTTCAAAAGTATTTTACTCTGAAAAAATTTGGATTGAAATTTCTTTCTTTTTGAGTACATACAATAACAGTTATCCAATTGTACACTGATAGCAACCACCTGTAACGCAATCATATTTCATATCTAAAGGCGAGTAAGTTACCGTCCAAATTGAACAAGTTGTTCTTGGAATACCATCTGAACAGTTGCTACTACTTTCCTGCGCTAACGCTTCCACGTTAGCCAACGACACACTCGATAATTTACTGCTTTTTGAACCGAAGTTCGCATTAAATAATGCAACTGCGGCAATTGCCAATACAGCTATACCGCCAAAAATTTTCTTTTTCATATTTTTAAAATTAATTTGTTAATAAAATCATTTTTTGTAGTTGTATCTATCCTTTCAACATTTTTTTATTCATTGTTCACCGGATTGCTTCGGGCAATCGTCCTCAAAATGACGTGTTTAATTATTCTATTGTTATTCCGGTAAGCGTTAGCTTCACCGACGACTCTTTTACATTGCAATACACATCAATCGTTTTGCTGAAATGCCCGGTTTCTTCGGGTGTCATTTCAACTCGGATGCTCGCTGTTTTTCCGGGTTCAACCGGTTGTTTATCCCAACTCACATTCGTACATCCGCAGGAAGTGGAAACATGACTGATAATCAATGGATGTTCTCCAGTGTTTGTTATCGTGAAAACAGCCGTGTTTGTGCTTGCAAAGATCCTGA
>Ga0209629_10000995_pt1 | contig 16882 bp, 25 predicted proteins | sample TergutCu122P5_FD_187286 | JGI IMG/M metagenome (GOLD analysis project Ga0209629, IMG submission 187286) | Cubitermes ugandensis P5 segment gut microbial communities from Kakamega Forest, Kenya - Cu122 P5 (SPAdes) (version 2) | ecosystem: Host-associated > Arthropoda: Insects > Digestive system...
CACCTCTTTTGTTCCCACAGCATATAAAAAGGCTATATCACTATCTAAAAGTACATTTTGATTTCTGACGGTGATAATCTTTTCTTCTACCTGATTGAATTTTACAATTTCTTCCATAATATTTTTTGCAGCAAAAGTAGCTAATTTCTATCAATAATAAAAAGCGGAAGTGGAACGGAAATGGGCGGGGGATTAATCGTCCCAATCGTCATAGTAATGAGGGTCGGATTTGGATAAAGGTTTATGTTTTTTGTAGCAGTATCCGCAAGGGGTTTTGCCCATATCTTCGGCTTCTCCCAATGTGACATATTCAATTTCGCCCCTGCACGATTCAAGCCCTTTGCATATATGAGAATGGAAACGGTGCGAATGATGACCGGTGCATATCATCACTTGGGCATTTTCATCCGTTGGAACTTCTTGCTTGGAGTTTCCGCAGGATGATAGGGTAATGAAACTGATAAGTATAAGTAAAATGATTTTATTCATCTTTATTTGTAAATACAGAAGATACTACAAGTAAATAGAATATCCAAAATACATTTAAGGTTTCAAATATTGCACCAAATATTGTTTTATCTGGAAATGTCCAAATCACCCTAAAACTACTTACGAAAAAGAAAAGTAATATTAAAAAAACAATAATTTTTTCTACTATATTACCCGATTTTAATTTGTAGGTTAACATGGTAAATATTGCAGGCAAAACGCCTATAATCGGAATCAATAAACCACCTAATACAAGAAGTATAAGCAACAACCAATACCACTTTAATAACATCACATAAGGAGTTAACCAATAAAAAAATAACCAAATAAGGTATCCTATAACTGCACTTAATGCAATAAACAAAACCGATTTCAAAAATTTCATAATATTATAATTTTATAGATATTCATGCGCCAAAAGATTAATTTATTTTGATTACATATACTGTTTTTCTTTATTTTTTAGGTTATCAATAATAATTATAAAAGCAATAATAATCATAGGTATTTGTGATACAATAGAAATCCAATTTTCTAATTTAGATAATACAATAATTATTGTTATTGAAATTACACATAGAACTATAAATAAAATGCAGATAATAACTCCTATTATCTTTTTATTAGTTGGAGCCATATATATTCCAAATTGATAAGTTGCAATTACAGAAATTACAGATGAAATTGTTTTATCAATCCAATAAAAAAAGGAACCTTCACTAATATCATCTATAATAGAATTTTTCCAACCCCAATCGAGTAAGTAATTACTTAACCAATTACTTACAAAACAAACAATAATTACCAATGGAAACAATCCAACCCAACGTAGAATATTAAATATTTTATTCTTTGTGTTATTTTCAATAGAGTTATCCATAGATATTATTAGTTCTTCATAAAAAATTATTTTTCTGCAAAAATAGTAAAATATATTTGCAAATTAAAATTTATGTGTATATTTGCAGCGTCAAATAATTTTTCTGGGCAGGTGATGCCCGATTTAAGGGCTTTTTTTATGCCTGTATTTTTTATAAGTTAAAAGAATTTGTAACGTGTACTTCCGTTCGGCTATTAGTATGTCGAAAACCAAATCAATGGTTATATTACCAGAAAGATTGTTTGACAGCGAGAAAGGCACGTTACTTTATTTAAAACTATTTTTATGTCAAACAATCGAAATGAATTGGTCACTTACTCCAACGACCAACTTGTAACCAACAGTCTTTTGGTTGCAGGAAAATTTAACAAACAACACAAAGATGTTATTCGTAGCATCAGGAATCTAATTGGGTCGGCGCAAAATTGCGCTCACCTCTTTGTTTCAACAACTTATTTTGATGAACAAAACAAGGAGTGTCCGATGTACATCATGGACCGAGACGGCTTTTCTTTGCTCGTCATGGGATTTACTGGAAAAGACGCTTTAAACTTCAAATTGGAGTTTATCGAAGCGTTTAACAAAATGGAAAAGCAGATGAAAGAGCAAGCCAAAGCCCTCACTCCTGCCGAAATGTTCCTGCAAAACGCTCAACTGATGGTCGAACACGACAAGCGTATTGCTAACGTAGAAAACGAGTTGCATGTTTTGAAATCAAAAACGGCAACAATCCCAGACTATTTTACAATAGTGGGTTACGGCACTTTGCATCACGTTTCGGTCAATCTGAGACAGGCATCTATTTTGGGACGCAGAGCATCGGAGCTTTGCAGGAAGCGCAATCTCTCTATGGACAGGATACCCGACCCTCGCTTTGGCGAAGTAAAGATGTATCCTCGCGAAGTATTGGAAGAAGTATTTGAACAACCACTAAATTAATTGCGTCATGAAAAAAGAAATTTATTTACCGGTAGACAATCTGTATGTCCGCTCGCTGCTCGACATTTTCAACGAATACATTATCAGGGATTTAGGATATGGCGTTTTATATCCTGAGTACTTTTTAGCCCCACGCATCAAAGCAGCAATAGACTTACACTCCAAAGAAAGGAAAGAGGCTCTTAGCGGGACAAAGATTTACGGAGCTAATAACTTGGATGGCTCAAATACGGAAATCGTGTTTGTGAATAAAAATGGAGACAGGATTAATCGGATAGACACGCTCAAAAATTATGTTTGAATCTAAACACGTATGTTAAGTTTAGGTTAAGATTACGTTAAAAGCCGGTTAAACGCCGGCTTTTTTATTGAACAATTACCCATTTTTAACAATACCTATACGATTAACTACTTCATCATATACTTCTTGAAAAATAACGGTTTTCAAATTTTCTTTTTCAGTCCAGAAGGTTATTTTGCAACCGGTACTTACATTTTCTACCGAAGCAATGTTGTTAATGTTCAATAGCGTTTTATCGCCAACCCGATTTGTTAATTCTATAAACTGTGTCATAATATTTTAATGATTGATTCATCCCGCTTTCCTCATATATCTTCCCGAATACTTCAAATACTTCTCCCTTGCCTCACGCCTTTCTTCTGCACTTGATTTATTATTACGTTCAAGCGGAGTAGAATAGAATATCGAAGGGCTGTGCTTCAAATCAAAGAAGCTCACGTTTTTTGACAGCCATTTTTTTCGCTTCATGCGCTCGATGTCATCCCTGTTTAACGAAACCAACTTTTCACCCACCGGAAGCTCAAGCAGCATAATGTGGTACTGTTTATTGAAAGCCTTTTGTTTAACATCGGCAAGCCGGATAGCAAGATTCATTTTCACACCCTGTCTTTTATAGAATAGCCAGTTGCCAAACCATACCCGAAACTCTTTATAATCTTGAATAATCTCCTTAAACATAAACTTTTTTTCTGCAAAAAAACACATTTAACGCCTTATACCGTGTAATAGAAATGAAAATCAAATGGAACTCTCCCCAACCGGTCGCTCCGGCTTATATTTTGGCACATCGTCCAATATCACCGGAACAGGTAAATCATAGCAAATATAGCAGCCTATCATCCGTGTCATCAAAATATCGTCATGCTTGCCGAGTTTAGCTCCGAAAGAGCCGTTTTTCTTTTGCTCATACACGCGAGCCTCATTCAACGCCTCGTGATTCCTTTCTTTATAGCCTTTCTCACGAAGTATAGCCACATAATTACCGATAATCATAGGCTTGGTACTCCTGTTTGTGTTAAATCCGTATTTAACCGGAATGCCGTCCTTAATCTTGTCCGCAGGCGTCCGGCTATACAGATTGTCGTAATACTCCGTAACCGTATCAAACACAAACTCCGAATCATCTTCCTTGTAATCAGAATCGTAGGTATTGCTTTCCACGACAAGTAGCGCATTATTGTAGAATTTAGCCACCTGAACGGCAATCCATACAGCAATATCCTTATCAATCCGCCCCCGCCATTCGGCGACAATTTCAGGAACTCCGCCATAAACCATCGGAAAGCGGTCGAATACCGTCATAACGCCCCAGTCTGCCGATTCCGATATTCCCTTCTGCGGATCGAACACAACCACATACCGGTCGGAAACTTTAATTTCCGAATCTGGAAACTCCCAAACCTTTAACTTATCACGTTCCGCTTTTTCAACATAGTCTTTACCGCCTGAAATAATGTCAGCCAACGCATCCCTGTCTTCTATAAAGCCCAAGTTTAAGAGGATGCCTTTTCTTCGATGCGGGTCTGTTTTCGCCAATGCCGGCGGACAATCCGATGCCAATATTCCAACAGCAACCGGCGGATTGCAATTCTTCCGTAGGGCTTCAATATCTTCGCTTCGGAACGCAGGCATCCCGCTGTCTTGAAAAGCCTCAATATCATCAAGCGGAAACTCCTGCTTCATAAACCGTTCATTCGGCATCGTTCCCGCTTTCAGTCTCCGCCAGTTCAAATTCTCAAGCGTACAGTCCGTGTGGTTGGCAAACGTGTTAAGCTCATAATCATTCATAGATTTTACAAAATCTTCCACACTCCCCCTTTTGCGCTTTCCGTTATGCAGGTAATAAAATCCGTTAAACTCCTTGCTGTAAATTTCAAGGTAATACCAAGGGACAAAGATATTTTCAAATACGGTTTCACCTTTTTTAGCTTTCTCCCAATGCTCGTAAAAGTAATCACCTATACCGTTTGCCGTAGTTTCCCTGCCTATCAAAGTATAAGGTTCTTCCGGTATGGAGCTTGTAATAGTCGCTTCTGTCAGTTGCGGATTGTTGTTTTCGGTATCCGGGTAGTAAGCCATCTCCGAAAGGTGCGCCATTTTCACGTCATCCGAACGAACAGAATCCGGCTCTATGGCAGTGCCGACAGTTATTAAACATCCACGCTCCGGCACTTGCTTGATATTTTGTGTATTCTTGTAATTCCGTATCGTGTATTTTACGCCGTCAATCGGGATAAGATTCTCTATTGCTCTTTCGTACATAGCACGTATTCTGATAGCGGCATCTTTAATATGGGCGCAAACAACGCTGTTCCAATTCAACCGGTGATAAGTCTGTATCCAGTTCATGTAGATTTGGATTAAAGTAGAGCCGCCTACCTGTCGTGATTTAAGGTAATTGAATCGTATAGGCAGTCCGGTAATCCGCATACTTTCCAAAACAGGCAGCAGCTTTTCCCGCTGCGGGCGGTTTAATTTGAATGGAATATCGGATGCGGTTATCTTATCCCTTATGATAATGCACGAAATACAGTAATATTCAAAATCATACTTTGCCCTCAAACTACAAAAAGAAATCCAAAAGCTAAACATATTTTCTGGAGTACATTTTTCTTTGTTTGCTTCAAACAAATTTTTTATCGACTTGTGTTTTTTCAATAGCTTACATACCTTTTCTTCCATCATTAGCTTTGGCAGATATAAAACAGGAAAGGGAGCATCCTCAATTTTCAGACACACCCTTTCGCCGAAACAACCCTCACCTGTCTTTTGGTCGTATGGCTTGCTTAAAATTCTTTTTCTTTTTAAGTTTTCATTGATTATTGAATCAATGTGTATCATTTTTACTGCATTTTTATTAAAAAAACCGCCCCATTCTCACGAACCGGACGGGGAAATTATTAACTTAACTATTGATTTATGAAAAAAAGCGTTTAATTCTACAATCTTGATAATCTCTCATCCAAACATTTAAGATAAGTGTTCATGGCACTACTTTGAATGTTTAAAAGCGATTTTTGAATTGGATCGATTTCATTTACTTTTTCACTCAGAAGAAAATTGTCTAACTTGTCTAATCTACTTACAAGTTCATCTCGTTCGGTTTCTAACCGTTGTTTAAAATCGTTCATAATTTTATAGGGTTTTATTAAGCCCGCCCAGAGCTGTTTTATATTTTAAAAAATTTATTTTTTATAGCTAAAAATATTCCAATACATATTATAATAGCTCCGATAATGAAATACCATTTGTATCGTTGCCAGAACGATTGCGTAACCGTTACCGTTTTTTCTTCTCTTTGAATATTTGAGCTACTATCTTTCTGAATATTGGTCATTGAGCTACTTTTTTCTTCAACAATTCCGTTTTGCAGTTGGTTAATTTTCGTAACCGACCCGCCAATGCTTTTGACGATTCCGATGTCTGAAAATGGCTCGTTATTTTCACGCATCTTTGCAAGAATCTTATCGTAGTCGCTAATTTCATCCGGTTTGAAAAATTCAACCGAATAAGCATTCGTCTCGGCATTAGATACTTTCGTTGTATCAATACTTATTGTTGTTTGGCTTAAAGTATTTTCGGATATTTTTTCATTCAAATGCTGCATTTCCTTCAACTGTGTTTGCTTTTTTACCGTAGAACAACTGGTAAGCATGAAAATGATTTCAAAGATAGCTATCACTACCAAAAATACAAATACTATATCTATTTTATCTCTTTTCATTGATTTTCATTTAAGTTCATTATCGCTTCTCTTGCCTGTAACCAACGTTTATACCGGTCGTCCCACCCATTATAACCGCCATTTATGAGTAAAGTGATTCGGCGGAAATTAATACTGTCCTGAATAAACAGGATACGCAGACTGTCAGCCCTCATTTTTGCAAGTAATACGCTATCCTCGTATGCCTTTACTTTTTTTAATATCGCACTATCCGGCATTTGTAAAGATACCGTATAGGTAGTATCTTTTACGAGACTATCTCCAAATTGCGTTTCGACGGTTTTTCCGCTTTCTCCATGCGTAATAATCACTGACCTGTTATTTTTAGGAGTACAGCTCGCCAAGAAAAGAATAACGCTTATAATAAAGCAAATAAATAAATATTTTTTCATCCTGCAATTTTATTTAATCCTGCATTATTCCAATACCAACAGGCAGATTTTACCGCCCACTCCGGCTGCTGCAATAATTCAGGATGAGTTACGCAATCAATACCTGTACCGTTTTTACAGGCAATATAGTTAGTTTTACCGGTAATCTGAATCAATCCTTGTCCACGATATTTCCAGCCATCACCGCTCGCTTCATTTCCGTTACCCATGCGATTAGCATAAACTCTGTTCGCTATTCTTTGGGGATTATTTGCATATTGAGCCGCAGTAGCGGATGTAAAATACTTTGGAAAAACTTGCAGTAAACGAGAAGCCGAATAATTTAGATTCTCTGCAACAACGGATAACCTGCTCGATTCATGCCCAACTTGCGCCAAAAAGGCAGCTACTTGTTTATCAGAAACAATACCGTATTGTGTCATGTATTTTTTAAGAAATGGCAAATACTTTGTTCTGATTACCGATGTAGAATCCGGTATTGCCGCTTTCAATATATTATCAGTCAGTTCCATTATTTCTGCATATTTTTATAAAAGTCATTCAGTATCTCATTAAAGATAATTGTAAGTTCATCTAACGACTTTTGAAGTGAATATTTTTTTGCATAAATGCAATCCATAGATGCCTTAGATACTTTTTCTACCCAATTTGCATCAGAATAAAAAGTCAAAGGTTTTCCTTTGTATGAAAAAAGTTCAAACGTACTGTTCCGGCTGTCATGCAGATTTTGAACAAGCGAATACACTTTTTTCAATACGTGGTCTCTATCCTCAATATTGTTTTCTGATTTTATCTTGTCAATTTCAAAAACCAAAATATATTTACAGTTATCAATGGATGACCTTCCATATTGCTTGACCTGCTCTAATGTTTCATCTTTTAATGAATCTACAACCGTCCCAAGCATTGTAATCATTTGCTGCTCAAGTTTTAGAATTTCCTTTAAAGTAGTTTTATTGCCTATTACTGTTGAAATAAAGAAAATAGCCGTTACGATAAGGTAAAAGGCAGTAGTGATAGCCATAAATCCAAATTCTGATATTCCTTTGGCTATCTCTACCGAATGAGTCGGGTCGAATTGTGTCTGCAAAAAAATCATTCTTTTGTCTTTTCGTAAAGAATTTTTGCCAAACTGTCTGCTCTCGCTTTCAAATCCTTACTCTCATTGTCAAAACTTGCAGGGTCATTGTCGTGGATGTGCTCCAATTTGATTTTTGTATCAATTAGTATTTCTTTCTGGCTTGGCGGTGGAGTAGTATCGCCAAGATGAAACATAAGAGCCATTAACCAGATAACAATACCGCCTACAACAGAACCGAAAATCGTCCAGACGGCATCACGCAAATCAAAGGTACCGGGAATTACCCCATGTCTTTTCGCCCATGCAGAATGAGAAATACCGTTTTCGCTATCCCAAACAAATTCTTTTACTAATCCGATAACTGCTCCAAAGAAAGCAGCTCCCAAAACTATTTGAAATTTAGGAATAATCCAAAAATCAGACGCCCAAGTTGGATTATTATTCAATATCCAAATTATTAAAATTGCACCTGCAATTCCGACAAATGCACCAACAATGAAATGCAGCAACTTGTCTTTTCCTGTTTTTTCTATTAAATTAATCATAATTAGTTATTTTTAAAATTTATATTGCTTAAAAAATAAAATACTTTTCCCATGAAGAAAAGCAATACCAGAATGATATTCCATACCGGAATAAATGAAACCTTGTTTTTTTCTATAAGAAAATATGACAATATACATGGCAGTATATAGCCAAAAAATATCCATAAAAGGATGACTAAAATTGTGTTCATAATTTTTTTATTTTATTCTATTTCTAACCAAAAAAAATAATATTTATATCTTACCAATATTTTGTAAATTGATGATGAATCAAGTTCATAATAATCAATAAAATGTCCGTCAAATTGACAGCTAAATGTGTTGATATTATCCAAATAACAAAATACAATTGGATAAATATCCTGCAGCCGTATTAATTCTGTTGTAGAAACAAAACGGTCAGAATCTGAATCATATGAACTCGTTATATATACACCAGCCAATCCAGTATTACTAACATTATCTAATTGCGCATCCGCATAAATAGTATATGTTCCATTGCCATTATCGTCTAAAAAAAGTCTCAAAGATAACCTTCCTTTTTTAATTGATGCAATTTCACCAAATTTAGTTGGCACACCATTTTCATCACGTTCAATATTTCCTAAAATCCTCACCGGCGCAGAGCTACCGCCGTTGTTTTCGGATGACGAGCCACCCATCTTAAAATTTCCGACAAAGGAATTAAGCTCCTGAACGGCGGTTTCTGGTGTATAGCTACTTCCACTAACGCCGTTAATCTCTACATTTTCCAATAAATCCGAAAAACTACGATAAGCCCCAGATACTTTTGGTGAAATTGTTATCATTCCGCTTTCACCTACCGATGCAAAAAAAATAGCAGCTACATTCACGTCAATTGAATTTTGTCTGATTCGGATATTAAAATCATCTATCTGATCTATTTTTAACATAACTGTTTGTTTTTAAATTAGTTAATTTAATATTTTTATGAGGATGCCAGATTTGACATCCTCAAATTGTTAATTACTTAATTGGACTTCCGCTGCCATCTACTACGGTAATACCAGAGTTAGTAGTTATCCACTCGAATAACTTTTGCGCATGTTGAAGTTGCTCTTCAATCGTTTCATTACCTTTTGGGCTCATTGAAACGCACCACTGACGAAGTTGAACTTCTTGGTTGTTTACTGTTGCTGTTTGTGCCATAATTTTTTAATTATTTAATTGTTAATACTATATTTTATATTGGTACTACTTTACTCATTAACGGATTCCATTCAGGGAAATTCGTGCTGTCATACTGGTTTATTACCGCCTGTTTCATGTGTATTTTGAAATTAGCCGACATTCCAGAAAATGAACCTGAAACATGCGGCAATATATTTCCGTAATACCATAAATTATCCGTTGTATTTGCATTTGTTGTAAATGAGGATGGCATTGAATTAATATCAATATTATTACCTGAATTTTCATCACCAAAATAAATGTTATTATGCAGAGTTGTCAAATTGGCAAAATTTCCTACCAAACTTACAGATGTTCCTGTTCTGCTTAATTTAGATACTTTAAATGTCCTTATTCCTGAATTGTTGAAAGATGCACCACCTAAATTATCCAAAGTGTCAAATTCCAAATCTACTGCCATGTGAATTGTACCATAAAAAGCGCCTGTACCTATTGAAGTTATAGTTTTTGGACATGAAAAATCTACCAAATTAGAACATCCGTTAAAAACATTATCTCCAATTGTTGTAATTGAACTGCTCAATCTACACTTTGTTAATGATGTACACGTTTTGAACATTTGTAAATTAATTGTTGTGATAGGGCATGTATCTTCAAAAATAACTGTTCGTATGCTCGTGCCTTCAAATATAGAACCGGACAAGCTATTAATAGCCTTAAATACGATGTCCGATGCTAACTTCGTTGCTTTATAAAATGCAGTAGTTCCTATACTTATTAAATTTTCTGAAAATTTTACTTCTCCCAAATTAGTCTGTGCGCTAAATGCGTTATTTCCGATTGTCAACCCACCGTTGTTCATTCTGAAATTAGTAGCAATTGCAGGAAATTGTACATTTGCCTGATACAAATTATTAGGTATATCTGTTATTTCATTAATTTTTATAGTATATTTTCCGTCAGCGGCGTATGTGTGATATAACCTTGTTGCGACAGTAAGCGGCGGCAATACCGGACTTCCATCTCCCCAATTTATTGATGAATTTACAGGTAATAATAAACTTATAGTTAACGGAGTTGCATAAGAAGATACAGGCTGTAATGTCGTATCTATATCCACTTCCAATATCGGAATTATTCTTGGCTGATTGACAGTCAACGTAGCATAAGAAGGATAATTATCTAATTTTACGGTAATATCGGCTGTTCTTATTGGTTCGTCGAAAGGACTCGTATTAGCATTTGCTGTCAACGTGAATCCGGTTTCTGTTTTATTGGAAACAGTAAGCCACGAAGGTATGCCGATAATTGAGTAAGATTTATCTTCTGTTCCTGTGATTGCTACTTCTATATCTATGCTTTCGCCATCCTCTCTTATATTAACAATTTTAGGAAATACGGATATTTTAGCGCTTGGCCATATTTGAATACCTCCGAGATAAGCTGCTTTATATCCGTAAATATCTTTTATCGGTGATAAAAAAGAAATCATGCAGGGTCTTCTTTGATAAGATAAAGCGTGTCATCATCTTTAGGGTCAATAGAATTAAAATCAGTTTCATATCCGCGCCAAATTGTCAAATCGGATTGCCCATTTATTACGGATACAGTTACAGTAGGTATTTCTGGAGCTTCTGGAATTACCGGTTTATTTTTAATGTAATCAACTGCTTGTTCATCTTCCTGTTTCCAGTCAGATTGTTTTTGTGCGTCTGGAATAGTTGGTTTATCGGAAATATTATCCCAAGTTAAATCTTCCGAAGTCAAACCAATTTTTTTCCATTCCTTATTTTTGAAATCCCAACCGTAAAAGCAAAACTTTTTAATAACAAAGGCATACGCTCCAGATTCCAAACCGTCCTTATATCGTTCATATAACTGAGATACTTCAAAAACAGGAGCTTTCATGTATCGTAAAGCCGGAAATTTCTTTACGAAATTCCAGAACGATGAATCTATATTTGTTTCTTTACAATTCATATTTTATTATTGTTTTACAGTTACATTTGTACCTCTTACCGACTTTAATCCGGGAAACATTTCAATTGCCCTTTGTTCCAAAGCCTTTGCTATATCGTATTTTTCAAATAAGGTAAATACTGTACTTGCCGATAAATAAGCCATTATCTCAATAACCTGCTGATTCAAATGCAATTCCTCATCCAATTCACATTCTGTTAAAGGTTTACATACAGGCAAGTAGATTGCTTCTTCTATTTCGTGTTTATCAAGCCCTCTGGGAAGAGAATAATAATTTAACACCTGTGTTACATCTCCTTCGATTACCCTGTTTGATATAGTACATACAGGGCGTATTTCACTTCCGCGTGTATATTCGTTTGATTGAATAGAGGAAGTACGTTCATTTTCAATTGCAGCTTCGTATGCAGCCTTTCGCCAACCATGCATCTTAAAACCTGTAAGCAGGTAAAAATATTTGGGAAGAATCACACAGCCTGTTCCTTTGGGAAAGTCGGGGATAATAGTAGCATTCGCAAATGATTCATTTCTAAACCACATTCTCGGCATTACTCCTACACATCTGCGCCAAGCATCAACGAAACTACCTTCAATGTATCTGTCTACTTGCGCCGTATCTGCTCCAATAAAAGAGTTGCCTGCCAAATCCATTAATCCGGCTTCATTCATTATCAATAATACGCGCTTGATGTAACTCTCTTTTGTCATTGCCTGTTTATTAAAAAGGCTGTCAGCGCCTGTAACTGACAACTAACAGCCTCATTTTTAAGAAGAATTTTTAATTACTCCAATAGAAGATTAGGGAACGATACACCCAATTCTTTAGCAACCGTTAAAACGGCATCTTTACTTTTCAACTTGGAATGATGAACTTTGTAAGGTTCACCTCTGAGAACGGCAACCGCTTCGTTTAAATCGGTTACATCGGGAAATTCTTTTGGGTCTATTTCCGGCTTGACCTCATCGCTTTTATTGTCGGATGAAAAAATACCGATTCTTCCTTCAGTAAAATTCGAATCTTTTTCAATAGCATCCTGAATTTGCTTGTTTGAAGTAGCAAAATCAATTTGATCTCCGGAGAAAGAAACCCAATGAACTTTATTTTCTACCTTAACCGGAAATGTATAAGTAATTCCGGTTAAGGATATATACGTTTTTATAGCCATTGCTGTTATTTTTAGCTAAGTGAAACCCTTGAATGTGCATTCGGATTCTTCAAAACCAATCCGCAAATTTCCATGAGCATCCTTCCATCCGCATCAGAATCACCTGAAGCGCGGAAGTCAAATTCATTCACTCGCCAGCCCATTGTCCATTTACGTAAGAAATCAGCATCTAACACAAACGCCTTATCTGCCATCCCAATATCATCGAGCGACTGGTCATGCACGATAAGCAAAGTACCGAATTTGGATACTATTTGACTTACTTCGATTCCATAAGCCTGCATCTTTGTTCCTTCTCGAATGATGCGGTTGTATTCTACTTTTTCAAGTTCCTCTATAACATCGCTACCGCAAATCATCAATTTCTTTTTTCCTGAATTATTTCCGGTAAATGAATGTTTCATCAAAGCAACCATTCCGTCTATAGTTATACCAACTCCGCCAAAAGTAAAATCTTTCCCTGCTTGCGTCCATACGCCTCTGGTAAAATATACATCTTCTGCTTTCTTATTATGCGCATTTTTAACTTTGATACGATTTAATACGCCCAACCAGTAAGTAACATTCTGTACGCGCTTCATGTCGAAAATAGCTTCTTCTTCCGCATCGGTAAAATTCCAGTCCACTTCTTTATCGGCTCGTTGAAATAACGTTGACATCTCAACTTGCGCCATAAATTTTTGAAGATACTGATTCCAGTCCGTAGGAACGCCGCTGTAAGCATCTGTCTGTATCTGTAACTCTGAACCGGCACGTCCGGCACGAACAAGTTTTGTGTTCACCGGAATAGCAGGAATAGTTTTGGTAGCTCCTGCTCCCTGTCCATTAACCGCTACGACAAGTGGTTGATTAGCGGTATCTTTTCCTACAACATACAGCATCAAATCGTTTTCGGTATCTACTGTTACGCCATCTGGCTTATATCCACTAACTCCTTTTACAATAATAGTTTGCTCGCAGGCAAATATTCCATTGTTCGATGTTGCCAATGCGGTTTGCTGTGACCCCGCTGCTACTGCTGTTTTCAATGTTGCCGACAAATCAATAACATCAATTGCGTAATGCCTTACAGTTTGATTGTTACTTTGTTTCGTATCGCTTGCGTGCCTTGATATGGTATCTAAGACAACGTCATACGGTCGAATCTTGGTAACTTTGTCGTCGATTGTATCAAGGAGCAAATGAACAGAATCCACTCGGGTATTCGTTATAGTAACCGCACCGGATCTGTCACTGTCTATTCTTACCGCTCCGCCATCGGGCGGGTTTACTACATCGGCTGTCATAGCGCTTGCATCATAAACGCCAAAAACGGAACACAAAAGCATGATTATCATCAATAACAATCCGCTATCCTTAAATTTTAAAAATTTCTTTTTCATTTTTTTTAATTATTTATTGGTTATACTTTTTCTTCTTGAAACGCGTCGTAAAAACTTCCTTTTCTGGAAGGAGACCGCTTTGGAGTAGACCCCTGTCCTGTTCCTTTACCGAAATCAGGAACGGAATTTTGTTGTGTCTTTTCCTTCATTTTTGCTTCGGCAACAGTGTTTTTTCCTTCCACAAAGCCGGTATCTGCAGCTTCCTGTACATCCTTTTCGTAGTTCAATCCCTTATAGACCATGTCGATTAATTCTTTTGGAATAGACCCCATAAGAATATTATCGGCAAGTTGCATAATTCCGCTGTGAACCTCGCCAATTTGTACATCCGACAATGAATTTTCTTTTCCGTATTCGGCAAGCGTTTTGTTGTACTCAGCTATATTTTTCATTGCCTGCGCCTGTTCCTTTTGGCTATTGGCTAATTGAGTAAGATGATCCTGATAGCCTTTTTCAAATTCGTCCAAAGCATCGCCTTCCAAATCAAACGGCTCTTTTCCATAAACAGCAGCTACCGCATAAGGAAATGATTTAGGTTTATCTCCGGCTATCATGGATAATACAGCTCCCAATTTCGGGTCTTTAGACACAAGTTCAGCAAGCCTTGTATTAGCTCCATTCAAATCATTATACCTGCCTTCCAGTTCTGAATACCTTTTATTGGAAAAGTCGTGCAGGGAATTGTCATCCGGTTCGGCGCTTTCTGGATTAGACGCTTTATATGCTGCCAATAAGGCTTCCCTTCCTGTGGGTTCTACCTGTTCGTTTTTTACTTCTTCGTCCATATCATTTATTTTATGAATGTAAATTATGCAACAAAAGAATAAAATAAATAGCCGTTTATATGTAATAGAAATGAAAAACAAGAAGTATGTAGAAAAATTTTTTTCAATGTTCAAAACTTTTATTATAATCATAGCTTTAATTACCTTAATATCTTGTATTTTTGCATAAAATATGTTTAAGAGTAAACATTTGTATATATGGCGCTGTATTATCAAAAAGAAAGGGATAAAGATTTTTTTGAAATATGTGAATCCATTCGCAGAGAAAACTATCCTGATTATGTTTCCGTAAAAAATATTGCCAAACTTGCAATTCAAAAAGAAGCACAATCTTTTTATCTGAATACGGATATTTACGCACGAATAATCAATAAGGTAAGATGCGGTTGCTTGAGTAAAATAAGAAACAAAGTAAAAAGGAAACTGTATCTTGAAATATGGAAAAGATACATTCAGGTTAAGCGTCAAAACCCCAAATACAATTCTATGGATTGCGCAAGGATTATCTCCGAACAAAGCGCGCCTCGATTTTATATTGATGAAAAACATGCCGTTAATCTGTATTACAAACTCCTGAAAGATAACCCAAAATGAAATACCTGTTTGTCCTTATATTTATTATTGTCTTTATCTTCTTTGACAAGTCTATTGGATACACAGACACTTCGCCTGTTTGGACACACTTTACTTACATGTTCCAACATGCAAACATTGTTCACTTGGTAATCAATTCGCTTGCTTTTATCGGTATGTTCAGGGTTTTGGAAAAATCAATCAACAAATATGTTCTTGCAGCAATTATTTTGTCAATCGGATTTATCGTCTCGTTCCTTTCCATGCACAAAATTCCAACGGTCGGAATATCTGGAGCGGTTTATGCAATGGTCGGGATATATTTGGCGATGATACTGACAAAAAAGTTGATTATAAAAGACAGAAGAAAGCTGTATATTTTTATCGCTTCGGTTATTTTATGTTTGACTGTTAGTTTTTTTAAGACGAATAGTAATTACGGATTGCACCTTTTATGTTTGGAGTTTAGTTTTAGTGGATTAGTGTGGATTGAAATTTTCAAATCTCCCAAAACCCCTGCGAATGTCGAATAGGTTTTGTTCGCTTATTCAACATTGTTTTTGCTTCGTCAAGTACCAAAGTTGCTCGTTGCAGATAAACAGACGCTTCTCCGGACAGTTTTGTTTCTAACCAACGATACATGATATAAGCCGTTAAAAACTCTTTGACCTTTATATCTACCGGCTTGTACAGGTGATAATTCCAGTCATCCGGCATAACCAAGTGAAAAATATAATCCCTGTTCTCATAAAAATCTTGAGTCTCGAAGTAATCCGCATCGACAGGTACATCTTTCATGTAAGCCGACAATGCCGCCGAAACTTCTGCCTGCGCTTCAAAAAACAGTTGTCGGAACAGCCGTAAATATTCTTCATCGAAAACAATTTGTTCAAACAGCGCTTCACCGTTTGGGTCGAATTTACGCTCGGCAAGCAAAGATGCTTCCTGTTTGACCGATGCAAAAATATTATCGTGAGAATATATGAATGTAATTGGTTTCATGCGATTTTATTTTGTTGATTCAACATCCTTTGAACTATGGGATTTGTATTCTGACTGATTTGCTGCTGAATATTTGGGTCAATCATTCCGCCTTGTTGCATGTTAGGCATCAGACCGCCTTGCATCATTGCAGTTTGCGCATCCTGTTGCTGTTGTTGTCTCGCATTGATTGACTGCAACAATTTATCTGAAAACGGAAAAGCGCCGTTCTCAAGCAATTCGCTTAACGTAATCTGCCCAACATTGAATAATTGCATCAAGAAATCATTCATTATCAGTCTGTATGCCGGAGTAGATGTGCTTTCCGTAATAGAAAGGTCAAATTCCGCATTCCGTACCTTATCTGGGTCATAAACCATCGAATTTGTGCCTGAATTTTTTCCTGTGATATTGATATATCGCGGCTCGGTATAAAACTGCTGAATCAGTTTCATGTTTTTGTAGTCCCTTTCTTCTCTGAGCTCTCTGTACGCCTCAAACAATTCTCTCAA